>ERZ808051.862-NODE-862-length-25488-cov-10.816694_pt1 | contig 25488 bp, 28 predicted proteins | sample MGYA00380199_ERZ808051 | MGnify/ENA primary metagenome ERZ808051 (study PRJEB31490, sample SAMN06133391) | mouse gut metagenome | isolation source: J11 | host: mice | place: China: Chengdu | collected 2015-05 ...
GTGGACGACACCATCTCATCCAAGACAAAGCCTTCGTCACGGGCTCTGCACCCGATTGAAGATGCGTATTTCCACCAGTCACACCTCAAGGGGAAGCAGGACTATGGGCACCAGGCCGTAGCCGTCATGCTCTCCTGCAACGGCATCGTCCTCAATTATGCCATCGTCATGTACGACAAGTCCAAATCAAAGGTGAAGATCGTACAGGAGATTGCGGACGAGCTTCCCGTACCGCCGGTTGTCTCCTATTTCCTATGCGACAGCTGGTATACATGCGGCGGCATCATGGATGCTTTTATCAAAAAGGGCTTCTATACCATTGGCGCACTGAAGACGAACCGGGTGCTGTACCCCTGCGGCATAAAGCAGAAGGTAGGCGAGTTCGCCCTTCATATACGGAAGACAGATGCCGCTGTCAGCCTCGTGACCGTTGGCAGCCGGAGCTATTATATCTATCGGTATGAAGGGAACCTCAACGGCATTGAAAATGCGGTGGTCCTGATCAGCTACCCGAAGGACGCGTTCCATGTCCCCAAAGCCCTGCGGGCCTTTATCAGCACGGATGTCTCTTTAAGCACCCGGGAGATTCTGGACATATATGTGGAACGGTGGCCAGTGGAGGTGTTCTTCCGCCAGGCAAAGGACAGGCTGGCATTTGACAGATACCAGGTTCGCTCATCTCAGGGAATCAGGAGGTACTGGCTGCTGATGTCGCTGGCCCATCTGCTTGCATGTACTGGATGCGGTGAAACCATGTCTTTCGAAGACGGCTATGCATATATTTATAGCCATATCCAGGAAGAGCGGATCCATTTCGTCTACCAGTGTGGAGCAAGGCACATTGGCTTTGAGCAGGTTATAGCTTTAGTGGCATAGGTTTATTGTACACTTTTTTAAATTTGCTCATTTATAGTTATAAATATTGGTGTATCAGAACAAAGAGCTTCTATTGCTTTTCTATACCACCAGCCTTCAAGCCGTTCACAAATATGATTTTCATATTTAGGGATACAACTATAGCGTATCTGCTTTCGGAAAACTTTATCAACGTCAATTATATTGCTGGCTCCATCTATGATACAGATTTGCTCTATCAACTTCTTTGCCGTTTTCTCATCCATTTTCAAAAAAGCTTTATAATATGCGGCGTGTGCCTTATTCTCGGACTTCTTGCAAATCGCTCTCAACTTCTGGTAAGCATCATTTGCATTACGCTCATCATCATTTTTTAAATAATATGCTGCTGAATCCTTAGGGGCAGCAGATGTCGTAATAATGAGAAATTCTGTACCATCCAATATTTCCGGAGATGTATTGATAATATCTATCCATACTTTCAATGTTCGCCATAAATCAGTGCTTGCATCAGAAAGATTCCCATGGCGCTGCACATGATGCTTCACCTGTATGAGCTGTTTAGGAATATCATCTTTGCTAAATGCAATATCATCAAATTTTTCAATACTTATTTGAAAATCAGGGTTGTCATGATTCAGTAGTAAAAATAAAGCATATCTTACTTGATACAAATACCCTAACATTTGTTCCGAAGCCTGATGGTCAGACATATATGTTCCTCCTCCCCTGACTTTTCAACATATCTTTATTGCTATTCATTATATCATACATGTCGATTTTTAGAAAGTATTTGCACATAGTTGAAATTGTTTTTTAGAAAGAGCAAGGGCATCCCCGCCATTCCAGGGACACCCTTGCGCCTTATTCTTTCATTCCACTCTCAAACCTCCACTGGATATGTATGGACTTATCATCATACACATAAATGCAGTCTATTAAAGCCTCCACCATCTCCCGTGTCAGTTCCTCCATGCCCAGATAGTTCTCCAGTGTCTGATCTTCCATCCGACCAGATGATATGATATGCTCCAGCTTCGCCAATTCCTCCTCCAGCCGTTCCTGATCTGCCTGCGCTTCTTCCTGTCTGTTGGAAAGGGATGCCCGCCTGCTCTTAAAAACCTCCCGGCTGATTTCTTCATCCGCTAGCTGTTCGTAGAGTTTCGCTTTTCGTTCCTGACACTCTTTCACACAGCCCTGCAGGGATGTCAGTTGTTTGCGCAGGGCCGGTATCCGCCCGCTGTCCTCTGTCTTTTTCTTCAGTTCCCGCCTGTCAAGAAGGACTTCTATATAAGTCCTTACCGACGCAAACACCGCCTCCGCCAGCTCGGATTCTTGCAGATGCCCTTTCATACACTGGAAATCTTCCGCCCTGCGTTTGGTGATACGATAGTATCTGGGTGTGGGAGACTTCATCCTGTGGAGGGCATACCGGCAGTTCGCGCACCGTATCTTCCCACTGAACAGATAGGTTATGCGTGAACCGCTGTTCTGCCCTTCCTGCTCCCGCAAAATTTTCTGGGCCGTTGTAAATTCTTCTCTGGAAAGGATGGCCTCATGGCAGTCCTCCACAATGACCCATTCCTCCCGGCTGTTTCTCTTTGTCCGGTAATTCCCAACCACCGGACGGTAATACTTTCCATAGACATTCTTGCCCAAATATCTTTCGTCACGCAGGATATTCACCACAGTACTTCCGTCCCACACCTTATTGTCACCTACGCCAACCCACCATTTATGAAACTCCCCATGCCTGTTTTTCAACTGGCCTGGTGTGGGTATCCTTTTTCGGTTCAGAACCCGCAGAATCTGCATGACGCTCATGCCTTCCCCTGTCATTTGGAAGATCTTCCGCACAATGGCGGGCCCTCCGGCTCTGCCACCAGCTGATTCCTGTTTTCCGGTGACTTCTGATAGCCGAAGGGGGCAAAAGGACTCATAAACTTCCCGCTCTGAGCCTTCGTCCGTTTTCCGCTCCTGACCTTCACGGATAAATCCTGGCTGTAATAACCATAAATCACGTTGCGGAAGGCAATCTCCACCCCGCTGGTGGCGCCGTTGCATTTTGCGCTGTCATAGTTGTCATTGATGGAGATAAAGCGGATTCCCATAAAGGGGAAAATCTGGTCAACATAGTCACTCACCGTCAGATAATCTCTGCCGAACCGGGAAAAATCCTTGACAATGATACAGCCTGCCAGTCCCTTTCCCGCCGTCATAACAGTACAGTCTCCCCTGGTACCAGAGATATTTCTTTTCCATTCCCTCATGCCACGCCGCCGTATACTCTTCCGTGTGGTAGAAGTCGTGGCTCACCATGTCCTCGTCCAGTTCAATGTTGTACCCTCTCCCCTTCGAAAAAATCGGCCTGCTCCACCCATGCGCAAACCTCCTCATAGACTGCCTGTGCTTCATTGCCGGAATAACTCTGCTCACCAAAAGGCTCCTGCTCCGATATGGCAACCATATGGCAGGCTGTGAGCAGGCAGCATGCTGCCACTATAATGAAAACAAACTTTATTTTCTCTTTCATTTTTTGCCTTTCTGGCCTGCCGACTTATACAGGCAACTGTCAAAATTCTTTACATGTGTTTTGTCGGATCTTCCCTTGCTCCCTCAGCTTTCATTGACTGCATACAAAGCAGCCAGGCGGATCGTCATTCCAGGAACCCATGGCGCCGAACACATCCTCCATGGAAGCAGCAAAAAACAGCCTCTTTTCCGCTTCTGGGATACGAGGCAGCAGAACCGGCATTCCGCTGCCATGCCTGTCGGGTATCGCCTTCCCGCCATTCAGAATCTCCCTTGCATTGCGGAATATTTTCCCAAAGCTGCCGCATTCAATCCTGTCCGCAAACTCTCCTATCCGCAGCAAGATATCCGCAAGTTCTGCTGTATTATTTTGAAACCGGGGCTTTTCCGCAGGCGGATTTACCCCATAAACGAGGACACACTATACTTAGGCGGTATACTCAACAGCAGATGTACATGATCTGCATAATATGACCTTCTATTATTTCTGCCCATTTATAACTGCACAACTGCTTAATAATATCGCATGTCTCCATTTTTCGGATCAGCGAAAAATGGAGACATGCTTAACAGGCCAAAGCCCATAACAGAACCCGCCATACCTCTGGTTTCACCAAACGCAACCCGGCGGGTCTTTTATCTTTAATCTGCTTTATCCTTTTTATCATATACTCACCTTATCAGTTGCTTAATTCCATAATCATTGGAATGTTTTTCAAAAAACTCCTTACTTGCTTCTAACAATTTATCATCCATAATATTTAAATATTTGATTGTAGTCTCCAGATGCCTATGTCCCAAAGCCTGACTGACCATTTCTAATGGCCATCCGGCATTCCAACGTTCTATTGCAAAGTATCTTCTTAGCATATGAGGTGCCAGCTTTATCCCTGTCTTTTTTTCCATTCTCCCAAACATATCATAGACACTGTCTGCTTTCCATGCATGCCCTGCCGTTTTCCCGGAAATATTAATAAAAAGATATGTTTGGTATTGAAGTAATTTTCGATTTTCAGCCAGATAATGCGCGAGACATTCAAACGTATCATTACTAACTATACTTTCTCTGAATTCAAAATTTTTGCTCTGGCTCCATTTTCATTATCTTCCCTGAATCTAACCCTCACTTTACGATTTTGATAGTTGATATTCTTTGTATAATCTATGCCTAAAACTTCTCCAATACGAAAGCCCGTTTCTGCAAGTATCAAAATCAATAACTGATCACGGCAATTTGTACATGACTGCAATACGGTTATAATCTCTTTACGCGTTGCTGTCCTCATGTTTCTTTCCTCTGAATTCATATATCCATGAAAGGATTTTGTTCGATACATGCTTTTCGTCTTGGATTCATTTCTCACTACAAACTGAGAATATAACAATACTTTTAAACTTCCAGGCTCTTCGCATTCCGCCTCTATATAACGATAAAATCCAAATACTTCCTTTAAGTATGCATTACATGTCCCATTTTTAGGATTCTTCTTCCCACTTTCATTTCTATGTCGACCCATCTTGACCAAGTGCATAAATTCCACAAAATGTTCCGATTGTTTACTATAGGACATATCATATATTTGAGAAATTTTAATCTTCATTTCTGCTAAATACTCAAAATAATAGCAGATGGCAAATGCAGATCTTTTGACAGTATTAGGAGAACAATTCATTACCGTTTTATGCTTTAGATATTTGGTTGGCAATAATACCATTTCCAATGTTTCACATTCTTGGATAAAAAAATACTTTATTCCATTGTCTGTCAGATTTTCCACTGTATATTGTCTCAGTGTTTCCACCACCATATTGTCCTCAACAATACCATGTCTCTATTTTTCTTCCAGATCATAGAAGTTTAAACAAAAACTATCCTTTCAGCATTTCTGCATACTTCACTTTTTCCGCTTCTGGAACCTTCAACGCCTCCATTGCCTGTTCTGCTGTCAGCTTCATAGTTTCCATCAAATTCCGGATCGCATTTAATGTTCCTGTCTCCAAACCACGTTCCAGGCCCTGTGCCAGGCCACGTGCAATTCCTCTCTCCTCCACACCTTTACTCAGGTTACACATAACCGATACCTCACTTTCCAACGTCTTCGTCATCGCAATATCAAAATCATCCTGCAAGATCTTTTTCTTTTCTTCTGCCTCTTTTTCTGAGGACAGCAGCACTCCCAGCAGCTTCAATACCCCTGTATAATTATCATCATCTGCATGCCCCAGGCAAATCATGACCACGGTCAGCAGATCATAATTCTCTTTCCGTTCCGACACCTGTCCTATCAGATTCTCTTCCTGAATGGAGTATCTGGTGATCGTGTTCTCCCTCTTCTTCGGTGGATTGGAACAGATCCATATGGAATAGACCTTTCTTATATTCTCGTAATGAGTTTCTGTAAATTCTGAACCATACTGAGAAGAGATCATCCGGCTGCAATAATAAAGAGCCCGTTTGATGATCGGATAACCCGGATAAAAATCATTTTGTGCTTCCACATTGACCATCAAACGAATTGTTTCCCCGGTTCCTGGAACGATTGCCAGAAAACGGATATCATAGGTGATCGTCCCTTCCTGTATCGTACTGTCCTCATTCTTCACTCCCTGGATCTGTTCTCCGCAGTTGCGTGTCTCTTCATCCGGATTGACAGTTGCCTCTGCGATCTGAGGGACTCCTTCTATGTATTTTTCCGCTATCTCATGAATGCTGTGAGTCTTATACTCTTCCAGACAGCTTTTCATGATCCAGGCCAGAATGATCTTATTGGCCAGAAGCCGTTTGCACGCTGCATCATAAGCGGCCTTTTCACCAGCCGCTGTAATATTTTTTGCCAGTGTATTCTCAATTTCCATAAAACAGGCTCCTCCTATTGCTTCTATATTAGCATATCTGCCTTTGATAAGCTATATTTTTTGATGAAACAGATTCAAAAAGAGCGGCTGCCTACTATAATTGTCTGGATGTCGCTGTCCATGCACCCGCTCTCCTTTTCTTTTCGCTTCCACACCAGTCATAGCTTATTTCTTTAAGTATATGCAACCCACTCCCCAAAAGCAGCACTGCTCCCATATCCTCACCCAAATGTCTGTCCCATCCAGAAAGACCGTTCTTTATCAGGTTCTTTATTTTCCGCTTCCTCCGGCTCCACAGCCCTTCCAAACTTTCCAATCTCTTCCTGATACCTGCTCTCCGACACATAGGTATAGATATCTATGGTTGTGCTGTAATGCTGGTGCCCATCCGATCCTCATCCCTGTCAGAAACATCAAATAAAACATTTCCTTATACCAGCTATGCTCTACCGTCTTTAAAAATGTATTCTGTTCCTCCCTGGACAGAAAGCGGCGTGACACCTGCCTGTTTTCCCAAGGAACACGGATCTCAAATCAGGGATTGATCGAAAGGATCTGGTTATTCCTGGCAGATTTCATACATTCCCGCATTCTTCCAAGCGCCTCCCGCATGGACGAAACCGCCCGTCCATCGCTGCTTATTTGGTTAATGACACTCTGAATGTCAATATTGGTGATATCACACAGCTTTCTTTCTCCCAGATATTTGCCGAATGAACCGTAAAATTTGTTTTTCATGGGATAAACACTGGTTTCTTTAACTACCGGAAGCTTATATGTCTGAAAGCATTCTTCAAACCATTCATTCAGTGTTATATGTTTCCTTCTAAAATCAATGCTGTTCTGTGCCTCTTTCTTTACTTCTTGAAATTCTTTTTTCAGTTCCCGCAGATTGAATCCATAGATGCTGACATCACTTCCATTTATCTTTGTTCTGGCCTCATATCTTCCATCCTTTCGCTGATACAGACCCTTTCCCCTGCTGTGACCATCGCAGTGAAAACCACGGCGGACAAGGTGAGGATCCACTCTTGTCCGCCGCGATACGAATAGGTATTTAAAAATGCTGCCTGTCATATATACAGATCTTTTCTCTCAAACACCACAATGCCCAGCACATACAGCACCACAGCACCTGCAAAGAGCAGGAGCGCCCCGGCTGCAGCACTGCTTTCCCCGGCGGTCAGACCGTCTGGATCAAACAGGGTGAAATAGGTGAAATACTTTATCTTTTCCGCATTTCCGCCGACATTTGCGAGCATCTGCAGGACATACATGAGTGCCGGGATTCCTGCCCCGGCTGCAATGCTGTATCTGGTATCAGAAAAGATGCAGGAGGACAGAAAACAGATACCGCCGATGAACAAATGCAGGCACAGCAGCCCGACGTTCAATACAGCCAGCGCTGACAGATCCAGCTCTCCCGGAAAACCGCTTCCGGCGCAGACTGACTCCAGGATCGTGATGTAAAGAACGAGCAGCAGGATCCCGCTCACGAGCACTGCCAACTGTGTGAGCGCGATAGTGTGCCGTTTTACGGGGGCTGCGACCAGTACTGTCATGGAGCCTTTGTCCACATATTTTGCGATCAGGGCATTTCCGCGCAGTATGCAGAACAACATCGGAAAAACCAGCAGTATGAATCCATAGAGGTAAGATACCATAAATCCCAAAAGATCGCCAGCATTTGCATTCATGCCGACAGCCGCCATCAGTTCCGGCATCGCTTCCGCAAAGCCGTCCAGCATTTTCATCATCTCCGGGTCATACATGCCGATGATAATGGAGACATACATCGTGATCACCGCGCCAAAGATGACGAGCAGCTTTGCACTTCCTTTCATCTCGCGTCTATATAATGCCATGCTGATCATTGTCGTCACCTCCGTAATAATCCATGAAGATCTCTTCCAGGCTCTGTTTCGTTGTAACAGTAACTTTTGTCCCGCTGCGCGTTCCGCCAAAATCTGCGGCAAACGCTTCGGCGGCAGCTTCGTTTTCAAGCGTCACCGTGTAACTGTGCGTGTGCCGTTCGCGCAGCGCAGCGGCAGAATCAACGGATATCATTCTGCCTTTGCGTATGATGCCGATGCGGTCGCAGGTTCGTTCCACTTCCTCGAATATATGGCTCGACATCAGGATCGTCTTGCCTTGTTCTTTTTCCTTTGCGACGAAATTCACAAACCTGTTCTGCATCAGCGGATCGAGCCCGCTGGTCGGTTCGTCGAGGAGAATGATGTCGGGGTCGTGCATGAAAGCGGCGACGATCCCAAGTTTTTGTTTGGTTCCTTTGCTCATCTTTTTGATCCTGCTCTTGGGATCAAGCTCAAAAAGTTCCAGCAATTCCTGCGTGCGGTCGTGCGTGCCGATCCTTCGGTAGTCTGCGATAAATCTCAAAAATTCTGTCCCCGACATATCGTCAAAGAAGCTGATCTCACCGGGAATATAGCCGAGCCTTGTCTGCACTTTATCCCGCTCACTCCAGCAGTCCATACCATCTATAGTACATTTTCCCGCTCGCGGTTTTAGAAAACCCATCAGATGGCGGATCGTTGTCGTTTTACCTGCCCCGTTTGGTCCCAAAAATCCAAAGGCTTCCCCTTGACCCACATGGAAGGAGACATCGAACACTCCTTTTCCACCTCCGTAATCACGCACAAGGTTTTCGATCTGAATGGCGCTCATAAGTATTCCTCCTTGTATGCTATCTGTTTAAACATCTCAGTCCAGTTTGCAAAGGCTTTGTCGATCGCGTCGGGACACAGCGGATCGCATCTCATCTGGCGGCCATGGATATAGCCACCCCCGACTGTTTTGGTATGACTGATTTGTTTAAATTAACTATACCCGTTTGACTCAGATTTACAAGCCCCTTTGATCAAAATGTCAGTGAATATTTTGGCATTTTTTTGATAACGTGTTATAATCATATCTGTAAATTGCTGACTGGAGTATGTTACTCGAAAGACAACACAGACTTTAGGAGGCTATATCTTTTTTAGAGGGGGATATTCAAATGCAGAACGAAAGTATAATGGATAAGAACAGGCAGTACTGGAATGAGCACGCCGATCTATGGTTTGGCACGACGGCACTGCCGGAGTACGGTGTCAGGTTCGTCACGGAAGACGATCTGCACTTTTTCAAGGATGTTGCAGGGAAAAAAGTGTTGGAGATCTGCTGCGGAAGCGGTCATTCTCTGAAATATCTCGCGGATCGGAATGCAGGTGAGCTCTGGGGTGTGGACATATCACAGAAACAGCTTGATAATGCCCAGGCGTATCTGGCTGAAAATGGGTATCATGCAAAGCTGACTTGTTCGCCGATGGAAGCGGATATCGATATTCCAACGGATTATTTTGACTACGTGTATTCCATATATGGGATCGGATGGACGACTGACCTGCAGGGTACATTTCAAAAGATCGCGTCCTATCTGAAAAAAGGCGGCGTATTCATCTTCAGCTGGCATCACACACTGCATTATTGTGTTACCCTGCCGTGTGAGGAGCACAGGGATCTGATCGAGGACGGCCGGCTGGTCATGACGAAAAGTTATTTTGACGAGTCCTATTTCAAAATGCCTGTTCACGACAGTGAGATCATACTGTGCAACCGCAAAATCTCGACGTATGTCAATGCGTTGGCGAGAGCAGGATTTGTGATCGAGCAGATGGTTGAGGAGAATGACAGGAAGACAATGACGGATGAGGAAGATACGAGCGATAAGGCGAGAAAAGCAAAAATGTGTCCGATCTCGGTATGTTTTAAGGCGAGAAAATTGTAGGAGTATGTGACGGATATGGAAGAGATGAATCACGGATATTTTGAGGAGGCGCTGTCGAACTTCACAAAAGATTTTGCGTACGGCGGCGCGATCAGGCATCTGGTGGATCATGGGTACACTGTGGACAGGATCATCAGGGAGTTTGACTATCCGATATCGCGGGAGTCGATCGAGAAGATCGTGAACCGGTATCTGGAACAGAAGAAATAGGAGGTGACGCGATGGCTTTGACACCGATCCAGAAGCTGGAACTAAACAAATGGGTGGACAGGATCTTTCACGCGCCCTCCAACGCACCGGCGAGAGGGCATCAGCCGGAGATCGCATTTGTGACAGATGTGTCAGGTGACATCGATGCAGTGCACAGCTCTGTGAGAGATGCCGTGGCGTCATTGAAGGCGCACGACAAGATGTTCCAGAATATGCGCAGCAACATGGTGTACTGGGGCAGGGAGGAGATCACCTCAAAAGTGACACCGATGTCATTTATTCTGATGGGAAATGCATTTGATCATGCGTTTCCCTGTGATAAAAAAACGGCACAGACACAAGTCGATCCAAACAGCGGACTAAATATGGATCAAGGCACAGAAGTGACGGGCAGTTTTGCGGATCGCGGGAATGTGGTGGTTAGACAGGATACAGATGTGGATAAGTCGCTGGATTTTGAGGCGCTGTGTGCATATCTGAAGTTGTATCATGCACGCTGCCGGTGCGTACTTGTCTTTGTGGACCGCAGTTATGAGCAGCTTGAGGCGCAGAACTTTTATATTACCGATGCGGAGGCGGCAAAGGAGCAGCTCAATCCGTTCTTAAAGTACAGGCTGCTCATGCTTGCGAGGGACAGGATGCTGACTGGAAGTGAACTCATGATGAGACTGATCCGGCAGCAGCCAGAGGAAGCGTGTCGGCAGAGCTGAAGTTTTTTCCTCTCCAAGAGCTTTTATCTGATCGTTACAATTCACACCTGCACCAGTTTTTATCAGATTATAAGACATCTGATCCACCAATTCAGCAAAAATATATTGATATTAGAGAACATATGTGTTATTGCGTGTATAGAATAGAGGCTGACTTCTTGTTGGAAAGGAATAATATGGATAATATCAATAGATTGGGACAGTTGATCATCAGATATCGCGAGAATATGGCGTATTATCACGATATTAAAAATGCATATAATGAGACAGAATGCAGAGATGAATATATCAGTCCTTTATTGGAGTGTTTTGGTTGGGACGTGCGGAATGCGAAAGGAAAACTGCCACAATATAAAGAAGTTGTGGTGGAGAGATTTTCTAATAGCGGTGAGAGACCGGATTATACACTGACATTAAATGGTGTTTCAAAAATCTTTGTGGAAGCGAAGAAGCCAAGTGTCGATATTACCATAGAGATTGAGCCTGCAATGCAGATCCGCAAATATGGGTGGAATGCAAAACACGCGCTGGCTATTCTGACCAATTTTGAAGATTTGCTGGTCTATGATACTACGGGGAAACCCAAAGCGGGGGAAACCGCAGTTTCTTCTCTATATAGAAGGTATCATTTTGACCAGTATGTTGAAAAATATCAGGAAATTGCCGACCTGATCTCCCAGGACAGCGTATATTCAGGTCATTTTGATGAAATCATTCAGACAGATTTTCAAAATGATTCCAGATACACAACGCAGATCGATCATACTTTTTTGCAGCATATCAATAGATGGAGATTGGAGATCGGAGAGCATCTATATGAAAGCAGCAATAAATATCAGGATATTTCGCTTTTAAATGATATGGTACAGGATTTTATCAACCAGATCATATTTCTGAGGATCAAGGGTTGACTCGCTTGTTGATCTGTGGACAGGAAAGCAGTTGGAATCGATCCTGATCAGGAGCGGGCAGCTCGACCACAATCCGTGGAAACTTTCATCGGACATTGCTTTCCTGCAAATGCTGGAGCGACTAAACGGGAAAACAGTGCCCTTGTCAAAAGTGGCGAATATTTTTAACGGAATACAGACCAGTGCGGAGCGCCCGGAAAAGTTTTCCGACAAAAAAGCAGTCAAACCATATTTCAAACCGACAAAATCAGCCGAAAAAGGGATGGAAACATACTCTGCATTGACAACTGACAAGCAGATCATTTTTCCATATGATCCGGAAGGAAGATTGATAAGGGGTGCGCCAGCCACGCCTGTATGTATTCCAGCTCGCCATTTGTGTTGTTGGATTTTGAAGATCTCCGACAGGCGGATTTGTATAATGATGTTGTGGCAGGCACAAAAAGAATTTATGAGATCAATGATTCTTTGAGACAACATATAGATAAATCCTCCAAAAATATATTGGAAAAGGAAAAGGACCGTATGGTAAACGAGCTGCTGTCAGATATCTTGACATCACAGGGAATGAAAGCGAATAAACTTTCCCAAATTTGTCTTAAACTGTTGTGATGCAGTGTCAACAGACACGATGCACAGAATAAAATTTCATGAAAGCGTTGACCCGGAGCGGATCGTGCTGTCCTATTATAACAGCATATCTTTTGCATTTACAGAATTGTGCGGAAGGAGTTATGGCGGCGGTGTGCTGGAAATACTGCCAGGCGAAGTGGGAAATATCATGGTCCCTAAGTTAGATGATATTTCCATGCGGCTGGTCCGGGAAGTGTTAAGGCAGGTGGACGGAATCATCAGGCGGGGTGATGACATAGAAAAGGCGTTGGATATCGTTGACAAAAGGATTCTGGTCGATGCACTGGGGTGCGATGAAACGATGTGCCGGAAGGCAAGAGGGATCTGGAAGAAGCTGCAGGCAAGGAGATTGAAGAGAGGCTGACCATAGGAACTGCTATTGTAACGTCTTTTGATTTGTCTGGACCATGATTGGAAACTGCATAAGACAGAAGAATACATTTTTAACTGCAATAGTGGCGGAATCCCACACCAGCATTGTATGGAGATTATGATTGAGGAAAGGATGAAATAATTTTATTATGAGAACATTGTATGTAACTGATTTAGATGGGACTTTAATGAGGGACGATAAAACAATTTCAAATGAAAGCGTTGCCATATTGAACCGTCTGCTTTCCAAAGGTATATTTCTCACATATGCGACCGCAAGATCGCTTAGTTCCGCTTCCGAAATCACAAAAAGTATATCCCTTAACCTGCCTGTCATTATCCGTAACGGAACAATCCTTGCCGATCCTCAGTCCAGGAAAGAAATCGAGATTTCAAAGTTTGGAGAAGAATTACAGCACATACGACAGGCTTTGGCTGACGTCTCCATCCCCGGTTTTGCGACCTCTTATTTTGGCGCGAATGAAGTAAAATTATATCTGGCAGGAAGAACGAACGAAGGTTTTCAGGATTATCTGCAAAGCCATTCTGCGGACAGGCGTATTCATATGGTTGATACAGAAGATGAATTGTATGAAGGGGAAACCTGCTACTTTACATTTATTGGTCCCCAAAATGAATTACAGCCACTTTATGAACGCGTAAAACATATAGAGGGAATTAATTGTGTTTTTCAACAGGACAAATACAGACCGGAATATTGGTTAGAACTGTGTCCGGGAAATGCAACAAAGGCATCGGCAATTCAAAGAGTAAAACAGTTATGCGGCTGCCAGAGGGTAATTGTATTTGGCGATTCGGCAAATGATATTTCCATGTTTCAAATGGCAGATGAAGCATATGCAACCGAAAACGCAATCAACGAATTAAAGGAAATTGCTACGGGAATCATTGAAAGTAATAATGCTGACGGAGTAGCAAAATGGTTAGAAGCACATTCATGACAAGGGCGTTGGGCGAGGCTGTCTCGCCCAACGTTCTTTGCCCTTATCAGTCTTTTAAAAGTTTGCGCTGCTTAAAGCCGTCTCAATTCACCGACCTTCATCTTATGCGATAATACTACATTTTTTGAAAAGTCAGAACATCATCAAAAGATGCCAGCCTGGTTTCTGAAAATTGATGAGAAACGACTATCAGCAGCCTGCATTTGATTGAAAGAAGAATATCTTCAATTTTAGCAGCAGTAGCATCATCAAGATTTGCAAGAGGCTCATCCAGTATCAGGATATCCGTATCTCTCAATAATGCACGGGCTAAGCATATTCTCTTCTTTTCACCGCCTGACAGGTTTGCCCCATCTTCCATAATGAGCGCATCCAGTGAGACACTGTTCGCAAATTTATCCAGGCCAAGGCTTTTTAGTACAGAAACCAGCCTGTCATCTGATATGTCTTGATACATGGTAAGATTGTTCCTGAGTGAATCGTGAAACAACACCGCTTCCTGTCGAACAACGGTAATACAACCATAGGTACTGTCATACTCAGAAATAGGTATGCCATCAATCACAATACTGCCTTCGTTCACATCATGGTAGCGAAGTAATAAATTGACTGCTGTCGTTTTCCCGCATCCGCTCGGACCTTTGATCAGATAACGTCTACCCATTCCCGCCGTGAAATTAAAGTCATGCAATACCGGCGGTTCATCAGGATAAGCAAATGTGACACTCCTGTACTCAATTCTATCACTGACTTCATGTAAAACTCTGCCTCTTTTCGAATTTACACCTTCCTCCATAAAGGATACTACAGAATCGCAGGCAGGTCTGATTGCGATCAGCTGTCTGATTATCTCAGCAAGAGAAAGCAGCGGATAAGAAAGCTGGTCAATCATGCCGATTGCAACAAAAAAATTACCCGCAGTAAAATCTCCTTGCAGTACAAGCCAGACAGCGCAGACAAGAACAACAAAATACGAGAGATAGGAAATCAGGGTCGTAATCAACTGTGACACTGCTCCCAGCGCTGTATCCTTCATCAGCCTGTTCATGGAATGATTGTTAGATTCATTGAATTTCAAGAGAATTTTTTCCTCTATCGAAAAGTTTTTAATAATCTCAAAACCTTTTAACCAATCATTTACCTTTGCCAGATTATCCTCTACGGAATCGAGATATTCCGTCTGTGCTTTTTGCAGTTTCTTTTCAATCAGTTTTGGAACATACAACGGAGTAGTCAATAAAGTAATCGTAATTAGTGCAAGCCGCCAGTCCAGCAAAAATAAGGCAGCACTTACAAAAATGCTCTTGAACAGTATCTCCCAAAGCATCGGCAGCATTTGAAACCTGCGTGTTTTTATTGCATTTACTTCATTTGTAAGTTTCGATATATATTCTCCCTGCTGATGCTCTTTATATTTTACAAAATCTCTTCTCATAATGCTGTCAAAGATATCACGCCTCAGAGATTTGGTGCAGCCTACCACAAATCCAGCGCTGAACTGCTTATAACAAAAATAGAAAAAAATCTCACATAATATAAATGCAATCAGTAGAACCGCATATCGACCGGTCTGTGCTGTTTCTCCGGCAATGGCATAGTCAAGGACATCGCCTTTCAAAAACTGCAGGGTAACAGCAAAAACAGTGCTGATAAATACACAAATAAGAGCACCAAAAAAATAGTTTCTGTTTTGTTTTTGATATTTCTTCATAGATACCTCCTAATGCACTAATGCAGCAGAAGGATTGAATGTATTTTCCTCCTGCTGTTTAGCAGGAGATGCGACGCTTTACCATAATGTTCCCTTCCTTTCTTAATTTCCCTGTTTCTGATTTCTTCTGCCATGCTTAATGATCCAGTCCTGTGCCCTGCTCCGCCCCATGCTTTCCCACTGTGCGATAATAAAATCCGCTTTTTCCGGAGCGTCTTTATACAAGTCGTTGAGGTTGTTGCCCACGCTTTTCTGAACAAACTTCTGCGGGTCGTCTTTTAAATTTGTCAGAAGGATCGTGTATCTTTCAAATTCCTCCAGTGCGACCAGCAATTTGGGCGACCAGGGCAGCCGTGTTCTGACGCCCTCACTGGCAAGCCGCCTGACATGGACATTTTCGTCATCAGTCCACCGGATCAGCTCGTCCATGACCTCTCCCGGGTGCGCCTGCAGCAAAGGGCGGACAGCAAACTCTCCGGTGAATCTTTTCGTCAGTTCTTTCAGAAAAGAAAGCGACAGGCGAAAGTCCTCATTTCCATGCCGTTCCACATATCTGCCGACCGGCCACAGCCACCACCCAAGATTGAACATTCCTTCCGGCTTCTCCAGTTCCGGCCCCAGCATATTGAAAAATGCCTCGATGTTTGCCGCGTAATCACCGGACATACTCTGCTGCATGGCATCTACAATAAAATCAAGTCTGGCAAACAGTTCCTTATCGTCCAGCCTGCCAAGCAGGGTGTCACAAAAAGTTCCGGCATCAAAATCCGGCATGACGTCATGAATTTTCCGGGAAAAATCGGAGATATATTCATCATTATAATAGTCTTTATGTTTCATGGCTGTTTTCTCCTTTGGCATTTCCATCCTTTTGTCATACGGCAATCTCTCTATATGTATGTAACTTAATCTGTTTCCGGTATTGTCTTTTCCTAATTCCGGCAGACGGCTTCATGATAACCTGGTCCGGCAGACGGCTTCTCGATAACCTGGTCCGGCAGAGGGTCAAAGAGTCGGCGGTTCTTTCGCCTGCCAAAGCAGCCGCTCCAGCATCTCCACATACTCTTGAAACTGCCGCCTGCCAAATTCTGTCAGGGTACAGGTCGTTTGCGGCTTGTTGTTCACAAAAGCCTTCCTGATTGCTATGTAACCTGCCTCCTCCAGCTTTTTTAACTGCGCGCCCAGATTCCCGTCCGTTGCCTCCGTGATCCCTTTCAGCTCTCTGAAATTCTTCTCCCCGGTCAGCAGCGCGGACAGTACCGCCAGCCGCAGCTTCGTTTGAAAAGCCTCCGGTATCGCATTTATTTCCATAATCATCCCCGATCCGTTTCTTTTAACCCGCCTTCACGCCTGCGCCACAGATATATGCCAAGCGCGATCATCCCCAGACTCATTAAACACTGGATGCACACCCGGCTGGCAGAAATCCGTGTCCCCACGCCACCCCAGGTTCCGTAGGGCACCTCTTTCATACTCACAAAAAGTATAAAATAGAAGATACTGTAAATCGCCGTGACCACTGTGATCAGCGTCCTCTTTGTCAGGATTCCAGTCATAAAAAGTGCGAACAGCACCGGAAGCACCTCGATCAATTCCTGACATCTCCACAATACAGTAATTTTATCATCATTCCCGTTGGGAAGCAAACGGATATACAGCCATCCCAGTATCCGGATCCCGACCAGCACGATCATCCATATCTTCACCATGCCCTCGCAGATCTCATTGCCTGTCTTTTTTACCTTCTGATAAAAGTAAACAAACAAAAACACATAGCCTGCCAGGATCAGGCCCCGTCCGCTCCACCAGAATATTCTGGCTGCGGGATGTCCATATCCGGTCAGATTCTGGATCATATAGGCAATCTCCTCTGACATCCACGCCGCAAGATTCAGAATTCCGACACCAATAAAATACGCGGATATTCTGGAAAAATCCTGTCTGGTTCTTTCGATCACCCGTCTGATCAATGCAATGTCATCTATTGCCATTTCTATTTTTTTATCCATATTTTTTCCTCTCTCAACTGATTCGTCCATCCCTGATCATGATCGTCCGGTCGCAATAATCGGCAATCTCCTTGTCATGTGTCACCAGTATCAACGTCTTGTGCATCTCCTTCTGCAGGCCGGTCAGCAGTTCCATCACGATCCGGCCGGACGCTTCATCCAGATTTCCGGTCGGTTCATCTGCCAGTATCAACTCCGGATCATTCATCAATGCCCGTCCGATGGCCGCCCTCTGCTTCTCTCCGCCGGACAGCTCCCCCGGATAATACTCCAACCGCCCTGCAATCTGCAGTCTGTCCGCCATCTCTTCCACCTTTCTGACTGCCGCTTCCACATCCTTATGCTCCAGCATAAGCGGCAGGATCATATTGTCTCTGACCGTCAGATGATCCAAAAGTTTATAATCCTGAAACACGAACCCCACCTGCGTTCTGCGGTACTCTTCCATGCGCTTTTGCCTGTAACGAAACAGATTCTCTCCTTTATAATAGACGCTTCCCGCAGTCGGCGCAAGCAGCCCGCCCAGGATTTTTAACAAAGTCGTCTTCCCGCAGCCGGATCGTCCCATGATACAGACCGACTCATTCGCCCGGACAGTCAGAGAAATCTCCTGTATCACTTCCGTATACTCTCTCTTCATCGTCCTGCTGTTTTCCACCGCATACCTTTTGTGCAGATCGCGGACACAGAGCAATTCTCCCTGTGCCGCCCTGCCTGCTTTGTTTTCTATTTTGTTTTCTATTTTGTCTTCTATTTTGTTTTCTTTCTTCATTCTGTCACCTTCTCCTGTTTCTGTCACTTCACTCTTATAAAGTTCTGTGCCACACGTAATACTTCCGGAACAGACGCCTGCGTATAAACAGATATCCGCCGTACTGCACCAGCCAGAACAAGACCACTGCCCCGGCATATTTCAATAAAGCTGTACTCCACAGCCCGTTAAGTGTCGTCACGTCCGCCTGATAAACATAATCGCAGAAGAAAAATACAGCCCCCATGACAGAGGATGCCGCCATCGGTACAATAACGATCATCTTCAACTTATCCTGCACCAGTTTCCGCCACACCTCCCACCCCATACCGAGCTGAAAGAGAATGTCCCGCTGCTCCTTCTCCCTGTGCAGATCCAGGATCATCTTTTCCAGAATAAACGCCTGCTCCTCCAGAAGGACCGAAAGCCCGATCACGCCTGTCAGTACCTGCACCACTGTATAGACAGGATCTTCCGGAAAATCCGAAGCCAGCAGCCCGCCAAACAGAAAGACCAGCACGAAATTAACCCCATAGATGGCAAAAATGATATTCCCGTTTAACCGACATTCATAAAGCAGATCATTCCACCAAAGCAGATGCCGGAAATATGACTTCTTCCTGAACGCCAGCAGCTTTTTAAGAAGCCGCCCATTGATCTGCAGAAGAAAGTAGATGCCGGCCATATGCAGGAAGGCCGCAAGAAACATTTTCCCCACCGTATAGTCAGACAGCAGATAAAAAGAAAAAGCCAGACATACCGCTGCCGCCGGAATCTTCACGCCATAGGCGATCTGAAATCTGTGCAGCACTTCCTTTCCACGGCTGATCTCCTCCAGAAAATTCGCCAGATCCTTCCGCCACTGCCGCAGAATCAGCAAAAGCATGGAACCGATCATGCCAAGCGCAAAAAGCAGGATCAGCAAAAGCGTTATCTTCGCGGAACTGACCAGCATATCTACATTTACAGCGCTGCAGTCCCCGGCACATGCCTTCCATGAAAATACGGATATCCTGCCGAAAGCCAGTCCCATGACCAGATCACATACCACGCTGCAGCCCACCGTCATGCAGGACAGCAACAGCAGGAAGGTCGGACAATACTCTGTCATAAAATTTATCCAGAAATCTCTGCTCGTGATCCCCAACATGAGCAGGATACTGTACTGACCTGATTTCTGCCGGATATAGGCTTTCAGGGAATAACGGAATACCGCCAGACAGACCATCAGCAGAATACCGGACAACAGCACCATGCAGTTCACAAATCCGCCCCTCCCCCAGGCACTCTCCTCAGATAAATAGAAAAGCATATGGGCCGACAGACTGAACGGAATCACCGGTATGCAGCACGTTATGTAAAAATCGGCATAATTTTTCAGATTGTCTTTGATGCTGTGCCTGATGCCCATTTTATAACAGATCTTTTTCATAGTATGTTTCCCCTCGTCTCCCATTTCCCGGTTTTCCAGTTTTCCGGTTTTTAGTTTCTGTTTCTGTTTCCATTTCTCTTTTTCTCACCGTTTTCTTTCTCTTTATTCTCTATAATATAGAGTTCTCTATAAATTGTCAAGCAATAACAAATAAAATCGCTGTATACACACGCAGGTGGACGATTGTATTCCCCTGACGCCGCATCCTTATTTGGTGAAAAGTGAAGATTTCTCCTTAACCAAAAGGCCACATTCATCGATTATACATTTCAATCGATGAACGTGGCCGCACAAACTGATTTGTATAACTGACCTTTCGTTTTATCATCATACTAATATTATCAATCAATATTCTGTATATAATATTTTTTAATGTAATTTAGAGACAGTTTAGTCGATACTTTCCTTTTCCCTTTCCTTCAACCGTCTCGAAAACTCCAGCCTGGCACATCTTTCCAATAAACTTTGAGGCAGCTGTTGGAGAAATATTAAAAGCATTAATAACCTCTGTCCTGCCAAATATTTGCTCTACTTCTACTACATTTAAAAGCATATCAATTTTTTGTAAAGTTGATTTATTGGCCCCTATTGCTTTTAATCTTTTTATATAATTAACCTTCAGCTTTTGAATATCAACTTTTTTAGATTCAATATCAACCTTTTCGTTCTCAATGTCAACTTTTCTGTTAATAAAATCTGGATGGATTGGAATTTCTACAGACACAGCCCGTCTATCATCATCCGTAAAGAACCTTGCTTTAGGCGAACCATTATTCCGCAGTTCTTCCTGAATAGTTGGAATGCCTGTTGATTTTCCTTCAGATAAATCCAATTCTTTCAAAAATTCACCCAAACGTTTATTGCGATAATACCTGGAAGAGAAGCGCTCCCCCTCTTCGATTATCCTTTGTGGAATAGAACGGTCTATTCCCGGAAAACTGATAATTCGGATCAATTCGGGCTCAATCTCAATCATAATTGACTGATAAGAAAGATAATCCCTGTGATAAAATGCATTTACAACTGCTTCTTCCAACGCCTGATATGGATAGTTAAATTTGCGTATCGCTTCCATTTGGTAATTCACTTTCGTGACCATCTCTTCAATCACCAAGTCCTGCAGTGTCTGCATGGTACGTCTAATCATCATTGGCACTGAACCCTTAATGACCGGATATTCCTTGAAATTATTCGGATTTTTGATACTTCCATCCGGGAAACGCACAATTTCTACCTGTGCATAGGGGAAAAATTTATCCAGGTGCTCACAGAACATCATTAATGCCGCATTAGAAATATACTGCTGTTCCGGTGGACCAACCAATAATTGCATATCATTCAATACAGCCATTACTCCACGTTCCGTCACTTGTTTTGCCAGTTTGCTTTTTGTCTCATTAAGATGGTCTATCAGCAATGCAACCGAAATATCATCCTCTGTCGCATCAAAATTTGGTCTGGCATCCAGCGGAACATAATTGGTCATATTTATCAACTCGCGCTCCTGTTCCGGATTAGCATGCACAGAATTGGAAGCATAACGAATATAGTAGTAATGCTTTTTCTCTTTTTTTGCAGTTACATGCTCCGGTACTTTATATGGTCTCTGGATTCCGGTTGTTACCCACAATACTACAATCATCTTCGCATCTACTTGTTCTATAATTACTTTTGGAAAATATGCCGGAACAATAGTGTTATTATAGCCAAGAATCTCTTTTTGAATCTTATCAATCTCCTGTTCCTCTACTCCTTTTACTGGACGAACTGCTATACCGTTCTTTTCCTCCACACCTATGAGAATATATCCGCCGCCCACATTATCAAAATCATTTGCAAAGGCACCTACACTATGATAAATATCATCAGGATTCCATCCTGCTTTAAATTCAATTCTGTCGGATTCTACACGACGTTTGTTTAATAAATCTTCAATGCTGATTTCCAGTTCCATATATAGCTGACCCTTTCAAAATGATTAAGTTACGTCTTCATTATCTATGCTAAAGTTCTTTTCTGCCCTATAATATTCCTTTTTTATAATTTTATCATTGTTAATAAAATTTGCCGCACTCAAAAAGCAATAAAATAATATATAAAAGGATGAACCTGGTAAAACTGCTAAGATAGCTTTCCTACAACTAAAATTATCTTCTTTCATTATTATTGCCACATTCTGGCAAACAGTTAATGCAAATAATGGTATTGAATACATAATAAATAAAAATGGTTGATTAGTATAATCATTATGCATATAATTGGAATACGATAGTATGATTTCTGTAAAAATAGATACAAGAGCAAACATACCAAGCATTTTCCTTAAATATCTGCGATTAACCCTTAAAAATTCTCTATCTGGATAAATATTTCTGGAAACATGCTTTTTATATGAATTAATACATATTATAACTAAAATGCCAACCAAAATTACTACACTAAATGCTTTAGGCGTATTTATAAATTTATCAACTGCAATTAAAAATAACTCCATATGAAATTGCTCCAATATATATGTAGTTCTACATAATTCAATTATCCATAAGTTTCTCTTCAACTAAGTACTTTCTGCTGCTCTGCAATTTCATCAGATGTCAACTGCATAATCTTTTCTCCCTCAATTCTTTCTATTATAGTTTATTTAATGTCCAATTTTCAGGACTTTAATTTCTTCATTATCTTTTTTGCTTCATCTGTCAGGACATACCTGCCCTTTGTATTGTTATAAATTTGAGCATAACCATTGTCGATCAACTCATTTAGTACCATATTTACCTTTGCCTTGCTGCATCCAAGACCATCTGCTATCTCCTGCTGTGTAATAGGGCATATTTCCGCATTATTAATCTCTATCTGATGTTCATATAATGTTTTCAATATCAAATATCTATCATTTGTAAAAAATTCTATTTTGTTCATTTCCATCACCTTTTATGTTCAAAATTTTATCCCATGATATTATTATAATAATTCACTATCAAATTGCAACCAATTTTGAAGCTCATATTTAATCTTCAACTGCGCCAATTAACTCTCCTTAGTCCTTTTTCCTTAGTCGTCTCTAATCGACAGGTTTTCTGCCGTTTCTTTTACAGGAATATAGTCAGGCAATTATCTAAAAATCTATCCTTCCCTGCATAGCAGGGGAATTTTTACTGTAACATAAAAAGAGCACATCCGCTGTTGCCTCCACAACAACGTATACACTCTTTCCAGTCTCTGCGGCTGCTGCTGTTCAGCATCCGTCCCTTTATTCTGCCAACAGTCCCTTTGTCACCAGAAACTGCCTTGCCACTTCCTTATCTTCTTTGCCGTTTACTTCCACCTCATAATTCAGCTGCTGCATCTCGTCTTCCGAAATCAGGCCGTTTAACTTCTCCAGTACGCCCTGCAGCTCTGGATACTTCTCCATCGCGTCTTTTCTCACGATCGTACCTGCATCGAAGCGCTCGAAGAAACTGCCGTCGTCTGTTAGCAGCACTAAATTATTGGCGGCAAGCTGCGCATCTGTCGTAAAGGCATTGATCACGTCCACTTCGCCGTTCTTTAAAGCCTCGTATTTTAAGGCGATCTCCATCTGCTTCACATCCTGAAACTGCATATGATAAGCCTCGCAGAGTCTGGGATAGCCGGTCTCCAGCTCGATATAGTCCGGATTACCGCCGAAGGTAAGCTCCCCGGAAGCCGCCGCCAGATCAGAGTAGGTAGCCAGGCCGTACTGATCCGCCGTCTCCTGTCTGAGCGCCAGGCCATACGTATTGGAAAAGCCGTAAAGGCCGGTCCAGGTCAGCCCCAGCGCATCATACTCTTCCTGCAGCTGCGCATACAGTTTCTCGTCGTCCTTCTCCATCTCCTCTTTCTTTAAGACATTCAGCCATGCCGTCCTCGTGTATTCCGGATACAAATCGAACTCTCCCTTGACCAGCGCCGGATGGATATTGGTCGTGCCGCCGCCTACGCCCTTGGTGATCTCCGTCTCATAATCCGTCTCAGCCTCGATCAGCTGTGCAATGATCTCCGTCAGGATGTACTGCTCCGTCATGGGCTTGGAAGCAATATGGATCACTTTCTTCGCTCCGCAGCCGCACAGCCCGGACATCATCGCCATCACCATAAGCAATACAAACATCCTTTTCAAATTTCTTTTTCCCTGTTTCATTTTCATCATTCCCCTTTCATCCTGCCTGTTTCCACAATAATATCCAATTACACAGCAATATTCAGCCGGAGCATCATTTCAGCGGTTCAGCAGCTTCCTCACAAACACATCCCGCGGCGCCTCCGTCAGTTCTCTGGCTGTGCCTTCCTGCCAGATACAGCCTTCCTTCATGATCAGGATACGGCTGCCCAGCTTAAACGCCTCGTCAATGTCATGTGTGATGAACACGATGGTGACACCGGTCTTCTCCTGCAGGGAGAGCAGTTCCTCCTGCAGTCCCTTTCTGGTAATCTCATCCACTGCGCCGAAAGGCTCGTCCATCAGCAAAATCCCGGCATTCGCCGCCATGGCTCTGGCGATTCCCACCCGCTGCTGCTGGCCGCCCGAAAGCTGACGCGGAAAGCGCCCGGAAAGCTGCGCCGGCAGCTGCACCATCTCCAGCATCCGCTCTGCCAGACGTTGTTTCTCTTCTGCCGTCATCTTCTTCTCCAGACCGGGAACGTAACAGATATTGTCCCGGACCGTCATATGCGGAAAAAGTTTCGCTCCCTGCACCGCATAGCCGATCTGCCGGCGCAGAGCCACCAGATCGCAGCTGGCCAGTGCTTCTCCGTTGACGATCACTTCCCCCTCTGTCGGCGCTACGATACCGTTGATCATCTTCAGCAGCGTCGTCTTCCCGCAGCCGGAAGGACCGATGATCACCACCAGCTCCCCCTGCTCTATCGTAAGGGAAACCTTATGCAGCACGGCATTCTCTCCGTAGGCTGCCGAACATTCCCGTATCTCTATCACCTTATTCAATGCCGTACCTCCTGTTAACCGCCTTCTCCGCCAGAGAAAGCAGGCGGTCGCTGACAAGCGCCAGCAGTGCGATCAGTATGGATCCTGCCGCCGTCAGCGTCATATTGTAGGTCGTGATTCCCCGGTAGATCGCGACGCCCAGGCCGCCGGCCCCGATAAAGGACGCAATGCCGCCCATGGCAATGATCATCACCACCATGTTGCGGAAACCGCTTATGATCACCGGCAGCGCCAGCGGAAACCGGATCCGGAACATCATCTGCCTGCTGTCCGAGCCGAGCCCCTCCGCCACCTCCAGGATCGTGGCATCCACCGTTGTCAATCCCGTGTACGTGTTCCTGACAATCGGCAAAAGACCATAGACCGTCAGGGCTATGATCGCCGTCCGGTTGCCGATCCCGGTAAGCGGGATCAAAAAGCCCAGCAGGGAGATCGAAGGGATGGTATAGATCACATTGACGATTCCCAGCACCACCCCTGCCGCCTTCTTATGCCTGCTGATCAGGATTCCAGTCAGGATACCGAGTATCCCCGCACACAGCACCGCCGTCAGCGATATTCGGATATGCTCCAGCAGACAGGTTATAAAAAGCTCCCGCCTGTCCCAAAATATCTGTAAAATCTGCATAACTTCCACCTCTCACCGCAGAACAAACGTTCTGCTAATTAAGAATAGAACATTTGTCAGATTCTGTCAATCTTTTTTTTGAAGTTAAAAATCGGGTAGGAGGCTACCCATTAGTTGGGCAGCCGACCTCCCACACCACTGTACGTACCGTTCGGTATACAGCGGT
>ERZ808051.863-NODE-863-length-25479-cov-7.720809_pt1 | contig 25479 bp, 25 predicted proteins | sample MGYA00380199_ERZ808051 | MGnify/ENA primary metagenome ERZ808051 (study PRJEB31490, sample SAMN06133391) | mouse gut metagenome | isolation source: J11 | host: mice | place: China: Chengdu | collected 2015-05 ...
GCTTTTTATTGTTATCTTACACGCTCCTGCTTACTCCATTCTCCCCAGCATAGCTGGGGGATTAGGACTTTCATTCAAGGAACCTCTCTTCACAACTGTCTTCGCATAAGCTACAAGAAGCAGCGTACCGACAATTCCTGTTGTCAGGATATTAGATATTCCTGCCACAAGTCCTTGTGCAAACAATTTCTCAATCGGCTCAGAATAAATCAGAATATCAAGGCACGGCGCAACAAGTCCCCAAGCAAGCAGATGCGCGATTGCCTGCGCCACATTGAAACGGATGATCTTCTTCGTATCAATTCCTTCATTAATATCCATCTTCATGGTAACGAATCCTATTACAAGACCTGCAAATGCAGACGCAATAATCCAACTCCACCAAGGCCCATAACTGGTCGCATCGATTAACGTATGTCCTACAAAACCAATTAATAAACCTGCAATTGGTCCGAATAATGTAGCAAATACTGCCTGAATCGCATATTGCAGACTAATATACGTGTTTGGAACGGGTGTCGGAATAGAAATCTTACCCAGCACAAAAAATAATGCAGCGCCGATGCCGATCGCAACCACACTTTTAACAGATAGTTTTTTCATTGGAATCTCCTCCCTCTCTTGATCCACAGATCAATATAATATGTAAATGTAAATAAATACGAATACATTATAGACCGACATCTTATGACATGTCAACCTGCTAAGATTCATCTTATAAAAGATAAATATTTTCTTTTATTATATGTAGAAATATAAAGAATAATCTGATATAATAAGTCAATACATGTTTGATACGGGAGGGTATACAATGAAATCAAAGAATGATAAAGTATTACAAAGTATCGGCAGAATGGAGCCAGTTGAGGGAAATAAAGACGCGGTTCAGATTCAATCCAGATTAATGGATGGAAGAGAAAAATTCAACCAATTAGTCGGTGGCGTTTGTTCTTCCGTCATGAAAATAAGTGCTCTTGATTTAGTAATGCATAACAGCACTGAGAAAATGTCTCATATCAGTAATAATATTAAGAGAATATCAGAAGTTGTCGTTCAGGCTTCTCAGCTGACCGAAGAGAGTATGGACGAAGTGGTAAACGCACATGAAGGCTTTACTGAATCAATCACGCAGGTATCTGCCGCAGCCGGTGAAATCATGGAAGACATGGAAGCCAGCAGCAGCGAAATCTCTGCTATCGTGGAGGAATCCCAAGCAACAATTGATAAATCCACCAAAATAAAAGATGATATGCACCAACTTCTGGAAATCATCAAAGGTATGAACGAAGTAATCAAAGGAATCAACTCTATTTCTTCCCAGACCAACATGCTTGCACTCAATGCATCCATAGAAGCCGCAAGAGCTGGAGAAGCCGGCAAAGGATTTGCCGTTGTCGCAGAACAGATCCGAAGTCTGGCAGACGAAACGAAACAGCTCACGGCAAACATGGAAGGTTTTATCGCAGAAATCGAATCCGCTGCTACAATCAGTTCCGGCAGTCTGGACAAATCTGCCGTAGAACTGGGGACTATGCGTGAGAATCTGTCTAAAGTGCTTGTGAATAATCAGAAGAATGTAACCAACATTGTCAACATCACTGATTCCATTACCACGATTGCTGCTACCAGCGAAGAAATTTTCAGTGCCGTTACCAATGTACAGGATTCTATGGGTCGGCTTCGCGAAGAATGCACTGCATTAAATGAGCAGTCAATCAGTCTGGAAAATGTATCTGATGATTTACAGAATAATATGCAGCCTGTAAGCGAAATTGAAAAGGGTCTTGATGACTCCGCTAAATTAATGGGTCAGATGGTTGAAGACGTATTCTATATGTTGAATAACCGCCAGTTCATCACTAATGTACAGAACGCCATTACCGCTCACCAGAACTGGCTGAGCACTCTCAACAAGATGGTAAAGAGCAGGGAATGCTTACCGCTTCAGACAGACGATACCAAATGCGCCTTTGGTCATTTCTATTATGCAATGACTCCACGCAACGGTATGATTTCACCTATATGGTCCGGTCTTGCCGAGAAACACCGCCGCTTCCACGGCTACGGCAAGAATGTAATTAATGCCATCAAGTCACAAGATTACATGAGAGCAGAAAGCGAATACAAACAGGCAGTCAAGCTTTCCGAAGATTTGATTGCTGATTTCCGTAGAATCATCGCTAATGCAGAAGCGTTGGAGAAAGAAAATCTTCAAGTCTTTTCCGCATAATATTTTGAGCGTGCATAACAAAACAAATTTTTATACAAAAGGATACAGCAGCGTAAATGCCTCTGTATCCTTTTTAATGTTTCATATTAATTTTTAAAACTGTGAATCGGCGCCGGAATCCTGCCGCCTCTGCCGACAAACGCATCACATGCAAATCCGTTCACCGGCATAATCGGAGCATACCCCAGCAAACCGCCAAACTCCACCGTCTCTCCCACTCCTTTACCGATAACGGGAATCAACCTCACTGCTGTCGTCTTCTGGTTAATCATACCAATCGCCATCTCGTCCGCAATAATTCCTGAGATTGTCGTCGCTTTCGTATCTCCCGGAATAGCAATCATATCAAGACCTACGGAACATACACATGTCATTGCTTCCAGTTTCTCTAATGTCAAAGCACCCACTGACACGGCATCGATCATTCCCTGATCCTCGCTGACCGGAATAAATGCACCGCTTAAGCCTCCTACATAGGAAGATGCCATGACGCCGCCTTTCTTAACCTGATCGTTTAACAGTGCTAATGCCGCCGTTGTACCGGGCGCGCCAACCTGCTCCAAACCGATTTCACATAAAATATCAGCTACGGAATCTCCGATTGCCGGTGTCGGCGCCAACGATAGATCTACAATTCCAAACGGTACATTCAGACACTTCGAGGCTTCTTTCGCCACAAGCTGCCCGACTCTCGTTACCTTGAACGCTGTCTTTTTGATTGTCTCACACAGCACTTCAAAATTCTCTCCCCGTACTTTTTCAAGCGCCGTCTTCACAACACCGGGCCCGCTTACTCCTACATTAATCACTTTATCCGCCTCTGTCACCCCATGAAAAGCTCCTGCCATAAACGGATTGTCATCCGGGGCGTTACAAAATACAACCAATTTCGCACAGCCGAGTGAATCTTCTTCCTTGGTTTCCTTCGCTGTCTGCAAAATGACTTCACCCATAAGCTTTACGGCATCCATATTAATTCCGGTCTTCGTAGAACCGACATTGACAGAACTGCACACCCTCTCCGTAGATGCCAATGCCTTAGGAATAGAACGGATTAGCATCTCGTCCGCTGTTGTCATACCTTTCGACACAAGAGCGGAATAGCCGCCGATAAAATTAACGCCTACCTCATGTGCCACCTTGTCCAGCGTCTGCGCAATTGAAACAAAATCCTCCGGCGACTTGCATGCCGCACCTCCTACTAATGCAATCGGCGTCACGGAAATTCTTTTGTTCACAATCGGAATGCCATATTCTGCGGAAATATAATCGCCCGTTGCAACCAAATCTTTGGCCGCTTCATATATCTTCTGATATATTTTCTCGTTGACCAGCTTTAAATCAGCATCAATACAATCCAGCAAACTGATTCCTAATGTGATTGTCCTCACATCAAGGTTTTCTTTTTCAATCATTTCATTTGTTTCTGCAACTTCAAATATATTAATCATATCTGCTCCCTATCATTCCAAGCCTGCTCTTAGATTCTGTGCATCTGGCTGAATATCTCTTCCTTCTGGCATTTGATGATAACACCTATGTTTTCACCAAGCTGCTCTAATTCCTTGGCGATCACACCGAAATCTTTCTCTGTACCGTTTGTATCTACAATCATCATCATATTGAAATACCCTTGAACGATCGTCTGCGAGATATCCAGAATATTTATCTGATTGTCCGCCAGATAAGTACATACCCCGGCAATGATACCTACCGTGTCTTTGCCTACAACTGTAATAATTGTTTTCTTCATCATAATCCTCCCTTATATTTCTATCATCTGCGACACTTCACTTCTCTTTGCTACATATAGCGGAAAATCACTTCCGCTATACGGCGTATCAGACATCGTCACCTCTACCCGGACCGACTCATATGCGAGTTCAGGTAAGTTATTCTCCTGACTCAGATGTCCGAGCACGATTGCGTGCATACGATCATGAAGCAGCCTGCTGAGGAGCTTACCCGCCGCCTCATTGGACAAGTGCCCTCTCTCACCCAGAATACGTTGTTTCAGATAGTACGGATAAGGTCCTACCTGAAGCATATGTATATCATGATTTGCCTCCAAATAAAGTACATCCAAATCTCTCAGACATTCTACCGTATAATCATTATAACAGCCTAAATCAGTGATAACGGCAATTTTCTGTCTGTCATGGCTAATTCTGTACGCCACAGGCTGTGCTGCGTCATGTGATGTCCTTATGGGATAGAGTGACATATCCTTTACCGTGCACTTCTCGTCCTCACGAATGTAATGAAATAACTCTTCATCGATATTCCCCAATGAATGCATGTTTCTTATCGCGTCTATCGTCCCCTTGGTCGCATAAATCGGAATTCTGTACTTCCTAGCGAGCACCCCCAGTCCGCTGATATGGTCCGCATGTTCGTGAGTAATAAAAATAGCGTCAATATCACTCATTTTTAAATCCAATTCATTAATTCCAGCTTCTATTCTTTTGCCACTGATTCCCACATCCATCAAAAGATGTGTCGTATCAGATCCTACATAGACACAGTTTCCGCTGCTTCCGCTGGCTATACTGCATAATCTCATATGTTTGTCTTTTCTTTCTTTATGTTCTGTCTTTTCTTTATCTTCTATCTTTTATTCTATATCTTCTTTTCTTTATCTTCTACTCCTAATGCTTCCAGTATATTTCAATGATATCGCCATTATGGATAGTCTCCATATACTGTGCGTCTCTTCCGTTCAATTTGGTGACGATACCGCTGCCCTGCGGCTTGGATAAATCAAATTCAATGTACTGAAATACATCAACAAATACATATTCTGATTTACCTGAAAGCAAAACAGGCTTCTGATTTACAGTCACGTGAATTGATACGCCCGTCTGAACCGCCTTCTGCGCTTCCGTCTTCGTATCTGATTCATAGGGCACACGTTCCTGCCCGTCTGTCTCGTCATCATTATTCTCATCATATTCCGGTTCAGCGTCTTCTTCCTCCCGATATGAATCATCCTCTGTCTGACCATCTAACCGATGTACATCTTCATCCTCTGTTTGATCATCTGACCGGTATGCATTTTCATCCGCCGTCTGGTCATCTGACCAGTATGCATCTTCATCCGCCGTCTGGTCATCTGACCGGTATGCATCTTCATCCGCTGTCTGGTCATCTGACCGATATGCATCTTCGTCTTCTGTCTGATATTCACTGTTTTCCTGCGACTGTCCGCTATCAGCATCCGCTTTATCGTTCTCATACTTATCGCGGTCGGACAATTGCAATTCTTCCATGGTCCATACGACAGAGAAATTCTCATATACTTTCGTATCCATATCCGCCAGCTTGTTATTGACATAGATATTCATATCCTGATTGATGATTACATCCATGAATTCTGCAATCTGCCTTACCGTATAGTAACTTAATATCTCAATGGAATCATTTTCCTGTATACCGTAATATCCGGACTGTAATGTTCCGTTCACACTGGCGAATTTGGGCAGATCAATTTTCTTGTCATTGACTTCCACCCGCATGGTAGCGCCATACTCGGGAAGCTGATTGATATCGAGTTTCGCCGGTTCACCTGCCGTTGATTCTTTCACTCTTATCTGATCGTTTGCATGAATCGGTGTATAAATATCAGCCTCATTGCCGTTGACCGTAATCACTGCCGCCTCTCCGAGCATTCCTCTCGTAATACGCGGTTTACCATTGACAATATAATTCAATTCCTTTCCGCGTTTCGGGAATAAACCGTCATTGGCAAACTCCGCCTGCATCGCCGCGTCCACTACCGCAACTTTATTATTGTCATAAATCTTAATTCTCTGGTCGTTGAAATATACAAAAATAAAGTTATTGCTCTGTTCATAAAAACTTAAACAGATACCGATCGGTGTAACCATAAGTGAGTCTCTCTTGGCATCCGCATCCAAGAATTCAATGCTCTGCATCACTTCTTCACCACGAACTGCAACTCTCTCTCTCTGAATGCCCAGCTTATCAGCCAGCGCGCTCGTATAACCCGGCAGCATACCGCCTCCGCCGACTACAAACACGGCGCTGACGGATTTGTCTCCGTTAAGTTCTTTAATCTTATCGGCCACCTGTCCGGTCATATCGGAAATCACATCCGCTGTTACTTCCTCTATCTTTGCCGCAGAAATTGTCTGGGACAATCCCATGATATCCTTATACTCTATGTTCTCTTTAACACCTGTCTCCCTCTTAATCTGTTCCGCCGTCGCAAAGTCCACCAGACAATGTTTTGCCACCACCTCGGTCAGACTGTCTCCGGCAATCGGAATCATACCGTAGGCTATAATACTCCCGTCTTTTGTCACAGAAATATCGGATGTTCCGGCGCCCACGTCAACCAGCGCAATATTCAACATACGGTACATCTCCGGAATTGCTACTTGAATTGCCGCAATCGGCTCCAAAGTTAAATTTACTACTTCCAAACCTGCTCCGCCTACCGCCTTATACAGACCGTCCACCACGTCTTCCGGCAGAAATGTCGCAATGATATCTGCACCGATAGTCTTCGCCCTGTGTCCTTCCAGATTTCCCATCGTATAGCCGTTCATATAGTAACGTACGACAGAATATCCCACGCAGTAGAATTTCATTTCCGTGTCGTTACTTTCCAGAAATTCTTCATACGCCTTCTCCACCCCCATGGAATCCAACGCATAGATATCTTCCCCGTTGACTTCCCTTTCGCCGCTCAGTTCCGTATCTACCCTCACGGTCACAGTCCTCAGCACTCGTCCTGCGGCGGCAATACACACATCCTTAAGCTCTCTTCCAATCCGCTCTTCCAATTCACTCTTCACTTCGCTGATGGTTGCGCTTACTTTATAAATGTCATGAATTTGACCATCCAGCATCGCTCGCGTTCCATGCTCTCTGATGCTCTGCGCGACCACATAGAATTTCTCACCGACACGATAACCCACCGTTCCTACGATGCTTCTCGTCCCGATATCCAACCCAAATACTAATTGTCCCGGAAATTTCATTGTTTCTGACACAGGTCTTCCCCCAATTTCTCATCAATCTGTTGAAAAGCATTCTGTAATGCTTTACTGTTATCTATCACCACACTACAGTGCCGATAGAACTCCTCTTCCGTGAGTTGTTCCTTTATAATATCGTCTATCTTCTCATCCGAATATCCGCGAGACAACTTGAGACGCTCTCTCCTCACCGACTCATCCGTATGAATATACCACATTTCATCTACGATCCCGCTATATCCGCCTTCTATTAAAAGCGCTGCTTCTATAAAAAGATAATCTATCTGCCCTTTTCCTCGTTCCTTAGCAATCGCCTTACTGATATATTCTTTGACTGCCGGGTGAACAATCTGATTTATTCTTATAAGAAGATTCTTGTCACCAAAAATTCTCGATGCCATTTCACTCTTATTAATTCTTCCGTCTTCTGTAAGGATTCCCCGGCCCAGCAACGTGACAATCTGCTCATAACAAACTTCTCCCGGCTCTTCCAATTCATGTGCCACCTTGTCTGCCACGATAATGCGGCAATTCGTATGTTCCTGCAAATAGGTTAATATCTGCGTCTTACCCGAACCGACGCCTCCCGTAATACCAATCACTTTCATTTATTTTGCCTCATACCAATCGCTCCCCACGTGCAAATCGATTTCCAGCCTGACGGCTAAATCCGCTGCATTCTGCATCTCCTGCGTCAAAATGCCTCGTACCTGTTCTTCCTCGCCTGCGAACGTCTCGATCAGCAATTCATCGTGCACTTGAAGAATCAATCTGGAACGAAGTCCCTCTTTGTGCAGTCTCTCCCACACACGAATCATGGCAATTTTCATAATATCAGCCGCCGTTCCCTGAATCGGTGAATTCATGGCAACGCGTTCTCCAAAAGATCTCTGCATGAAATTGCCGGAAGATAACTCCGGAATCGGTCGTCTCCGCCCATACATCGTTGTAACATAGCCATTCTTCTTGGCATCCTCTACCGTAGTGTCCAGAAACCGCTTCACATCCGGATATGTCTCAAAATATTGTTCAATATATTCCGCCGCTTCTTTCTTGGAAATGCTCAAATCCTGACTTAAACCAAAGGAACTGATTCCGTACACTATACCGAAATTGACCGCTTTAGCATTCCGCCTCTGTAAGTCCGTCACCTCTTCAAACGGTGTGTGGAACACTTTGGACGCCGTGATACGGTGAATATCCTCATCCATTTTATATGCTTCAATCAACTGTTTGTCACCTGACATATGCGCCAATACTCTTAATTCAATCTGAGAATAATCCGCATCCATAAAAAGATACCCGTCCATCGGGATAAATACTTTGCGAATCCTCCTGCCCAGTTCCATGCGCATCGGAATATTTTGCAGGTTCGGTTCTGTCGAACTGATTCGCCCAGTAGCCGTAATCGTCTGATTGAAAGTTGAATGAATTCTACTGCTCTCATCAATATATGCCGCAAGTCCGTCTGCATAGGTAGACTTTAATTTCGACAGTCCCCGGTATTCCAAGATATCGGACACGATCGGACATTCCGGCGCCAGTTTCTCCAACACATCCGCAGCAGTAGAATAACCGGTCTTCGTCTTCTTACCGCCTTTGATCCCCATCTTATCAAAGAGAACCTCTCCAAGCTGTTTTGGCGAATTAATATTGAACTCGCATCCTGCCTGACGATAAACAGACTGTTCCAGTTCCGTAATTCTACCGACCAACGCTTCTCCGTATGCCCTAAGTTCATCCGGTTTCACCATCACGCCATACCGTTCCATCTCATAGAGCACTCTGGTAAGCGGCATCTCTATCTCATACATTAAGTCATACATCCCCTGCTCGCTAAGCCGCTCCTGCAAAAGCGGCGCCGCCGCCAGACAAACATAGGCATTAAAACAGGCATATTCCACAAATTTGCGCGCGTCCGCTTCATACACATCCGCATAAGATGCCTTACCGCATACCTGATTTCTGTCCGGTATCGCAAGACCTAAATATTCATTGGCAACATCTTCCACTGCATAGTCATTCTTGAGCGGATTCAGCAGATACGCCGCCAGTAAGATATCGAAATAACGATGCTCTCTGTAAGGTTCCATCACGTCACTACGCTCTTCATCCGCACCGCCAGCTCTCTCTATCTGACCGTAATGTTTTTTGATATCAAATATATTTAGTTTACATAAGTTTCCTTCGCTCAGCTCCGAAATTTTCCCGGACAAATACTTCGCCGTTATAAGTCCCTGACATGGAATAAAACGTACCTTCTCTTTATTCACGGCAATCGCCGCGCCCAGATACTCTTCCGAATCCGACCGCTCTGCCAGAACTGCCAGTCCGAACTCGTAATTACCTCCGTTTTGCCTGCTAAGCCTTGTACACTCCTCAAACAAGGCTTCCACTTCGGCTAAATCCGTAAGTTCATCGAAATACTGTGTCTGCGAGTTGTTAACCGTCACATCCTTCTCAAATCTTGTGAGCAGATTCTTAAATTCCAACTGTTTACACAGAAGATATGCTTCCTCGGTATAGAAATCACCAACCTTTGCATCTTCAAAACTATAATCTATTTCGCTGTTTACATGAATCGTTGCCAGCGTCTTACTCAAATCTGCAAGATCTCTGTGTTCAATTAAGGACTCACGAATCGCTTTCTTCGTGATTTCCTCCACATGCTCGTATATATTCTCGATAGAACCAAACTGAACCATCAACTCGGTTGCCGTCTTCTCTCCCACTTTGGGCACACCGGGAATGTTATCCGCCGTATCACCCATAAGCGCCTTCAGATCAATAAACTGCGTCGGGTTTACCTGATATTTGGCCTCTACATCTTTTGCATAATAATCTTCTATCTCTGTTCTGCCGCCTTTTGTCTTCGGAATCCTGATTTTGATATGTTCAGTGGCAATCTGTAATAAATCTCTGTCGCCTGATACAAGTGCGACTTCCATTCCTTCCCGCTCGCCGCGCTTTGCAAGTGTTCCTAAAATATCGTCCGCCTCAAGCCCTGCTTTCTCCATAATACAGATTCCCATTGCCTGCAGCATTTCTTTCATAACAGGTACTTGCTCTCTAAGTTCCTCCGGCATCGGTTTTCTTGTTCCTTTATAATCCTGATATATTTCGTGCCGGAAAGTCGGTGCATGTACATCAAAGGCAACCGTCAAATAATCCGGCTGTTCTTCCTCTATTATTTTAAACATAATATTAAGAAATCCATAGACCGCATTGGTGTGAAGCCCTTGACCGTTGGTTAAATCCGGCACCCCGTAAAATGCTCTGTTCAGTATACTGTGACCATCTATTAATACGAGTTTTTGACGCATATCGATTTATACCTTTCAAGATTCTGTGCACATTATTCATATGTTCTATTAAGTGCCCATATAGAATTTATTATATACCATAAGTGCATATTTTGAAAACCCTATGACTTGAAAAAACACATAAAAAGAGAAAGTACACAGACAATTTAAAATAATCCGATAACTTTCTCTTATACTGTATCATAGCTTATGAATATTAAAATCTAAACACCACACAGAGGGCGATAATAATCGCCGCTGCCACTGCTGCCTCCAAGCACATCAATATATACAATAACATCCGATGTACCCCGATTCGGTGTTCGGCGCCCTCCAGTTTCATGAGAAGCTCTTCCTGCAAATTGAAATTGTTTCCCTGCTCAAGCCGTTCCAAACCCTCGGCGACCAGAAACTGGATTGACAATTCCTCTTTGCATTCGGCACAGTTTTCCACGTGCGCTATGAACTCTTCCAGCCTGCTGCCATCCAGCTCATCCTGCAGAAAAGAAGGTATCTTTTTTTCCGTCTCTTTACAGTCCATATTGCTCCCTATTTATGTGACTTCGAATAGTTCTTCTCTTCCTGAGCATCCTGTGTGTGCTCTTCGGATTTGTCGGGCAGATAGCCTGCTGTCTGCTGCCCCAAAGAAGCCGTCATCGTACATCTACCGTCAAAACATGCTCCCTCATCTATTACAATAGAACTTGCAGTGATATTACCTGCTATCTTACCTGTAGACAGAAGCTCTAATTTACCGCTGACAATAATATCACCGTCAACTTTTCCGGAAATAATAACACTTTGCGCGTTAATATTCCCTTTCACCTGTCCTTCCGAACTGAGGATCAGTTTCTTTTCACAGGTACAATTTCCATTGACTACACCATCCACTCTCACAGTTTCCGGTGAAGACAAATCACCGTCAAAAACAGTTCCTGCTCCAATCAGCGTACCAACCTTCGTTTTAGCGTCATCCGTGTAAATCTCGCTTTTACTTTTTCCTAACATAACATCTTTCTCCTTTTATCCTTTTGCTTCAAATACTATTAAAGGATCTATCGGTTCATCTTCAAAAATAACCTGATAATCCACCTGCTCATTTTGTGCATTAACCGCCGCTAGGACGTCTCCGCCCTGCACCTTATCTCCCGCCTCGTGTATAGGCTCCGCCTCCTGCGCAAACATATACCGTGTTCTGTAACCATTCCCGTGTTCAATCTCAATGACAAGCGGGTACCCGGCATCGGAACCGACTTCTGTAATCGTTCCCTCGCCCGCTGCAATAATATTACCTTCATCTTGTGTCTCAATTGAAACATAAGGATGTTCCTGCGAATACTTAGTTGACACAATTCCAGCTTCTGTATACGGATACCGGCTCGGGAATGCCGCATCTTCCTCAGACTCTGTCGTGATTGCCGTTTCCTCTGTGCTCTTATTTGATTTCGCAGCTTCAAGTAATGCTCTGTTCTCCGATGTCAGTGCATTATTCTGATTCGCCAAATCTTCTTTTTCCGCCTCTAATTGCTGTATCACTTCTTGTTGGGAAGCAAGCTGCATCATAAGCTCCGTCTGATCCTCTTCCTTATTTTCCTTTGCTACTATGCTGACATTTTCCTGTTTTGTCAGATAATGATAAGTAAACAGCCCAAAGGTGATACATACAAGACAAACAAAAACCGTGATAAGCCGCAGGCATGACTTTGTGATATGATACTGCCTGCTGCTGTGTCCTGTATTTGAAATCAACAGAACAGAGAAAGACTCTTTACGCTTGTGTTTACGAGGTTTCATAGACATCTCCATTCCACCGCCAAACTGACGGTATCAATATTAAAATCTACTCTTAACCGTTTACAGCTTCTGCCGCTTCCATAGGCGCTTCTGCCGGCTCTGCCGGTGTTTCCGTCGGCTGTGGCGGCACAGCAGTTGCTATGCCATTCTTATTAACTTCATAAGTAACTCCGTCAATCTCCACAGTTACATTCTTCTGAAGCGCGCCGGAAGCATCGTAATAATATGTATTGCCGTCCGGTCTGAGTACTAATCCGGTCTGCATAACCGCATTTTCATCGAAATAGTATTCCACGCCTTCTATGGTTACGTCTTCACGAAGTGCATGTCCGTCCTTGGTTGCAAGGAAATATCTCCCTGTCTCATCCTCAAACCAGCACCCCTTCTGTACAAAGCCGTTTTCATCTAAATGATATTTCCTATCTTCCCAGTTTGCCCAACATGAGCGCTGCATTCTGTAATTCGCATAGAAAACCTTCTGGTCCCCGCGTGAAGCAAATCCGTCTGCGACGATCACGGAAGAATAATCTTTAAATTGGTAATTCATATCGACTCTGGTCGGAATACCTGCCACACTGCCATGAGAAGTATTCTGCCAGAAAGATGCTCCGTTGTACTCCAAGTTGTCCGCATACTGCGCTACCCATTTATCATACTTGATATCACCAATTTTATTCTGGAACATATTCTTGCTGGAATATACTACCGGGTAATATCCCTGTGCTTCAACCGCCGAGCAGAATGTATTAATCAGTTCCTGAAGCTGCGCCTGAGACATATTCTTATGGCACGCGTCTTCTATATCATACACTACCGGATAGCTGACCGTATAATTGCTCATCCACTGCAATATAAGATCTGCTTCATTCTGTGCCTGTTCCGCGTTGGTTGCATAGGAATACAAATACACGCCTGTCTTTAACCCTGCCGCGTTCGCGCCTCTCATATTAGCATCAAAATACGGATCCACACCTGAATTCGTGCTTCCTGCCTTTATAAACACAAAGCTGACTCCCGATGAGGGCACCTGACTCCAGTCAATTGCTAAATTGTGTTTCGATACGTCTATTCCTCTTGCAATAGAACTCCCGGCCCCCACAGCCTCCGCATGGCATACTGGCATCATTGCCATAGCGCCGGCAAGAAGCAGCGTAAAAGCCTTTTTCCCAAGTTTACTCATTTGTTCTCCTCTAAGCTTTATCTTCAAATGTTACAAAAGTGTTGCGTCATTATCCAATATAGCACATTTTAAGGCTTTTGTACACCCGATTTATTCTCCTCGCTTATCATATTATACGCAAGCCGCTTTATATCTGTTCCCTGCGTAGGCTTATAGAACTCAGCCACCATTCTTCATCAGTTTCCTAGCAAAATCAATTCATTAAACAAACATACCGTTGCTCTGCAATCATCCAGCGCAGTATGCCTTTTCTTTACGTCAATATTAAAATACTGAAATGCTGCATCCGACGAAGAAATATTCTTCTGTAACTTCCCTGTAAAGTATAAAAACTGCAAAATTGAAGCAGTGTCTACTGTCCTATGTGAAAAATCCTCCGTAAAATTATAACCGCCTTTTTTGTATAACTGCTTTATAAATGAAATGTCAAAAGCAATATTATGTCCTGCCACTGTCATTATCTCATTATTAAAATATTGTTCTTTGATTCCTCTTATTCTCTTAACCACATTCTGCTCATCTAAACCAAATTTATCAAGATAATCAATATTTATGTTATTGATGGCTAATGCCTGTGCGGTTGCTCTATACACAGTATCTTTAATATATATCTCATCTTCAAATAATGCCTTACCATTTTCCCATACGATTATGCCCAATGAAAAAAGAGAATGCTCCACTGGTTCTAGCCCACCTGTTTCAGTATCTATAAATAATAGTCTATGTTCACTCACTTTCCGTATTTCCTTTCACATTTTTATAATAATAATTCAGTCCCGATATCACTTCATTTCCACACAGCCGCCAGTATCTTTTATATTTTTCGTGAAAACTTATCAGACAAACTATATTAATTCCTAAAACAATAAAATATATTTGACGATTTATGTTCATATACTGAAAAAAAATATTATATAATATTGCGCAAAAAAATACACTCTCTAATGACCGGAATGAATTATATTTCGCAAGATGCTTATAATATAATGTATCAATTTTGTTTTGTTTTATTATTGTTGTTGCTTCTTTATAAAATAAATACCATTTATCTCTTTTATCTTGTTCCTTATCAAATATTTTTAATTTATTCATAGCCATATCAATGTATAAGTTTTCAAAACCAATATCATAATTAGTTATTGAAAACGACAGTATTTTTTTAATCCATGTATATATGACATTGACAATAGTCACAAAGGGGAAATCTTTGAACTTTTTTACAGATTTTTCTTTCATATTCTGATTAGATGTTTTTTTACGTCCCCATTTTGCGTGAATATATTGAATTCCTCTTTTAATCACATTAAATATATAAGCTATAATCAAGAAAAGCGTATTATCAAAAATCGCTTTCCCTAAATCATAATATAGTTTTGACACAACTTTAATAACATTTCCCACTACATAAAAAATAACAATTATAAATATTGTTAATCCAAACTGGTTAATATTTGTTAACGTTTGCAAGAAATCATTGGGCGAGATACTTTGCCCCCAAAAGGGCTTCAAATAAAGTACTGGTTCCATTAACACTACACATAGAGTTAAAGACGGTAACATTAATCCTAATATTTCAAATAACGCATCATTTACTTTATCTATCAGTGCACATAAAAAATTATCCATTCGTGATTTTACCTCTTATTAATCGCCATGTGTCGTTCTATATAATTTGTATTGCCCTCACTGCTTAATATTTTTATTGTATATTATCTTTCTACAAAATACAATGACATCAAATTTGTTTTTTCTGACGAAACATAATATGTCTTTTACTTAACACAACATAGCCATGCTCCCGTGAAAAGTGCGGTTATATTAGTAAACTAGGCAAAGCACTTATGTAATGAGCTATGAAATGAATGTATCTTATTACCCAAGTAAGGGCATGCCAACGTAAACAATTCTTTAAATCCTCCTATCATCACAGATACATCCCTGACGATAAATTGCACTTCTAAATATATTTACAAGTGAAACATTTTTACTTTGACGCATCTCCAACAACAATCATCTATAAAAGGAAAAGTGGCGGGATTCTCCCGCCATTTCTCAAATTGAAAATTTTTTTACTTCTTCTTGTGTAAGATCAATCAACTTTTTTCCACATTTTTTCGCATATCTTGATAGCTCAAGCAGATTTACATGGCAGGAAGGCGCATTAACATATGGATTTGGCTGTTCATAGTAATTTTGACACAGAATCGAATTCTCCATAAATTTAGGTTTCGTTCCACTCATAATGATACACCTCCAATAATTTTTTTGCTTGCACTTCGTCAATAAAAAATTGATATTGATGAAGCATTCCCAGATATTCTGCATGGAATACATCAATATAATGTTTTAATAATTCCTTATTCGCAGTAAATCCATGGATTGCGCCTTCATATCCCCAATCAATAGATTTATTGGCAGCGATGGCAAAAAGATGACCGCCTACACCAACATATTTCTGACTACCAAATTCATGCTTGTTATTATGTGGGGCAGTACATGCCCAATGAAGATACGCTGCATGAGAATCCTTGTCATTTCTAACACCCACTAAGCCTTGAATAGTATTATCATCCTTTAGGGCAAGAACATAAACTTCAACATTTTTCGGTATTTCATTCCAGTTTATATGCCAGCCATTAGTTTTCTGGAACTTTTTTAAGTAAGCACGACTTTCAATTCTGAATACGACAGTTTCCTTGATTTCACCTGTTTCTATAACTTTCAGGCAGGGAATGATTTCATCTACCCAAATATCAATGCAACCTTGTTCAATTGATGTCATGTAAGCCTCCTTATTGTTTTTTATATGATACCGATTTATTTATATTGTACAATATTTTTGCTCTTTTTTCAATTAGGATGACCTGATATCATCATAGTCTTGCTATATCATAGCAAGAATCTTTATTAAGTGCTTCGCTCATCTCCTGCATGGATTTTTATTAATTTTCCTAAAACCTCTTGTCATTTTTTCATAATTATGCTATCATATAACTCGTTGTAAGGTACGCCGGCGTGTCGGAATGGCAGACGAGGCAGACTCAAAATCTGTTGTGGGCAACCACGTATGGGTTCAAGTCCCATCGCCGGCAGTAGAAAAAATGGCTGAAATCCCAGTAAACTCAAGGATTTCAGCCATTTGCTTTTTGTAGTTGTTTTGATTACCTTGATTACCTTCTAGATTTTCATTGATTTTATCATTCTCCTTTAGGTACATCCATAGAAGTTTTAGATGGTATCCTTTGTTATCCTTCCACCGTGTATACATCGCATCTAAAACTTTACAGCTTCTTATAAATATCAAAGCAGTCAAACGTCGCAAAATAATCCTGCGGTGTCTCTGCGCGCCTGATCAATTGCACACTGCCGTCCTCTCTCAATAGTAATTCAGCCGATTTCAGCTTGCCATTATAATTGTATCCCATCGCAAAACCATGCGCGCCGGTGTCATGGATAACGAGATAATCTCCCTTATCGATTTCCGGCAGCATCCTATCGATGGCAAATTTATCATTATTCTCGCAAAGCGAACCGGACACATCATATTTATGGTCACAAGGCGCATTTTCCTTCCCCAAAACCGTGATATGATGATAAGCGCCGTACATTGCCGGACGCATAAGGTTCACTGCGCAAGCATCCACCCCGATATACTCTTTATGCGTATGCTTCTCATGAATAGCCTGTGTCACCAGCGCACCGTAAGGTCCCATCATAAATCGTCCCATTTCCGTATAGATTGCCACGTTACCCATACCGGCAGGAACAAGTACTTCCTCATACACCCTGCGCACGCCCTCGCCTATAACCCGGATATCATTCCCTTGCTGATCCGGTGTGTAAGGTATTCCCACTCCGCCGGACAGATTGATAAACTCTAACTCCACACCTATTTCTTCCTTGATGCGGACTGCCAGTTCAAAAAGCTGCCTTGCCAATTCCGGGTAATATTCGTTTGTCACCGTATTGCTCGCAAGAAACGCATGGATTCCGAAATGTTTAACACCTTTCTCTTTTAAAATCCGATATCCCTCGAACAACTGCTCCGTAGTAAAACCATATTTGGAATCACCGGGATTATCCATGATTCCGTTGCTCATCTGAAATACTCCGCCCGGATTATATCGGCAGCTCATCGTCTCCGGAAGTTTGCCGAGAATCTTCTCCACAAACTCAATATGCGTAATGTCATCTAAATTAATGATTCCACCTACTTTAGCGCAATATTCATATTCCTCCGCCGGTGTATCATTGGATGAAAACATAATATCATGTCCATTGATTCCCAGTGCATCACTTAACATCAGTTCTGTCATTGACGAACAGTCGCATCCTGCTCCATATTCATGCAAAATCTGAATCAGGAACGGATTGGGACAAGCCTTAACTGCAAAATACTCTTTAAATCCTTTATTCCATGAAAAAGCTTCCTGTACCGCCTTAGCATTCTGCCGAATCCCTTTCTCGTCATAAATATGAAAAGGTGTCGGATAAGTCTTTACAATCTCCTCAATTTTTTCTTTTGATACAAACGGTAATTTATTCATCTTTAGAACGCTGCTCCTCTCTTATATAAAGCCTTACGGTTAAATACCGAACATTTTTTGTACAGTTATCATATCATCTCGATATATAATTTGCAAAGATGATTATATGCATTTCAATAATCATCTTTTTTGATAATTCTTGTTAATTTCCTGATTTCAATTCCCATGTATAATGGAAATATTTCCGTCCGTGATACAGCAAACTACCCGCATCACATTAATTGACGCGGGCATCTATGTTACATTACACCATTATCATACGGCATTCATATCACCAGCCTGCTTACGATACTGCTTAAATAAAAAGGCTGAATGACTATCAGACATTATCAATCTGCCAGTCAATCGGTTCAACGCCATTTGCCTTCAAAAACTCATTGCACTGGCTGAAATGTTTACAGCCGAAGAAACCTCTGTATGCAGAAAGCGGACTTGGATGCGGCGCTTTCAGAATCAAGTGTTTAGGATTTGTCAGCATAGGAATTTTGCTCTGTGCTGGACGTCCCCACAAAAGATAGACAATCGGACGATCCTGCGCATTCACCGCTTGAATGACAGCGTCCGTAAACTGCTCCCACCCCTTACCTTGATGTGAATTGGCCTGATGCGCGCGTACTGTCAGCACTGTATTGAGCAATAGCACACCTTGATCCGCCCATTTCTTCAAATATCCGTTATTCGGAATATAACACCCCAGATCACTGTGTAACTCCTGATAGATATTCTGTAAGGACGGCGGAATGTCTTTCTGATCCTGCGGGACTGAAAAACTCATGCCATGCGCCTGATGTTCATTGTGATACGGATCCTGTCCGAGCAAGAGCACTTTTACCTCATGCAGCGGAGTAAAATGAAACGCGCTGAATATCTCCTCAGAAGGCGGATAGATCACCTTCTTACTATACTCATCTCGCACAAAAGTATACAGTTCTTTATAATATGCCTTATGAAATTCCCCATCCAGTGCTGCCGCCCAATCATTACTCAGCATTGCCATCTCACGTATCTCCTATATTTCCGTTATGCAATTCCAGCATTTCATCCACGTTTACATATCCGTAATCATAATACAAAATCCTGTCATAACCGTACAGAAATACCCTTTTCTCTTAAATAACGTTTCAATTCACAGATTTCCATCTCTTTAAAATGAAATAGGGAAGCTGCTAATGCAGCATCCGCCTTTCCCACGGTAAACGCTTCATAGAAATGATCCATCGTGCCGGCGCCGCCGGACGCGATTACCGGAATAGATACATTTTCCGAAACTGCCCTCGTCAGCTCCAAATCATACCCTTCCTTTGTACCGTCACCATCCATGCTTGTCAAAAGGATTTCTCCGGCTCCCATCTTGTCAGCCTTTATCGCCCATTCCACGGCGTCAATTCCCATATCGACTCTTCCGCCGTTTTTATAGATATTCCATCCGCTTCCGTCCGGACGCCGTTTCGCATCAATCGCTACGACAACGCACTGACTTCCGAATTTATCCGCAGCGTCTGAAATAAGCTGTGGATTCATAATCGCTGCCGAGTTGACAGACACCTTGTCTGCCCCCTCCCGCAGAATAGCTTTAAAGTCTTCCACAGTGCGGATTCCTCCGCCTACCGTAAAAGGAATAAACACCTTCTCCGCAACCTTACGCACCATCTCCACCGCTGTCGCTCTTGCGTCGGAAGACGCTGTAATATCTAAGAAAACAAGCTCATCCGCACCGGAACGATCGTAGGCTGCGCCTACCTCCGCCGGATCTCCCGCATCTTTAAAATTGATGAAATTTACCCCTTTTACTACTCTGCCGTTCTTCACGTCAAGACAGGGAATTATTCTTTTTGTATGCATTCCCATCGTTGGGTCTCCTCTTCGTATCAGTTTACCCATCAGGATATACTGAGATAATTTTTCAGAATCCGCATACCTACATCGGAACTCTTCTCCGGATGAAACTGACATGCAAATACATTGTCTTTCTCCACAGAAGCATGTATGTATTCCGCATACTCGGTTGCCGCTGTAACGATTTCCGGCTCTGCCGCCTGAAGATAGTAGGAATGAACAAAATATACATATGATTCTTCGGGAACACCTACAAATAATCTTCCCTTATTCGGATATTGAAGACTGTTCCATCCTATGTGCGGTATTTTCAGTCCTTTATCCTCGGGCAGCTTCACAATTCTGCCACGCAGAATACCCAGTCCTTCTACGCCTGCGCATTCCTCGCTGCTCTCAAACAGTAACTGCAGCCCCAGACATATGCCCAGAAAAGGGGTTCCCTTGTCCGTAACATCCTTAATTACTTGCACAAGTCCGTACTGATGAAGCTTCTCCATCGCATCGCCAAAGGCGCCAACCCCCGGAAGAATAACATGATCAGCCGCCATAATTTCTTTCGCGTCTCTTGTTATCACCGCTTTCTCTCCCAGCGCTGCTATTGCCTTTTCCACACTCTTGATATTGCCGGCATCATAATCGATTACTGCAACCATATTTCACTGCTCCTGTCTATTCTGCTAAAGCTTCCTCTTCTGCCTGCATTACCTCATCAGCGGATTCCGCCTGCGTCGCTGTGTCACTTTCCTCCGTGTTCTCCACTCCTTGAAGTCTATCAATAATTTCCTCTTCCTCCGGTAAAACATCCTGCTTCACTTCCGGAAGATCATCCTCGCCATCACTCCAAATATCCCCGTAAACAATCGACTCCAGCCTTTGAGAATAAGCCACGTCATCTTCTGCCGACAGAATATCCAGCGCCTCCGATTCCGAAACTCCATAGCTGTCTGCAAGCGCCGAAAGTATTTGCTCATATACATCATATAACTCATCTCCGACACGGTACAATTCCGCTTCGTCTCTCAGATTGCGATATCGATTTACGCCTTCCATCAATGCATTTAACGCCTCTAAAGGCATATCAAGTTTCATATAGTTATCATACGACTCCAGTTTTCGTCGCACCTGCAAGATAATACTGCTCTTCTGAAGCAGTGCGTCATCCTCTTCACTTAATTTCTTGCCATAAAGCAGTTCATACACCTGCTCATACTGCCCATAATCATACGCCACTCTGGCCTCCTGCTTCTCAATCTGTGTTGGAAGCAACGTTGACAGCACGATGATACATGCAGCTATTGTTGCGCAGAAGAAAAAGATTGACGATACCTTCTTCTTAGAAAGCTTTTTCTCAGGTACCTTAGGTTCTTCCTCTATATTTTTTTCCTTCTTTTTCTTCTTCTCTTTTTTGGGCTTCTTAGGTTTCGCTTCGCCGCCTTCTTCACCTTCACCCTCGGCTCCCGCTTCGCCGTCCTTCTTTTTACCCTTCTTTCCTTTCTTCTCTTTCTTATCTTTTTTCTTGGCATTTTTCTTATCTTCTGCCTTTAATTCCGCCAAAAGTTCTTTATTCTCGTCAGATAAATTGCCAAGTTCCGCTCCAGCATCTTCACCGCCGCCCGCAAGGTCATCGTCTTCATCTTCTTCCAAAAGAACCTCCAAAAGTCTTCCGAAGAAACCTTGTTTCTTAGGCTTTTCCTCAGTCACATCCATACTTTCCAGCAGATTGCTCAGTTCATCATCTGTACTCTCCTCGCCGGATTCTTCCTGTGTACCTTTGTTCTTACCCTTCTTTCTTTCCTGCTTCTCTTTTTTCTTTCTTTCTTTCTCCGCTTTCTTCTTCTCTTTCTTTAACTTTTTGGAATCCTTTCTCCCCTCCAGTTCCTCCGGCGTAATCTCACGGATACTCTCCGCATCGCCCATTGCTGCTTCCTCATCGGAGAAAAAGTCATAATTATCATTAGATTCCTCATCGACGTCAGCGACATCCCCCAGCATAGCTAACATGTCGTCATCGTCTGACATTCCTTGATCGGCCTTTTCTAACAAATCATTAATCTCAGCCAGATCCTCATCAGAATCCATCCCCGCCAACAGTGCGGATAAATCATCATCATCCTCTCCGGATTCCTCCAATGCAAAATCATCCACGGAAATATCATCCGTGTCAGCATCTGTTACCGTTGTTCCGTCGCTATCCATACCCAGATCATCCAAATTAAGATCATCCAGCCCTAAATCACTTAACACCAAATCGTCTGACGTATTTTGCTCTTCTGTTTCCTCCGGCAGCATACCTTCCAGAAGCGCAAAATCATCCGCGCCTGACTCCTCTATTGTCAAATCATCCGATAATTCCTCCGGCAGTTCACCTTCCTCCACCGCTGATTCTTCCGGCATCAGGCTCTCATCCAGTACAAAATCATCCAGCACTGATTCCTCTTCCGCTTCTATACCTTCTAACGCATCTTCTTCTAAATCCATCCCATCCAATGCATTTTCTTCCGGCATCTGCTCCTCTGGCATCAGACTTTCATCCAACACAAAATCATCCAGTAATGTCGTATCTTCTGATTCTATCCCTTCCAATACGCCATCATCCAATACATCGGCTTCCAGATTCATCCCTTCCAATACATTTTCTTCCGGCATCAAACTCTCATCCAATATCAGATCATCCAATAGCTCCTCTTCCAAATCAGCTCCGTCCATCACACCGGTTTCATCCGGCGAAGATTCTTCTCCCATCAGACTTTCATCCAACATCAGTTCATCCAGTGACTCTGCTGTATCAAATCCTATGTCGTCTACAACTTCTCCATCTCCCAATGTGATTTCATCAGACAAAAAACTATCAGTCAATTCCGGATTATCCGATAATGCTTCTTGCTCCTGCGGCTCTTCCGCATCATTCTCACCCATAGACGCAAACATTGCTTCCAGTTCATTCATGCTCATAGCATTGTCTGTCAAGGAACTGTCAGATACATCCGCCTCCTGTATATCCTCCGTCATATCGACACTGTCGATTTCCGCCATCTCAGACGTTCCGGCTTCCGTTTGACTATCTCCTTCTGTTAAAGACCTTAAAAGGCTATCCAAATATTCTTCACTCGAACTCATAATCTCTCTCCAATAAAACTTTTTATGTTTCATTCTAACATAAATTACTCTATTTCACAATTTTCTTTCAAAAAAGATAAAATCTTTAATTCTATGTACTCTCAATCCTACAAAGAAAATCAACCGGATGAGCTTGTATGCCTCTTCCCCGCCCACCGATTTCTTCACCCAACTGATAAAGCGTCGGGTGGACTCGATATATATACGCTTTTTGGTTATAAAATACTATTTTCTCAAATGGAAATCTGACGATCGACGGATATTCCATTCCTACTCCCAATTCAAGGATGCAAAGTCTCTTATTGACTGTTCCTTGCAGCCACTTCGTGTACTCGTTCCAGCGCTCTAAATATCCTTCCTCCGCATATTGATCCACTCCTACTTGATTAAATCTGAGCTTATCTTTGCAAATCTGACAAACAGGCTCTTTCATATCTTTCAGCGTCAACTCTTTATTATAATATCGAATCACCATCTCATAACTTGCCTGCGGAATAGAACTCAGTACATGCGAGCAATTATGGTTGCATTGCATCTTACGAAAACCACCACATGGTGTTACAATCCGATTCTCCGGAATTTCCGCCTTATACACATAATCGTCCATACATAAAGATACAACAAAATAATTTTTCCCTGCAATCAATCTGCTTAAATTCTTGTATGCTTTCTCCCATTTATCCTGTCTCGACTGCTCTAATACCATTTTTTGTAAAAAAGGAACTATCCAGATATACTCTTCTCTATCTCCGATTTCCTTTTCTATCTCCTGATACCGTTGATCCTCCGTCAATGCATTCCAATCATACTGCATCTTTTCACCCAGCCCTACAAGAATCACTTCGGCATCGTTTATCTTCTCATTTAGAGTTTTCAACTCGCTATCTTTCATCATGTGCCCTCATATTTTGCCATACTCATAATACGTCGTCTGCACATTACATTATATAATGCTTTCATTAAAGTATTAACTGTTTCTATTCGATAAGAAAAGCCGGGAAGTTCCCGGCTCTTATTATTCTGGTATATACTACTTCATATTTAAAACCAACTCATCCACCGTGCGTACCAAATTACCAATTTCAGGTTTTGAAAGCTGTGCATTAGCGCCAAGCGCCGCACCTTTTCTTTTCATTTCTTCATTTACCAAAGAAGAGAAAATAACAACCGGGATATCTCTTGTCTCCTCATCCGATTTAATAAGTTTAGTCAAGCGATGACCATCCATAATCGGCATCTCGATATCCGTAATGACACACTGTACATGTTCTCTTAAAGTACCTTCTCTCTTGCACTCCTCGATAACATCGTAAGCCTGCTGACCATTCTCTGTATGAATCAGATTCGCATAACCTGCTCTATGCAGGGAATCAACAATCAGCTTATTTAATAAAGGAGAATCTTCCGCAATTAAGATGGGAATATTATTTCTCTCTCTCTCTCCCAATTCTTCTATATCTGTCATTTTCAGTCCGGTCTCAGGATTAATATCCGTTACAATCTTCTCAAAATCCAAAATAATGATCAAGCGGTCTTCAAATTTAATAATACCTGTCGAAACACCTTCCTCAGTCGTTGAAACAGTTGCTCCGGGTTTAATAATATCTCTCCATGATACACGATGAATACCGATAACAGAATCAACATGGAAAGCAATATCCAGCTTATTAAAACTTGTTATGATAAATAGACCTCCCGGAGTCGCACTACCACGCTGTAAACAATTCTTTAAATCAATTGCCGTAATCATCGTATCACGCGGCATAAAAATGCCTTCAATACTAGGATGTGCATTAGGCACTGGCGTGACCGGCTCATATGTAATAATCTCCTTAATCTTGGCAACATTTATTCCATATGCATTGCCATCCAGTTTAAATTCAAGTACCTCCAGCTCATTGGTTCCGTTCTCAAGCAGAATCTTTGTATCCATGTAATCCACCTCACGTTATAGTTATAAATTTAGAAAATACTTTGTTCAATCTGTCAGATTGCGTATAGAACTTACATATTTGTTCCGTAAAATCTACATCAATCTCAAATTTCTTTAATTATATCATAAATAAAATAAAAAAAAAACACTATTTGCATTTTTTTGCAAATAGTATGAAAATTAATTTTTCTACTCTAAAAATCATTTCATGAGGGACATACCCTCAAAACCGAACCTGAATCTCCTTACAATGTTTCCTTCTTCCAGACATCGCTGTACTTGTTCTGGGAAGAACCTTTTAAGTTCTCCTAAACGAAGCTGTATCCTTTCTGGGAAGAACCGTTCAGGTTCTTCTGAACGAAGCTGTATTCTTTCTGGGAAGAACCGTTTACGGTTCTTCTAAACGAAGCTGTAGTTGTTCTTTGGCATGGTCTTTTCATGCCTTAGTACAACTCTTCGTTTTGGTTAAGCCCTCGACCGATTAGTACATGTCAGCTCCATACATTGCTGCACTTCCACCTCATGCCTATCTACCTC
>ERZ808051.864-NODE-864-length-25477-cov-5.378150_pt1 | contig 25477 bp, 22 predicted proteins | sample MGYA00380199_ERZ808051 | MGnify/ENA primary metagenome ERZ808051 (study PRJEB31490, sample SAMN06133391) | mouse gut metagenome | isolation source: J11 | host: mice | place: China: Chengdu | collected 2015-05 ...
CCCAGGACACGATTGAACACTTCTGTGAAAAGATTGCCGCAGGAAAGGCCATACAACTGACGGATGAATTTATGATCATTGCCAGAATAGAAAGTCTGATCCTGGAGCAGGGAATGGAGGATGCTCTGCGGCGGGCCAGGGCCTATGTTGCTGCCGGCGCGGATGGGATTATGATCCACAGCCGTAAGACCGATCCTGCCGAAATCCTGCAGTTTTGTGATCTGTTCCGATCCGAAGATCAGGAGACCCCGATTGTCGTTGTTCCCTCTTCTTTCCATTCCGTGACGGAAGAAGAGCTGGCAGAACATGGCGTCAATATCGTGATCTATGCCAATCAACTTACAAGAAGCGCATTTCCGGCCATGGAACAGACCGCAAAGGAAATCTTGAAATATCATCGTGCCCAGGAAGCCGATGAACGGCTGATGCCGATTAAAAATATTATTTCTTTGATTGAGGAGCTATAGGATGAATGTAAAAAATTTGGTTGAAATCATAGACGCAGATTTCTATGCAGGTGTTCCGGACTCACAGCTGAGGGCTTTGTGTGATTACCTGATCGATCTCTACGGAACGGATCCGACGCATCACATCATTGCCGCAAATGAGGGGAACTGTGCTGCTCTGGCCGCCGGATATCATCTGGCCACCGGAAAGGTGCCTGCAGTCTATATGCAAAACAGCGGACAGGGAAATATCATCAATCCGCTGGCGTCTCTTTTGAATAAAAAGGTCTACGGAATTCCCTGCGTTTTTGTGATCGGATGGCGTGGGGAGCCTGGAGTCCATGATGAGCCGCAGCATATTTACCAGGGAGAGGTTACATTAACACTGCTGCAGGATATGGGAATAGAGTCGTTTGTTCTTGAAAACAATACCAGTGAAGAGGCGCTCTGTAACAAGATGTCTGAATTCAGAGAACTGCTGGCTGAGGGGAAAGACGTGGCAATTGTGGTTCGCAAAGGAGCATTGACTTATGATAAAAAAAACATCTATAAGAACAACTGCGTCATGCTCCGGGAAGAGATCATCCGGCAGATTGTCCGTACTGCGGGAAATGATCCGATCGTTTCAACAACTGGGAAGGCCAGCCGTGAGCTTTATGAAATCCGGGAGGAAAACGGCCAGGGGCATCAGCAGGATTTTCTGACTGTCGGTTCTATGGGGCATAGTTCCTCCATTGCTTTTGGGATTGCTTTGAATAAACCGGATACAAAGGTGTGGTGCATTGACGGGGATGGAGCTGCCTTGATGCATATGGGGGCAATGGCTGTCATAGGTCAGACAGCACCGGATAATCTGATACATATCGTGATCAATAATGGGGCGCATGAGTCAGTTGGGGGAATGCCCACTGCCGCCGGATGTATTGATCTTGTGAAGATTGCAGAGGGATGCGGCTATAAATGCGTTTATTGCGTGTCGGACTATGAAGAACTGAATACGGCGCTGGAAAAGGTGAAAAATTCGTCAGGCTTAGCATTTTTGGAAGTAAAGGCTGCTGTCGGGGCAAGGAGTGACCTGGGGCGGCCGGCACGTACGCCGGAAGAGAATAAGAAGGCGTTTATGGCGTATCTGAATGAATGTAAGTAGGCTGCTCCAATCACTGCCTTTCCCTGCGGAATATTTGAGCGGACATACTTTGTGAAATGCCGAATGACCATGCATATAAGTTCCTCAGACATCACTTTTTGAGTTGACCACATGCCAGGAAGGTACTATTAAGGGATATGTCCGCTCGAATCAGAAAGCATTTTATTCCTGCGAAGCAACGAGCCAAGCGGGCATGCTTGCATGGACATTTCGCGACTTCCGTGAAGGTCAAATTCCACGCAGCTTGCCGCGCCAGGATTATACTGCTGGGTCTTATATTAAATGTTATTGTATTTCATCGCCTCAATCCTGCACTGATGCCCCTTCGTCTCTTTATCATAATTTATCCCGACTAAAAGGATATCTCCGGTATATCCCTTCACCCAATCCGCATACCCTTTTGCCTTGATCTGCGCAATCGCCCCTTCTGCGGACAGATCCCATTTCAGCTCGACGACCAGAGCCGGTACATTCCTCTCACGCTTCGGCAGATAAACCACGTCTGCAAATCCTTTTCCGGAGGGTAGTTCCATGATCGGATTCATGTAGTGCGCTTTTGCGCTGTAATAGGCCATCAGGATGACGCAGGTAAGGGAGTTCTCGTCATTATATTTCAGCATAGAGGCCGTTTCATGGTGGATGGCGGCAATCCCCTCTGCAACAGCATTTTCATTGCGGTTCCATGTAGCTTGAAGAAGTTCCTCTGAATGACCAATGGACTGTATCAGGCCGTCCCAGCCGCCGACTTTTACTGCCCGCATAAATTCCTGGGTAATCTCCTGATTTGGAATCATCACGGTTTCATTTTTTTTATCATAGGTCAGGTATCCCAGATGAACAAGGAGTGTCAGGACATCATCTTTGATCTGGAACGTTGTCATATCATTCTGAAATGTGGATGGATCAATTTTGCAATGTCCCCCGCCCAACATTTTGATAACTTCTTCCCTGAGGCCGTCAAAGTTCATGCCGATATAAACCTTCAGCGCCTCGTAGGTCTCGGTTCCTGTCCAATAACTTTGAAATTCCTTCCACATCAGCACATCAGCCACGGATTTCGGATTATAGATATGAAGCTCGCCGAGGCGGTACCCGTCATACCATTTTTCTACTTCCGCATAATCCACCCTGTGCCGTGCGCACTGCTCTCTCACTTCATCTTCCGTAAATCCAAAATATTCTCCCAGATTCTTCGGAGAGATCATGGAGTATTCGTCAAAAATGTTAATCGCAGAGTGCTCGCCGTATTTTTTGATCGGGAGGATCCCTGTCATATAGGCCAGATCCACATATTCCGCGCCTTTGAAAAGTCCCCGGAAAAAATCCAGATATTCCTTCTGTTTTTCTTTCTGGTCTTTGGCCATTCGGAATACACAGTCCCATTCATCAATGACGAAAATAAAGCCTTTTCCGGTTTCCGCAAAGATTTGTTCCAGCAGTGTTTTCAGCCTGCTGTCTGCCGTAAAATTCTCAAAATCCGGAAATTCCCTGGACAAATCGGAAATGACCTTTTTTTCGATCTCATCGATAAATGTATCGAGATCCCTTTCTTTTTCCAGAAAGCGCTGGACGTCAAGGCGGATGACACTGTGCCTGTTCAGGTGCGATGAAAAGCTCTTCTCCGCTTCTATCTTCGTGCCGGCAAATAATTCTGCGGAATTACAGCCCCGGCTGTAGTAGGCTGCCAGCATGTCGGCAGCCATGGACTTCCCAAAACGGCGCGGACGGCTGACACAGATATTCTTTTGTTTGGTATTTAAAACACTGTTTGTGTATGCGATCAGTTCGGTTTTGTCTATATAGATTTTGGAATTTATAGCTTCTCGAAATGCCGCGTTTCCGGGATTGACGTAAGTGCCCATGGATTCACGCTCCTTTTTTTGTTTCGGTTTTCTTTATTATGCTCTCATTTTATACAGATTGTCTTTTATTAAAGTATAAGATGATTTTAGCATTATTTGGGTGAAAAGACAACGTGGACTTCTTTACTATTGCAATCTAAATCGTTCAATAGTATACTTTAAGTAACAAATGAAAGGTATCGAACTATGGCGAGAAAATCACAAACATTAAAACCGGATACGATATTAAAAAATTACTGGCGCAGCAATGAACGCTTTGCAGACCTTTTTAATGCCGTTTTATTCCAGGGGCAGCAGATCATCAAACCAGAGGAATTGGAAGATATTGACACGGAGGAGTCCTCCATATTAGAGCATAAAGATTATGCGGAGACGATTGAGGCATCCAGGGATAATATTAAAATCAGGAAACGTTCTTCGGAAAATGGTATAGAATTTGTCATGCTGGGAAAGGAAGCTCAGAAACACATTCATTATGCAATGCCTTTGAGGATTATGGGTTATGATTACGGTACCTACAAAAAACAATATGATGATAACGCTTCAAAATATAAGTCATCCCAAGGGATGGATCCGGATGAATATTTGTCAAGAATGAAGCAGACCGATCGATTTACTCCTGTTGTAACAGTCGTGGTCTATTATTCCGAAAAGCCCTGGAACGGTGCTACAACTCTGCACGAAATGCTCCGGATCCCCAAAGAATTTGCCGCATATGTAAATGACTACAAAATGATATTAGTTGAGGCCAGAAAAAACGAGTTCATATTTCACAATGCAGATAATGTGGATTTCTTCAGGCTTATGGAAATCATTTTGAACCCACAGTTTTCCAGGAATGAGGCCAGGAAAAAAGCCATACAATACAGCGAAGAACATCAAACCAGCAAATCCGTAGTAATGGCGATTGCGGGGGCTGCAGAAAGTAAAATTGATTACAATGCATTTGAGAAAGGAGATGTGCGGATGTGTACTTTGTTTGATACAATAGCAAAAGAAAGTGAGTTTAGAGGCAAGTCGGAGGGTAAGGCAGAAGGCAAGGCGGAAGAAATCATCGAAACCGGTTATGAATTTGGTTTGTCTGAAAATGATATTCTGGAACGTCTGCAAAGAAAATTGAACGTATCTCTTCAAAAAGCACAGGAATATTTTAATATGTTCGCAAAACAGACCATATAATCTGAGGCTGTATTAAAACGAAAAAAGGCTGTTGATGCATGGATAAATGCCATGTACCAACAGCCTTTTTTGCGTTATTTATCACTTTTGGCAGGGGAAAAATCCAGTAAGGTGTACCTTCTTGGACAGTTCGCCGGCACGTCTGAACAGGAACGCATATTCGACTGCCGAACTCTCCTCTTGACAGTAAAAATATTCAAAAAATGCAAATAATTATGCAGGGAAAAGGATTTCCCTGGAACAAATTCAAGGAGGAAAAATCATGAGAATCCAACATAATATCACAGCATTAAATGCTCACAGAAATTTATACAACAACAACTCTTCTGTAGGAAAGAACCTGGAGAAACTGTCATCTGGTTACAAGATCAACCGTGCAGGCGATGACGCTGCTGGATTGGCTATTTCCGAAAAGATGCGCGCTCAGATCACAGGTCTTGATATGGCGAAAAAGAACGCAGAAGACGGTGTTTCTCTTGTACAGACAGCAGAAGGCGCTCTGACAGAAGTTCACTCCATGCTGAATCGTATGGTGGAGCTGGCTACACAGTCTGCGAACGGAACTTATTCTTCCACAAACCGTTCTGAGATGCAGAAAGAAATTGATCAGTTGCGTGAAGAAATCAACAGAATCGGAAGCGCTACTAAGTTCAATGGAATTTCCTTGTTCTCAGCTACAACAACAATTACGCTTCACGTTGGTGAGTCTGGAGACTCATTCAATCAGTTGGGTGTTTCATTTAAGAAGATGGGCACTACAGAGATTGGTATCGGCACTATTGACATCAGTACATCTGCCGGAGCAAGATCTGCAATTAGTGCAATCAACAATGCTATTGACAATATTTCTTCCAGACGTTCCACATTCGGAGCACTTCAGAACCGTCTGGAGCATACCATCAACAACCTGGGCGTTCAGCATGAGAACTTGTCCGCAGCTGAATCTCGTATCCGTGACGTAGATATGGCTAAGGAAATGATGGCTTACACAAAGAACAACATCCTGGTTCAGGCTTCTCAGGCAATGCTTGCTCAGGCAAATCAGGTTCCGCAGGGAGTTCTTCAGTTATTGCAGTAATTACGGCAGTTATAATTTCAGAGAGCGCCGGTCCACTGGATGGGCGCTTTCTTTTGTATACGGTAATGTTTCCATATATAAAAGAAAACGCCCATCAAATTTAAGGTTACTGTTTTTTGAAAGTACATACGGAGGCGGATACAATGAACATACAACTTAGTATCTCATTGCTTGCGTCAGACCGGGCGGCATCCCTGGAACGGTGTCTGGATTCCCTGCGCCCGTTGCTGATGCAGGTTCCCAGTGAACTGATTATTGTTTTTACCGGGACAGATTCACGGGTAAAAGAGATTGCAGAACGCTATACGGACAAGGTCATTCCCTTTACCTGGTGTGATAACTTTTCGGCAGCCAGAAACGTAGGACTGTGGGAAGCAAAAGGGGAATGGTTCTTATTCATTGATGATGACGAATGGTTTGAGGATACAACAGAAATACGGGATTTCTTTTTGTCAGGAGAATATAAAAAATATGGCGCCGGGCTATACAAACAAAAAAATTATGAGGACTGGGACGGAATCCGCTGTTCTGATTTCTATGCTTTTCGGATGGCCAGGATCATCCCCGGGATAGCCTTTCGAAATACAGTTCATGAGGAGCTGGCTCCGACATGCGGTCCCTGGAAATACTTTGACGCATATGTGAACCATTATGGCTATATATCTAATACCGGGAAATTAAGTTCGGAGAAATCCTCCCGCAACCTCCCGCTTTTGCTTCAGGACATCCGTGAAAGACCTTCCTACATTAAGAATTATCTGCAGATCGTAACAGAATACCTCATCAAATCAGACTACGAGAAGGCCGAAGAATATTGCAGGAAAGGGCTTGCTCTTTGCGGCGGTCAGAAAGACCGTTTTTATAAAAACTGGCTCCTGGTCAGTTTGGTAGATGTTTTGTACGAAAAGGGCGACAAGGAGGCTGCGGAAAAGGAAGCGCTTTTAATTCTGGAAAATGAACAGCCCTGGGAACTGGCGCGTTTGGAGCTTTATGCATTATTGCTCGCAATCTATGTCGGACGCAATGTATCGGATGAGATTCTGCAGTACGGCACATTATTTGAAGAAACGCTGGCTTATATGGACAAACATCCGGACTTATGGCAGAGGCAGAGTTATGGAAACCTGACAGAGCAAAGGATCAAGATGCCTTCCAAACTGCATAACATCCGGATAAATTGTACAAAGGCGTCATTGAAAAAGGGGGATGAGATACAGGCTGCCCGCTTTATTGTATTGCTTCCATGGAAGGATGAAGGATGGATGCAGCAGTACTACCCTGTCTTTGATGGTTGGAAAAAATCATACAGCAGAGAGTTTCAAAAACTTTTGATGGAATTTCCGAAAAATTCTCCATATTTTCTGCTGCAAAAAGCATTAGGTCCAGAAGGGGACTCAATATCTAAAAAAGAGCGGCTGGATCTACTGACGCAATGTATAAAAGAAACAGAATCTTTGTATTTACAGCGTCAGGCATTGAAAGAGGCAATCTTGTGTGATCTTGATCTTGCAGAATTGGTAGCTTGTTTTGATTTGGAAAGCTGGAAACAGTGCACAGACAGCATACAGGATGTAATCACGCCTGCATATAAGGAAAAACTGTGGGACGCGGCAGGAACTCTCTGTCAAAGTGCTCCTGCGTATGGCGCCTGGCTTTGCAAATTGCTTTATGAAAAGGCACTTATCCGTGATTTCCTTACAAATGAAGCGCTAATCCACACATTGGATAAATATGTCCATTGTATCCTCCTTTTTTATAAGAAACAGTATTGTGAAGAGATGTTTAAGGCTGAAAGCCACAATCTTCTTCCAAAGGATTGCCGTTTTGCCCTTTATGTATCGGAAGCACTAAAAAAAATGGAACTTGCAGAATATCCTGAGGCCATACGGCTATTCCGCAAAGCCCTTCGGTTTTATCCGGCGATGGCGGGGGTGATCCGGGAGGTGATTCGCCACTTATCGGGTGAAATAACTCTTACAGTCCAAAACACAAATGAAGAATTTCTGGCACTTGCGCAGCAAATGAAAGAAGCGTTGAAAACGATGATAGACAACAGGCAGTATGCGGAAGCCCTGCCGATTATCCTGCAATTATCGCCGCTCCTGCCAAAAGATTTGGAACTTCTGCGGATACGGCAGAAAGTCCTGCGTGGATTATCGGAATAAAATGACATATTACAAAACAGTATTTTTCAGAAGGCAAGGAGTGAGGTTATGAGCCGTGCATTGAGAAAACAGATGTTCACTATGATAAATCTGTTGGAAAAAGCAAACAAAGCCTTGAAGGTCAGTTTGACATCCAGCCGTTTCAACGAAGTAGGAATTCGGCAGCTTCTTTCAGATTGTCAGGAAACAGCGGTTACGATGGGGAACGAGCTGGAAATAATCTTTGGAGAAGGCGTGCCTCTTGTCCGTAAGTTAGAGGATTATCATGAAAGTTTATATCAGATGACGTTGGTGCTAAAGCATCCCGGAAAGCGGTATGAACTTTTAAAGGAACTGGCAGAACAGACCCGGCAGGCCAAAAAGATGCTTGATGAGCAGATCCCGGATAGGATGGAAGTTGTTTTCTTTCCGTATAAAGCATCTATGTGGGATTCCATGGATTTGATCTGGGAAGCTTCGGAACAGGATGAGGATTGTGATGCCTATGTAGTTCCGATTCCATATTACGACCGCAATCAGGATGGAACATTTAGCGGGTATCACTATGAAGGCGATGAATTGCCTTCTCACATTACAGTAACACACTATGAGAATTACAACCTGCAGAAGCATTGGCCGGATACAATTTTTATTCAGAACCCCTATGATGAAACAGATGCAGCTATCAGCGTAGATCCCAGATTTTATTCACATACGCTAAAAGGAGTAACGGATACGCTGGTATATATATCTGATTTTTTGCCTGATGAAACCCCGGATGGCTTTTCTGAGGCGGTCGATAGAGCGATAAAGCTTTGTACTGCCCCCGGTACCCTGAACGCAGACATGGTGATTGTACATTCCGAAAAAATGAAGCAGGTATACATAGATATTTTGACTCAAAATTTCGGTGAAAGTACGAGAAAAGATTGGGAAAAGAAAATATTCAGTATTCGTTCATCCGAGATTGAGCAACTGCAAAACCATAAAGAAAACGAGGAACAATGACATGAAAGCAATCTTATTGGCAGCCGGAAGGGGAACCCGAATTTCCAGAAAAGTAGAACGTGTTCCGAAGTCCACCCTGCCGGTAGACGGAGTCCCCCTGATCCGGCGCTCCGTAGAATTGCTGCAGTCCGCAGGAATGCAGTGCATTGTATGTACGGGATTTGAGGAAAAAAAGGTGAAAAAGGCGCTGGAGGGAATAGATAATATTACCTATTGCTACAACCCTTTTTACGATATCACAAACAGCATTGCCAGCATCTGGTTTGCAAAAAATGAAATGGACGACGATCTGCTGGTACTCAATGCGGATGTGTTCTTTTCCAGCGAAATATTGGAACTGATCATAGCGGACCAGCGCAATCCCGTTATGGCGATTGATTATTCTCGCACGGTTGAAGGTGACTATTTTTTTGCTACCAGCATGGACGGGCGTATAGAAAAATATGGAAAAGGGCTTCCGCTGGAGCAGCGTAGCTGTGAATATGTAGGGATGGCAAAGATCGGAAGGAGTTTTCTGCCCCAATTTATCAGCCGAATGGATGAGCTGATCGAAAGCCAGCAGCATAGCGTCTGGTGGGAGAATATCCTGTATTCCTTTACGGATAAGAGGGAAGAAGCCATTTATACGGTAGATGTGGACGGGCGGTTCTGGGCGGAAATTGATTACTTTGACGATTACGAAAGAATCCTTGATTATGTAGCAAAGCAAAAGGAGACAGAATGAGGAAGCAGGCAAAACAGCAGCTCTGTGAAAGTATAGAATACCTGATCCAAACGTCAGATACTCTGAGAGAACTCCTGGGGAAATTAGGTAGGGAACAGGCATTGGATGTTCTGGCACAGATGCAGGATCTGGTTATCCATGCTGGTGAAACAATAGAAGCATCCGAGGCCGAATGTGAAGAAATCATTCATAAGCTGGAAAATACCTGTGAGATTATTTATCAGCTAACCAGTTCTTTAGATGAGTTTAAAGTCAGGATACACTTACTGAAAGAGCTGAAGGAGCTTTTCTCTGAGGTATATGATGAGATACAAAAGAACATACCAGGCAAATTAGAAATCCTGTTTCTACCATACCAGGTTTCCATGTGGGATTCCCTGGAAAGCGTCTGGATGGCTGCAAAAGACCGGGAGGATATGGACTGCTATGTAATGCCAATCCCGTTTTATGACGTACTGCCGGATAATTCCCTCGGAAACATTCACTACGAAGGAGACAGGTATCCGGATTATGTGCCCATAACCTCATACCTGAAATATTCGATCGAAGCCAGACGGCCGGATGTGATCTTTTTCCACAATCCATATGATGAATACAACAGGGTAACAAGGATTCCGGAGCAGTATTATTCCAAGAACCTTAAACAATGTACGGATATGTTGGTATATATTCCTTATTTTGTAAGCGAAGAAGGAGGACCGGCGGAACATCAATGCTATACATCTGGAATCCTGTTTGCAGACAGGGTGATCGTTCAGCCTGGGAGTATCTATGAAAAATACTGCAGAATATATACGAATGTAGTCAGGCAGAATGGTTTGGAAAACAGATTACTTACTGCAGAGCAAAAATTTTTGCCTCTCGGTTCTCCTAAATTCGATAAAATTTTAAATATGAAATGTGAACTGGAGGATTTGCCGGAAACATGGCAGAAGGTGATCCGAAGGCCGGACGGCAGCCAGAAAAAAATTATATTGTATAATTTATCCATCTTACCGTTGCTGGAAAACAGAGAACAGGCCTTAAAAAAGTTAGACAAAGTATTTCAGTTTTTCAGGGAAAAGAAGGACGAGATAGTTTTACTGTGGCGTCCTCACCCGTTGTTGTTCAAAACAATTGAATCCATGGTTCCATGGCTTCAGGATGCCTATATACGACGAGTACGTCAATTCCAAGAGGAAGGCTGGGGAATCTACGATGAGACTCCAGACCCCAATCTGGCAATGGCTATATCAGATGGATATTATGGGGACAATAGCAGCCTGGTGACTACTTACAGGGAGACAGGAAAACCCATTTTACTACAGGATGTATATATATTGGATAATTCTCTAAAATAATGAAAGGTTAAAATGCGTATGAATCCGAAAGTCTCTATAGTGATACCTGTCTATAATGGAGAAGGTTACGTTAACGAAGCGATCAACAGCGCCTTAGCGCAGACATATGAAAACTGTGAGATTATCGTAGTAAATGATGGTTCGACAGATAACACGGAAGCAATTGTAAATACATATGGAAATAAAATTCGGTATTTTTCAAAAGAAAATGGCGGCGTGTCTTCAGCACTTAATGTTGGAATTGAACATATGGAAGGCGAATATTTCCAATATCTTCCACATGATGACCTGCTTCATCCTGAAAAGATTGAAAAAAATATACGGGCAATCCAACAGAGTGGAAATGATATGTCAATTATCTGGTCTGGTTGGAATTTCAAGTATATGGATGAACGCGGATTAAAAAAATTTGAAATCCTTTCTAAATATACCGATGAAGAACAGATTACTAATAGTGTATTTCCTCTGCTCTTTAGCCTTGTAAATACCGTTACTGTACTTATCAACAAAAAGTTTTTTGAAAAAGCAGGGCTGTTTGATACAAGGCTTTACACATCTCAGGATTACGATATGTGGTTTCGAACATTTATAGATCAAAAAACAATATATCTAAAAGAGGCGTTAATTGACTATAGAGTTCATAATCAACAGGGTTCACAAGCTGATTCGGAATTTATAGAAAATTGTATCCAGATGTCAGAGTATATGGTTGCAAATCTTTCAGACGAACAGGTTGAAAATATTTTCGGATCCAAATACCGCTTTTTCTATTATATGCTTGATTTCTATAAACATCAGGGCTGGAAAGATTCTTACGAAAACTTATGCCGAAAGTTTCAAGCTTGTGATGAACCTTCTTATGGAGAAAACACAAGAAATGCGTTTTATCAATATATGAAAAGTATAGGGTATGACGGTGGTAACATCGTGCTCTATTGCGCTGGAAGAAATGCTAAAAGTCTGCTGTGGGAACTTAAAGTAAGAGGTATCCAGGTACGCGCCCTCAGCGACAGTAAACAAAGCCTGGTGGGTACAACGATTGATTGCATACCATGTATTGCTCCGGATGCCATAGACCGCAAAAAAGATCTGGTGATTGTGACAAAGGATAATCCGGAAAATGTAATATCAGATTTGCAAAAGAAAGGGATTGAGAATACGGTGAGTTATGACAGTATTGGCAGAGTCGTGTATGATACTCTTCCGATAAAACAAATGTATTGGAGTAAATAATATGAAATGGAAAAATAAAGGCCACGAATATGACAATATTGAAATGAATTTCAATGCAGGTACAAAGATTTGGATTTATGGAGCAGGGGAAAACGGAAAAGATTTATGCAGAGAGCTTGCTTTTGCGGATTGTGTAGCAGGATTTATAGATAATAATGCTGAAAAAATAAAAGCAGGGATCTGGGAGGGAAAGCAGATAATCAGCAGCGAGTCGTTTCTTGCGCAGTTTCATGATAATTGTATTGTCGTTGTCGCTGTCGCTTTACCCAATATGCCCGTGGTGGTAAGACAAATGATCCGAAGCGGATGGGAAGAAGGTAAAAATTTATTTATCTACCATATATTTCATTATTCCTACCTTCCTATATGGGCTTTAAGAAGTTGGGGGAAAATTTATATTCCTACAGTTTCTTTTTTGGTCACAACCATGTGCAATCTTGACTGTAAAGGATGTCTGAATTTTACTCATTTTAATAAAAATAAAAGGCATTACGATTTAGAACGCTTGAAAAGTGATATTGATTTATTATTTAAGAAAGTAAACTATATAGGGTATTTACACCTGTCTGGAGGAGAGCCCTTTTTACATCCGCATTTAGAAGGATTTATAGAATATATTGATTCTAATTACAAACATCAAATAGGAATCCTGGGTACTACTACAAATGGCACGATTATACCGAAAGAAAGCCTGTGTAAGACATTAAAGAAAGCAGATATCAGAGTTTGGATAGACGATTACCGTGAAAATGTTCCGCTTGCCAAAGAGAAATTCGAAAAGGTAAAAAAACAATTAGAAGATTTTGATGTTTGCTACATATCCAATCAGACAGACCAATGGCTGGATATACAAAACACAGAAACCGAGCTGGATGAAAAGAAATTGCGCAATAGATGTGAAGCATGCGATGTGCCGTTTGTCTCTGTAAAAGACCATAAAATTTACGGTTGCAATTACTGCGATTATGCATGGGAGGCTGGTATTTCAGAAGGCAATGAAAATGACTATCTTGATTTGGAACAGATCAGCGAAGGTGAGAAAGCACAGATTACAGAGTTTATAATGGGATATTCAGACAATGGATACTACACGTTTTGTAAAAATTGTTCAGGGTATCAGGCAAGCAACCAAAAACAGATAAAGGTGGCAGAACAATATAAATAGAAGGTTTGCATTTATGCTTTCAGGTATTGTAATTGGAGGCTTAACTGTAAAAATGGGCTGTAAAGATGGAATATAATGGAACATGGAAAGAAATATGGACGCAAAAAGGTGCAATGGAAGGCACAAAAGATGATATAAGAATTTATGATGGATGGGAAAAGTCCACTGCGAATATGCAGGAAACCGCACAGAGAATCATAAAATGCTTGGATATAAAAGCAACTGACAGGGTTTTGGAAGTGGGATGCGGAGCTGGCGGACTTGCGCGGTTTATGGACTGTGAATATATCGGCATTGATTATTCAACTACATTAGTAAAACGGTGTATGGAATTTTATCAAAAAACAGCCGTTTATTCTGAGGCGAATGACATACCTTTTAGAGATCAATACTTTGATAAATGCTTTTCATGGGGAGTCTTTTTATATTTTCCCACTTGGGATTACACAAAAATGGTTATTTCTGAAATAAAACGTGTTACCAAAGGTGGTATTTTTATTGGAGAACTCCCTAAGGAATCACATGATTCTAAACATCAATTATATATGGAAAATCAATTTCAGGAAGCCGGATTTATGACTGAAAGTGGTTGGTCTGAGCCATATTGTGACATTAGATTTAATGCATATATAACCCAGAAATGACTTTACTATCTGGTATCTCTAGGAGAAATAGAAATGGAAAATATTTTATTAGTAGGCGCTCATTTTGACGATATTGAACTTGGGTGCGGAGGTACGGCTGCCAGGTTGGTAGCAGACGGTAAAAAAGTATATAAGTTAATCTTAACGGACAATTTTGTGCGTGAATCATCATTTAATAAATATACTGCTCCAGAATCAAGCGTACAGGATAGTAAGAAAGCCTGTGATATTCTCGGAATACATGAAATTACTGATTTTACCAAAGTACCGAACTGTAATTTGATATATAGTACGGAACTTATGCAGCGTGTTGAAACCGTTATTTTAAAATACCATATTGATACCGTATTTATGCATTCTGAGAATGACATGAACCATGATCACACAGAGGCTTCAAAAATCTGTAAAGTTGCTGCGAGACATGTATCAAACCTGTATACATATCGAAGCAATATATACATAACAGAAGTCCAATTTCAGCCTAAAGTTTATTGGGATATATCAGATTTTATATCCAAAAAAGAGGAAGCTCTGGCGGCATACGGGCATGAACATCAGAGAAGTATGGCTAATGGAAGAAATCAATTATTTGAAGACATAATATACCAAAACAGAATATGGGGTTATGCCATTGATGCAATGTTTGCGGAAGGATTTGAAGTCATAAAAGAAGTTCACTGAATGAAAATCTCTTTCGAAATGCCGAGAATACATTACGTGGAACCATGAATGAACCACAATAAAGGAAAAGGATCATTATCGTATGGTAAAAAATTTAGAAGCAAAATTTTCAAATATTATTTTGCACCAGGAACCTCCGGAAGTAAACAGAAAAGGTATATATCGCCCATTTAATACTCTAACGGGCGAATGTATTGATAACAATATATATTTATTTGGTTTAAACAATAATAGTATTTGTACAATTAATAAGACGACCGGAAACATATCCGTACAGCTTGGAGACGAATCCATGCCTTATTCTAAAGAAGGATTATACATAAAATCAATTGCCTATAAAAAAAATGTTTTTTTTATATCTGACAAGATAAACCGCATTTTAAAATTAGATACAGTTACTAATAAAAAGACGGTGATCTCGTTCAGGGACGTCGCAATGGATTATGAGCCTGTTTTATATAAAACAAAATTATTTTTGCTACCAATTGGTTATTCGGATCAATTGGTTTGCTGTAATCTTGAAAATGGTGATATAAGCTATCTTCCAACAAATTATAGATCGGAACTGAATCAGGCTGTTTGGGGCGAAGCATATATATTTGGCAAAACTGTAGCTGTGGGCGGATGCTGTTACAGAGGAAGTTATCTGGGAGCAGATATTCAAAAATTTCATATGGAATCAGGAAGATTTGAGTATATGAAAATTAATGGTTTTGATCAGCCAATCAGGAATATTGTATTTGACGGTGAGTTTTTCTGGATTTTAAGCAGTAGAAATGGTCAGATAATACGATGGGATCAGAATAGAAATAAAGTGCTCTTATCAATTGATTTAGCAAAAGAGACCGGAAAACCATCCATGATATATACAAGCTGTGCATACTGCGGTGAAACACTTTACATTCCAGAGAAGCAAGGTTCATGCATTCTTGAATTAAAGCTAAAAGAAAATATGCTTGTAAGCTATGATTATGTGCAAATACCAGAGTTTAAATCAAAACGTCAGAATGGACAGGCATTTTCTGAATTTATAAAAATAGACCCATTTGGAGAAGTTTGCTTTTTTCCGTACCAATCCAATGGCGTAGCAATCAAATCGAAAGACGGTATTTTACATTTCTATCCAACGGAAACAGCGAAGATACTGGAATTTTCAAATGAGCAACAGCAAAATGAGAGCGTATGTACATTAGAACATTTCTGCAGCATAGTATCGCAAAAAAGCAGAAACCAAATCAAAAAAAAGAATTTTGGAACCAGGATTATAGAAGAAGTTCGTAAGTTAACTTAAGAAGATATATCAGAAAGGATGGCCTGAAAGTTTGAAAGAAAGTAAATTTTTTTGCGGATATACAGAAATGAATGGTTCGAAATAGTATTGTATGCGGTATAAAATACACTATATGAAGGAGAACAGGAATGTGCTGGGAAATCAAAGGGGATAAAAGCATGGATATAGAGATATACTTAAACATTGATATGTAAGTATGATATTGATAAACATAATCCTGAGTTTAGGCTATTTATACATGCGCAAGCTTTGATTGAGCAATACTATTATGATTTATTAAAACGGTATGAAACAATAATTCTAGTCGGTTTTCAGCAAACACCTGTTACATGGTTTCAGAAAAATATATGCCACAATAGTGAAAATGAATATGTTGTATATGATTTGAATGATTTAACAGATCATACAATAGTAAAAAATTCAGAAACATTTTACTTGGTAGTATCATACGAATATAAAGAGGAACTGAAGGCAAGGTTATATGACTTTAATTCAAATATAAAAAGTATATACGAAATATTTGATAATTCAAAAATACATTTTAAGCAGGATTTTTATGATATATGGATTGATTTATCATGATTTTCGGACAGGTCTACGAGAGATTTTGCATGTTTTGATATAAATGAAATATTTTTTGATCATCGCAGATGTTTTGAACTTGAAGAGAATAAGGAAAAACGCAAAATATATTTAGAGCAAGTAATATTTGAATGTGCGTATTCTCGGGATTTTATTTTGTTAAAAGAATATATAGGGATCCATAATAGAGAATATAAAGATGAATTATATGTGAAGTTTTATAAGGAAACAGAAAATCTTTTAAGGCAGATTTCATTATTCCTGAAAAGCCGTAACCAAAAAGATTGTCTTATGATCTGGATGGATGCATTAGAATATGGAGAAGATAATAATATGTCTTTTCTGTATGGCTTAAATGAAAAGGCACTGGTTTTTGATAACATGTATACTGTATTGAGTGTGCTGCAGGCAAAATGGGAATAAAAGTCATACAGCCGGAAGACCTTCCGAATGAAAAGCCAGATTATATTATCGTATCATCATATGATAATGGAAAACAGTGGAAAGAAGAACTGGTCAAGCAAGAATATAATCGTATGGCAACAATATTAGAAATATATGAGGAACTAGAAAAAGAACATGTTATTTGTAAAAAAGAATTTTATAAAAAAGATTATATAGAACAAAATTTTTACTATTTCCATGAGAAAAGATATGACCATGAGGAACAAGAAGAATTAGTTTTAACTGATAAAGATATTTTGCCGGGTGAGGAAAAATTAATGAGTAAAAAGGGATGTTTATATTGGATTACCGGCTTGTCGGGAGCCGGCAAGACAACAATCAGCACTCTTCTATATAACTATTTAAAAACAAAACAAGATAATATTATTTTGATCGATGGTGATAAAATTCGCGAAGTCTACCAAAATACGGATTATACGGAAAAAGGAAGAGAAAAAATCTCTTATATGAATATGAGACTTTGTAAAATGCTGACTGATCAGGGAATTGACGTCATTATTGCGGTAATTGGAATGCGTCACGAGTATCGTGAATGGAATCGGGCGCACATCAAGCATTATTGTGAGATATATCTGGAAGTTCCCATGGCAGAACTGATCCGGCGGGACAGCAAGCAAATTTACAGCCGGGCTCTTAGAAAAGAATTGACAAATGTTTATGGTATTGACATTTCTTATGAAGAGCCAAAAACGCCGGACGTACATATCATTAATGATTCATCAAACACGCCTGATGAGGTTTGCCAGATGATAGTAAATCAATTAAATCTGTAGATTAGGAAATAGTGAAATGAAAGCATTGATTTTAAATTCTGGTTTAGGAAGCCGAATGGGTAAGCTCACCAAAGAGCATCCTAAATGTATGACTAAAATTTACAAGCAGCAGACAATCTTAAGCAGACAATTGGAAATGCTGTCAGATTTTGGGATTACAGAAATTGTAATCACAACAGGGGCATTTTCAGACAAACTGAAGGCGTACTGCACGTTACTTGAATTGCCTTTACATATTTCTTTTGTATATAATCCGGAATATTTAAGTACTAATTATATCTACTCTATTTTTCTCGCAGCAGATTTATTAAGAGAAGATGACATTTTACTGTTACACGGCGATTTGGTCTTTGAGAAAAGCGTACTATCTGGAATATTGGAGACGGAATTTTCCTGTATGGCAGTAAGCAGCGAAGTTCCTTTACCCAAGAAGGATTTTAAAGCAGTAATGTATAACGATACTATCCATAAAGTTGGAATAGATTTTTTTGAAAATGCGATTGCTGCACAGCCCATTTATAAATTATTAGCTAAGGACTGGAATATCTGGTTAAACGAAATCTGTAAACTTTGCAAAGAAAACCAGGTAAAATGCTATGCTGAAAATGCGCTGAACAACGTTTTGAACCGTATATATTTGCATCCATATGACGTTAAAAAAGCACTTTGCTGTGAAATAGATACAGAAAAAGATTGGATGATAGTTTCTGAAAAAGTAAAAAAGGCAGAGAAGTGTACTGTATATATGAGCTTTTCTACGGATCTTTTTCATGGCGGCCATATGGCAATTCTTAAGAAAGCAGCATACCTTGGAGAACTGACAGTAGGTGTTTTATCGGATACAGCGGTTGCAAGTTATAGGCGGTTTCCTCTGATTCCGTTTGAAGAAAGAAAAGAATTATTGAGTAATATTCAAGGGGTACATAGAGTAGTTGAACAAAAAGAATTAAGTTACAGAAAGAATTTATTAGATCTAAAACCAGATTATGTAGTGCATGGCGATAACTGGAAACAAGGGATTCAAAAGCCGATTCGTGATGAGGTTATCCGAATATTGAATGAGTATGGCGGAGAACTGGTAGAATTTCCTTATGCCCAAAGCAGTGTATATCAGGAAATTGAAAAAAGAATGCAGGCGGAGCTTTCCATACCCGATTTCCGAAGAGGGCGTTTAAAGAAAGCTATTGAAATGAAAGGCTGTATAAATGCTCTGGAAGCGCACAGCGGGATTACCGGGCTCATTGCCGAAAAAACCACTGTAGAAAAAGACGGTTTTATTCATCAATTTGATGCAATGTGGGTAAGTAGTTTATGCGATTCTACCGCAAAAGGAAAACCAGATATTGAATTGGTAGATATGACCTCTCGTTTTCGTACAATAGACGATATCATGGAAGTTACAACAAAACCAATCATATTTGACGGAGATACAGGCGGACTCATCGAACACTTTACATTTACTGTGAAATCTTTAGAACGAATGGGTGTTTCCATGGTTGTCATTGAAGACAAAGTTGGTTTAAAGAGGAACTCGCTGTTTGGAACTGAAGTGGAACAGACTCAGGACTCTATTGAACATTTCTGTGAGAAAATTAGCGCAGGTAAAAAGGCAAAGAAAACAAATGAATTTATGATTGTTGCCAGAATTGAGAGTCTGATCCTCGAAAAAGGAATACAGGATGCATTAAACAGGGCCTATGCTTATGTAAATGCGGGAGCTGATGGAATTATGATCCACAGCAGGAAAAAAGAGCCGGACGAGATATTCGAATTTGTGAAGTTATTTCGTAAGAAAGACAGTATCACTCCGATCGTAGTAGTTCCGACAACATTTGATATGGTTACGGAAGAAGAATTTCGTCAGCGTGGAGTTAATGTAGTGATATACGCAAATCAACTTACAAGGAGCAGCTTTCCCGCAATGAAGAGTACCGCAGAGATCATTTTAAAGCATCACCGCGCAAAAGAAGCGAATGAACAATGTATGCCAATCAAGGAAATTATACAATTGATTCCTGACAGTGAATAGCAGAAATAGAATTATTTTAAGCGACGGATAGTTAATCAGGGAGGGAAACGGAATGGATATTGAGTCTCAATTGGATAAAATTGTAGCAGAACTGGCATTTCCAAAATATAATGATACATTTTATTTAGGTATTATAAATACAATGGATACTATATTTAAGAGTGAAATGGCGGGAAAAGACACTGCAATTGTTTGCGGCGGTAAACATACATCCAGTTTAAGGCATGATTTTCCTTCAACATTTAATCTATGTGATATTATAGACGAAAGTCCTGAAAAATCAAAAGAAATAAATAATGAATGTAAAATTTATACTTATGATAATATTGAAAATTATGATTTGCTTATTATCAGTTCATTTGAATATAGAAATGATGTAAAAAAGAAATTAAAAGAGCAAAACTTTACAGGAAATATTCTGGACATTTATGAAAAATTAAGAGAAAAGAACATTACTCTTGCAAAAGAATATTATCATTATAAAAAAGACCCATACAGCAGACTAATTACCTTAAAGCATCAATATGATTTTGCTGAAAACAATCATAGGCCTGAAATACTTTCGGAAATTATTTATTTATTCATTAAAAACAAAGATATTTTTCAAGCGAAACAGAATATCCTTTTATATTTAGAAGCCAATTATCCTCAAAAAGAAAAATATAAAAATGCTTTACAAAAACTTAAGGAATTAGAAAAAAATATTTCTGGTAGGCTTCGTGAAAGAAGGAAGCGGGATATCATCTGCTTCTGGCAGGATGGCTTAAGATATTCAACATCAAAAAAGCTGCCATTTTTAAATCAGTGTAGAAAAGAAGGAATTGACTTTGCAAATGCCTACAGTGTTGCGGCATGGTCAACACGCTCGACATACGGCGGAATGATGGAAAGAACAGATGAAATTTCTCTGTTTCTACATGAAAGAGGACATAACCAGGTTGCAGATATGCTGCAGAAAGAAGGTTATAAGGCATTTCGAATAGGTGCCAAGGCAGGAAAAGCAGTCTGCGAATGCCTTGAAGATTTTGATTATAAAGAAAGTGCATTAGGTGACTATAATGTACCTTCGACAGCATTGCTATGGGAAATGCTAAAAGTGCTGCTGCTCGAAAAAAATCCTGTTTTCCTGATTGTACATAGTACATTGGAAACACATGAGCCTTTTTATGCCCCAACATTAAAGAATTGTCAGTTTGATTACCAATTAGATGAATTTCGACTGGCTTCTTCTGAAAATTTAAGAGTGTTTGAAGAGAACATATTGGCTTCTGCAAAATATTTGGATGATGAAAATAAATATATAAGTTCCATATTACCGGATAACATAGTAAAAATTTACATGAGTGATCATGGCTGTCCGATGAGTTGCACATCGCAGGCATATAAGGAAGAGATGTCACATATTCCTTTCATTATTGTTGGAGACCAGATTCCCCATATTTTGGAGAAAGGTTTGTTTACTCTGCGGAAATTTTATGAGGTCATATACTATGCTATAACTACACGGGAATATGAAAAATTATGTGACGACTATTTGCTGATTAATGGTATCGATTTCTATGGAAAAAGTGCTATACAATGGGTTATTGATACCTATACTGCAGACATTGCACTCCAGTTTATCGGTGTAAGGACATCATTGGATATGTATATCTATAGGGCGACAGGCGATGAATGCTATTATCTTTTACCGGATGAGACCAACAACTTGATAGATCAGAAACACTATACCGCCAGGATTACATATTTGAAATCATTAGCCAAAAAAGAAATGATCGACATTAACAAGATGGATAAATTCAAATATTCGCATAGATTATATGATAGTATTGGAAAAACAATTCGTCTGATTTCATAGGATACACGACGTTGTTTGAAACCAAACCCTATATACCTTAAAAGTGATCAGGAGTTCGGCTTATGTCACAAATATTTATAGACAGTAAGAATAAAGAACAATTACGGCAGATGTTGGAGCCACTCAGACGGCAAAGAGTGATGCTTGTAGCTGGAAGTTCATACTCACACCTTCCTCTTTGCGCCCAGATGCAAGAGGTTATAGATGCATTAAACATTGATATAACAAGCTTCTCCGCGTTTTCCTCCAACCCTTCCTATGAACAGGTTCTTTCGGGTATTAACTGTTTTCAGAGACATCAATGCCGTGGAATCTTGGCGGTTGGAGGCGGAAGTGCTATTGATACGGCAAAATGTATCAAATTATTTTCCATACATCGTTCTCAGGCTTCAGAGATCCTGTTTCTGGCAGTACCGACAACTGCTGGAACCGGCAGTGAGTCTACACAATTTGCAGTAATCTATAAGGATGGTGAAAAATGTTCGGTTGATGATATAGACGCATTGCCTCAATATGTTCTGCTGGATGCCGAAAATCTTCTCTCCCTGCCGCTGCAGATTAAACGATCCGCGGCAGGAGATGCGCTTTCCCATGCAGTTGAATCCTTCTGGTCCTTAAAGGCTTCTGATCAAAGTAAGGCATTGTCAGAAACAGCCATCCAAATGCTGCTGGCCAATATGGATGGCTATTGGCAAAATGATATCAAAGCCTGCGAAAATATGCTGAAAGCAGCAAATCTGGCTGGCCAGGCAATCAATATAACCAGGACTACTGCTGCTCATGCCATGTGCTATAAGTTTACATCTCTATTTAGCATACCGCATGGACATGCTGTTATGCTGTGTCTCCCAGAAGTGTGGCAATATATGCAGGAGCATTTAGACGACTGCAGAGATCAAAGGGGAGCGGGATATCTCTCTGATACATTGAAACATTTATCTCATTGCTTCGGGAAAAGAAATCCTCTTGAGGCAATAGATTTTATAAAAGAATTAAGAATACATTTAGACTTTTCAATCCCACCAGGTATTACGGATGAGCAAATAGAGGTTATGACAAACTCGGTAAACGAACAAAGGCTTGGGAATTTTCCTGTTGTATTGCAGCATGAAAATATAAAAGAACTTTATAAACAAATCATCAGAGGTAGAAAATGAATGGATCTTCGGATTTTTCTTGAAAATTTGAACAGCAGTTTTTATACAGGTGTTCCGGATTCTCAGCTAAAGGCGTTATGCTGTTACCTTGCAGATACATTCGGGATTTCCGGGCAGCATATCATTGCAGCCAATGAAGGCAATTGCACGGCTCTTGCAGCAGGCTATTATCTGGCTACGGGAAAGATCCCCATCGTATATATGCAGAACAGCGGAATTGGAAATATTGTAAATCCCGCGGCATCTCTGCTAAACAGACAGGTATATGGAATCCCCTGCATTTTCGTAATAGGCTGGCGCGGGGAACCGGGAGTGCATGATGAACCGCAGCACATTTTTCAGGGTCAGATCTCAGAACAACTGCTGAAAGACCTGGAAATTTTTACAATGATTATTGATTCTGAGACATCTGCGGAAGTATTGGAGCTGGCATTGGATAAAGCCAAAAGATTGCTGAGCGAAGGCAAAAGCATTGCATTTCTGGTAAGAAAAAACGGATTGAGCTATGAAAAAAAAGTAAAGTTTACAAATACATACAAAATAAACAGAGAATCTGCAATTGAAGAAATCGTCAAGGTTTCTCAGGAGGACATCATAGTATCAACAACTGGAAAAGCAAGCCGGGAGTTGTTCGAAATCAGAGAAAAAAATAAACAGCCGCATAAGTATGATTTTTTAACGGTTGGTTCCATGGGGCACAGCAGTTCCATTGCTTTGGGAATTGCATTAAATAAGCCGGGAACAAAAGTCTGGTGTTTAGACGGTGATGGTGCTGCTTTAATGCATATGGGATCAATGGCGGTAACAGGAAGCTTAGCACCTGAAAATATGGTTCATGTAGTACTGAATAATGAAGCCCATGAGACCGTTGGCGGAATGCCAACTGCGGCTGCAAACATTGATTTTTTGAAAATTGCGGAGGGATGCGGATATCCGTATGCGGCATGCATAGAAGAATATTCACAGCTCAGAAGAGAATTAAGAGAAGCAAAGGAGCGGCAAAAACTTTCTTTTTTAGAAATCAAATGTGCTATAGGCTCCAGGGAAGATTTGGGCCGCCCAACCACCACGGCTACAGAAAACAAAGAATTATTTATGGAATATTTGAGAACCCTCAGCTAAATGATTGTTTTAACTGTAAAGAGTAAATTAAGATTTTCTAGAATGGAGGATACATGTGCGCTGGAAAAATAAAGGACATGAATTTGACGAAATTGGAAAAAGATTTGAAGCTATAAATAAGATATACATATACGGTGCCGGTGCGGGTGGGGGTATTGATGCCGCAGTTTTATTAAAAGGAATCGGCGCTGATGTAGTGTTTGTTGACCGTAACAAAGCGGCACAGAAAAAGTATCTGAATATTGATGTTATCACACACGAACAATTGGAAATGAACAATAATAACTCCATTATTGTACTTTCCATGGGGCTTTTTAATACTGGGCTTATATTAAAACAACTGGAATTGAAAGGCTATGTTTATGGAAAAAATCTATTTGATATTAAGAGTTTTCTAGGCTTTTATATTTATATTATTGCCTTATACAAATACAAAAAATGCATCATGTTGGATGGTGGTGTTATGGCTATATACCGCTGTTCTCTAAAATGTAAAAATTGTATGGGGGGATTTCCGTACATGTCAAATCCTCCGCAGGTAAGTTTAGCACAGTTTAAGAAGGATGCAGATATATATTTTAACAATATAGACTATACATTAAGCTTTGGGCTGGGCGGAGCAGAAATAATGATGTGTAAAAATCTTGATGCATATATAGAATATGTTATGGAAAACTATGCACATCAGATCTGGAAATTTTCCTTTTTAACAAATGGTACGATTTTACCAGTTAAAAATATAATTGAACTATTGAAACGTTATCAAATTGATGTTGTTGTAAGTAATTATTCATCTGTTAAAAATTGGGAAGATAAATTCCAAAAGCTTAAAGCCGTTATGAATGAAAATGGAGTACATGTTCGTACAATTGATTATGAAAATTGGATCAATATGGGGTGGACTGAGAATACCTATAAAGAAGATATCGGAGATTTATTCGACATTTGTGGAATGCAGTGCAGGGTAGTGCATGATGGAAAATTAAATTACTGCATACATGGAATGACTTCCAATGAAGCAATATTTCATGCCGACATCACGGATGATGAATTTGACCTGCTGAGTAATGACAGCAGAAAAAAATATCAATTAGTAGAATATCATCTGGGATTCAATAAAAATGGTGATTTAAAAATGTGCCATTATTGTAATGGATACATAAATATTAACCATAAAACAGTTTCTGTAGCGGAGCAGCTAATGAATTAAGGAGAAAGTTTACTATGAAATATATCATTTGGGGAGCTGGTGAAGAAGGACGACTAGTAAGAGAGTATTTATTAGAACTAAATAGTTATATTTACGCATTTTGCGATAGTGATGAATCATTGCATGGAAGACAAATTGACGGGTTAAATATCATCAGTCCCAGTACCCTGCATGATGTTTGTAAGCGTGAAAAAATTCAAGGGATTGTAATCGGGACCAGAAACAAAAAGTTTGAAAAAGAAATTCAAGATCAATTTAAAAAATTAAATGAAATGACCTAATCCCCCAGCTATGCTGGGGCGAATAGAATAAGCCGTAGTGTTGCCTATATACTTTTAA
>ERZ808051.869-NODE-869-length-25287-cov-8.741015_pt1 | contig 25287 bp, 24 predicted proteins | sample MGYA00380199_ERZ808051 | MGnify/ENA primary metagenome ERZ808051 (study PRJEB31490, sample SAMN06133391) | mouse gut metagenome | isolation source: J11 | host: mice | place: China: Chengdu | collected 2015-05 ...
TTTGAAGTAAGTAGCAAACCTCCTTTTGCTTTCCTATGACAATCACCTCAAATTCGTGCTTCTTATCATTGTATGAAAAGGCAGGCTTATCCTATCAATAAATCTATGCAATTTCCACTGGCGGGAAAACGGTAATCGCTTTCCTGAAATACTTGAAACGATGCGGATGGACACATATAATTATAGCTGTTAAAATTTTGAGAAGGAGTGCGTCGGAATGTCTGAGTATATTTCTGCGCCGGAATGCAAAGAATGGGGCATTGGGAGAATACCAGGAAGAGAGAAAGGGGATGGCAGATGAAACGGTTATTTTTACTGGAAGATGATCTGAGTTTGATCAACGGATTGTCCTTTGCCGTAAGAAAAGAGGGATATGAAATAGACGTTGCCCGTACCATACTGGAAGCTGATACCTTATGGGGAAAGGATCAATATGATTTGGTCATTCTCGATGTATCGCTTCCCGATGGTTCCGGCTTTGATTTCTGCAGAAAGATACGTCTGACTTCAAAAGTGCCTGTCATATTTCTGACTGCTGCCGATGAAGAGACAGATGTTATTATGGGGCTTGATATCGGGGGCGACGATTATATCACAAAACCTTTCAAACTGGCAATATTTATGTCAAGGATTAATGCATTACTCCGCAGGAGTGAAAATTTCAATACCGCTGCTACAGAGCTGAACTCCAATGAAATAAGCGTAAAACTTCTAAAAGGCGAGGTTTATAAGCGAGGGAAACTGCTTGACCTGACTGCGGGTGAGTATAAATTATTATGCCTGTTCATGGAAAATCCCGATCAGATCCTTTCTCCGGAGCATATTTTAGGTAAGCTATGGGACTGCAGCGAAAATTATATCGACAATAGTTCTCTTACCGTTTATATACGCAGACTTCGCACAAAAATCGAGGATAATCCGGGAGAGCCCAAAAGGATTGTTACCGTTCGCGGCATGGGTTACAAGTGGAATACGGCAGATTGAGGTGTGGGATGAGAATATTTGCGAACCGAAAGATTCAGTTTCTTTTTGGCGGTATTTTATTCTGTGTGCTGGGTTTTGTGCTGGTTGCAGCGGCATTGGTAAGATTTCATGTTAAGAACGCGGCGGATTATATCATAGTATGCGGCGTGTGTATGGGGGCTGTCATATTGCTGCTTTGCTACGGGTATTTCAGGGAGCAGCATAAAATCATGGAAAATGCCATAGCGCAGATTACAGAATATATAGCCGGCAACAAAAATGTTTCCATTGAGTGCAACGACGAGGGTGAACTATACAGGCTGTTCCATGAAGTGAATTCTCTCGTTGCAATCTTAAACGCCCACGCGGAAAATGAAAAAAACGCAAAGAAATTTCTGCGCAATACGATATCCGACATTTCGCACCAGTTAAAAACGCCGCTTGCCGCCCTGAATATTTATAATGGGCTGATACAGGACGAAGCAAAAGAAAAAGAGATTTCGACAATACAGGAATTCAGTCTGCTGTCCGAGCAGGAGCTTGACCGTATAGAAACCCTGGTACAAAGCCTTTTGAAGATCACGAAACTGGATGCGGGTACGATTCTGTTGGATATGACTTTAGAAAATGTGTTTGAACTTGCGAAGGACATAAAAAAACAGTTCCTGTTCCGCGCCGGACAGGAGGGAAAAGAAGTCTGCCTGTCGGGCAGGGAAGAAGTGACACTGTTATGTGACCGCAACTGGATCATGGAAGCTGTCGGCAACCTTGTGAAGAACGCCCTTGACCACACAGAGAAAGGCGGCATGATCCGTATCGAGTGGCGGGCGTTTCCTTCTATTGTCCAGATCACCGTCAAGGATAACGGTAGCGGCATACACCCGGAGGATCTGCATCATATCTTTAAGCGGTTTTACCGGAGCCGCTTCTCCAAAGATACACAGGGGATTGGGCTTGGCCTGTCACTGACAAAGGCGATTGTGGAGGCCCACAACGGAACGATTGAAGTGGACAGTATGTTGGGAGCGGGCACCTCTTTCACGATTAATTTTCTGATTTGAAAAATCATATCCTTACAAAATTGTAGGCTGCCTGTAATATTGATGTAGGATTGCGCTGCTATATTGGGGCTATCAAAACAGAAAGAGGTGTTTACACATGAACTTATTGGAAGTCAACAATATCTGTAAAACTTACGGAAGCGGCGAAACTGCCGTACATGCCTTGAAACAGGTCAGCTTTTCTGTTCCAAAGGGCGAGTATGTGGCCATTGTTGGAGAATCCGGCTCCGGCAAAAGTACGCTGCTCAACATGATCGGCGCGCTTGATACGCCTGACTCCGGTAAAGTCACGATTGGCGGCAAGGATATTTTTGCCATGAATGACAGCAAACTTACCGTTTTCCGCCGCAGGAATATCGGATTTATATTTCAGGCGTTCAATCTGGTGCCGGAGCTTACCGTGGAGCAGAATATTATGTTCCCGGTGCTGCTTGACTATCAGAAGCCGGACAGAAAATATCTGGAAGAACTGCTTACCGTTCTTAATCTGCAGGAGCGCCGTAACCATTTGCCGACCCAGTTATCCGGCGGGCAGCAGCAGCGTGTGGCAATCGGACGCGCCCTGATCACGCGCCCGTCGTTGATCCTGGCAGATGAGCCGACGGGCAATCTTGACACGCAGAACAGCAGTGAAGTCATTGCCCTGTTAAAAGAGGCGTCAAGAAAGTATGAGCAGACCATTATTATGATTACGCATAACAGAAGCATTGCACAGAGCGCAGACCGGATCCTGCAGGTAGCGGACGGTGTGCTGACTGATTTGGGGAGGTGCCGAGAATGAAAAGTTTTTTAAGCCTTATCCCGATTTCTGCCAGGGTGCGGAAGCGGCAAAACCGTATGACCATTTTGTGCATTGTCATTTCCGTATTGCTCGTGACAACCATTTTCAGCGTGGCGGACATGTTTATTCGGACAAAAAGCGAAGAATTACAGAAGAAACACGGGAAGTATCATATACAGCTGGAAAATATCTCTCAGAGCATCGGAGAGGAAATTGGCAGTCGCTTAGACGTTACAGCCGTCGGTTGGTCGGAAGCCTTCAATACAGACGCAGATCAACCGTACTACATTGGAGAGAAAAGAGCTGCTTTATATGGAGCCGACAGTATCTATCTGCACCAGCTTTCCAATACCCTTGCAGAGGGGGAGCTTCCGCAGCGCGATAACGAAGTGATGCTCAGCGCCAACGCGAAACTTGCTTTGGAGGTGCAGATTGGCGACAGCGTAACGATCAGGACCCCGGCGGGAACTGCCAACTTTACCGTAACAGGTTTTGGCTCGGATGACCGGGAGGATTATCAGGGACAGACTTATCTGGTTGCTGTCTCTATGACGCGGTCAGCGTTTGCTTCGCTTATGGAACAAAACGGTATTGCGCTTAACCCAACCTGTTATGTACAGTTTCAAAATGCGTCAAAGGCTTCCGGTGCAATGACGGAAATAAAAGAACAGTATGATTTGTCAGAAGAAAACATTTCCGAAAATACGGCAATCATGGGGATTGCAGGGCAGAGCAGTCATGTGTCTGTAAAAAATATTTATGGTCTGGCAGCAATTTTGTTTGTGCTGGTGCTGTTGGCCGGCGTGCTGATGATTTCCGGCAGCATGAACAGCAATGTGGCCCAGCGGACGAAATTTTTTGGTATGATGCGCTGTATTGGTGCAAGCCGCAGGCAGATTATCCGCTATGTGCGTTTGGAGGCATTAAACTGGTGTAAAACGGCAGTGCCTGTTGGATTGCTCTTTGGCATGGCGATCAGTTGGAGCGTTTGTGCAGTACTGCATTATGGGATCGGCGGTGAATTTCAGACAATACCTGTGCTGGCCCTCAGTCCGGTGGGCCTTGGCAGCGGCGCACTGGTTGGAATTGTTACAGTTCTTATGGCGGCACAATCCCCGGCCAGACGTGCGGCTAAAGTTTCGCCGACGGCAGCCGTTTCCGGCAACGCAGATACGACGCCCTCTGTACGGCATACCATGCGACTGAATTTAGGCAGGGTTGAAAAGACTTTAGGCGTTCACCATGCAATCGCGTCTAAGAAAAACTGGTTTTTGATGACAGCCAGCTTTTCCCTTAGTATCATCCTGTTTCTCTGCTTTACGGTAGGGCTGGATTTTGCACATGCGTTAGTGCCGTCCCTGCGGTCCTGGCAGCCGGATATTACCCTCACAGGCTATGCCAATGAACCTGTGTTGAGTCAGAGTTTAAGTGATACCATCAGCTCTGTTTCCGGTGTAGAGCATGTCTTTGGCAGCACATACAGGCAGAATGTTTCTGCGGCTTCCTCACGACAGGGGGGTGACCATGTGAACCTGACATCGTACAGTGATTACCTGCTGGATTGTGCAGAGGAGAGTCTTGTGCAGGGGGATTTATCGGAAATCTATGGAGACAGCAATCAGGTTATGACGGTTTCTAATAAGGATAATCCGTTACAGGTTGGCGATACCATTCAGATCGCGGGAGAGGAGGTTGTGATCGCCTGCGCCGTATCGGATGGATTGTATTCCAGTGAATACAGCGTAATCTGTTCGCAGGAAACGTTTGCCCGGCTTACAGGAGAGCGCAATTACAGCATGATTGGAGTGCAGTTGGGCAAAGATGCGTCGGATGATACGGTAAAACAGATCAGCAGCCTTGCCGAAAGCAATGTTATTTTTGAAGACCAGCGGGAAAGCAACAGACAGGACCGGGCCACCTATCTGGCATCCGTTTTTATTGTATACAGCTTTCTGGTCATTATTGCGATGATTACGCTGTTTAATATTGTTAACAGTATTTCTATGAGTGTAACAGCGCGAATGAAACAGTACGGTGCCATGCGGGCGGTGGGTATGGATGCAAAGCAGCTTACCCGGATGATTGCCGCAGAAGCCCTTACTTATTCCGTTTCCGGTCTTGTGATCGGCGGCAGCACAGGAATTGCGCTCAGCCGTTTCCTGCATATCAGGCTGCTTACGCAGTATTTTGGAACTCCGTGGAGCCTGCCCGTAGAACTGCTTGCCATTATTATTGTGTTTTCCATCGTTGCCGTGGTTGCTGCGGTTCATGCCCCGGCAAAGCGCATCCGCAGCATGGAAATTACGGCAACGATCAACGAATTATAGGAAGCAGCGAATTTGCCGTTAGGGAAAATCAGATAGAATGCAGGATTGACTGCAGGAACAGAGGGGCGGGATCATTTTCCCGCCCCTGCCTGACCGGGAAGTTCTTTATCGCACGGAGCATGGATGGACGGCTTGTCCATTCACAAATCCCCTGATGGGTTCCCAGGTTACATCGTGGTCCGGCATACCGCCGGCTCTGCCGCCCAGTACGTCTTTCCCTTTCAGCATATCCCAGCTGAAATTCTCGACCGGTTCTCTGGAGACAAGGAAATTACCTGCACGCTGGGTCAGCTGTGCAAAGTTGACGGCGTAATCGGAGGCTCCTTCTTTATAGGTATAGATCGTGCTTTCGCTGCCCATGAAACCGATGTCGGCTTCGTCGGTAAGCAGGGCGGTCATCGTCTTGTCGGCGCCGAATCCGGTGACCAGTGTCAGATCGATGCCTTCTTCTGCAAAATAGCCTTCTTCGATCGCCACATACATGGGCGCATAGAAAATGGAGTGGGCCACCTCGTTTAAGACAACGGTGGTCTTGCCGGAGGAAGCGGAGGAACCGCTTTTTTTTGTGTCTGCTGCGGGGCTGCCGCATCCGGTCAGCGTTCCCATAACAATGAGTATCGTGAGAAAGAGACAAAAGATTTTTTTCATAATTCTCCCTGGTGTTGTTTGCACATTTACTTATAGGCTATGCAGGGAGGCAGGATTGGTGACTGGGGCAGGCGGTTCGGAACAGGCAGATGGAGAAACAGGGAAGAGGAAGGCGCAGCTGTGATGTTTTGGGGAAACTTTTACAGGGAAATGTAGACTTTTTCATCCAAAAGGACTATGATTAAACTGCGGTCTGTACCGAAGCAGGTACATGATACGCCGAAAATAAGGGGTTGGGATTGGTGGAAAAGAAACCGAGATATTTTTATTTGATGCTGATCGTTTCCACGCTGGGGATCGTCTGTCTCGTTACCTTTACGTATGTCAGACAGTTAAACAGAACGATCCTGAATAATATCATCCGCACGATCAGCGAGATCGCAGAACATGACAAGGCTACGATCCAGACTTATATCGAGATATGCTGGGAGGATCTTGCGGAGATACAGGAGCGTTTTGTGAGCTATGGCTGCGAGACGGCGGCAGATATCGAGAGCAGGATGGATCTGGAGTGCGCAGCCAGCAGTTTTGCGCATATTTATCTGCTGGCGGAGGACGGTACGATCTATTCGGATCAGTGCAGCGCAGATGCTTTTGATGCAGCGGGAAACGATGCCGATACTTTTATGTCGTATTTTGCGGAAGGGGAAGAGCGGGTGGTTGCCCGGTTTGACGACCCGACGGCAGAGGACGGTTATGCGAAGCGGATTCTGTATGGCGTAAGGCTGCAGGACTATGAGGTGGACGGGAAGCGGATGCTTGCCATGATCGGTGTGAGCGATATCTCGTCCATTCAGGACAAAATGGTCATCAACAGCTATGTCAAAGACGGTGAGAGCCGGGGACACAGTGCGCTGATCGACATGAACGGGAATTATATCGTCGATATCAGTAAGAAAGGATATCGGAACAAATACAGCAATCTCTTCGAGCATCTGGGGGAGGCAGAGTCTTCCGAGATGACCAATGAAGAGGTGGCGGCGAAGCTCAGGAACCGGGAGCTTTTCGGATTCTATCATTCTCACGAAGGGGAGGAGCATCAGGAGCTGTTCTATTTTATCCCTTTTGAGAAGGAGATGAATCTGTACTTTATCATGTCGCTGAATGAGGCGGTCTTTACGGAACAGAGCAAGACCTTTGTCACCATGAGTATGGTGATGCTGACGGTCAGCATGTTGACGGTGGCCGGTATGCTGCTGATCGTGATGAAGTTTCAGAAAAGAACGCTGATCGCATCGGAGCGGGCCAGATCGCAGAAGGAGTTTCTCTCCAATATGAGCCATGAGATCCGCACGCCGCTTAATGGCCTGATTGGCATGAATCATCTGATCATGGTCAACATTGATGATGAAGGGCGTAAGGGACAGATCAAGGACTGGCTGCGCAAATCCCACAGCACGGCCAATTATCTGCTGTCTCTGGTGAACGATATTCTGGACATGTCCAAGCTGCAGGCCGGCAAGGTGGATCTCATCCATGAACCGCTGCTTGTCTCGACCATGATCGACGAGATCACTGCCATGCAGGCGGATAATATACGAAGCCGGGGCGTGGAGTTTATCGTGGAGAAGGAGATCACTGTGCCCTGTATCGAGGGGGATGTGACAAGGATCAAGCAGATTTTGATGAACATTGTCGGTAACGCAGCCAAATTCACGCCGGAAGGGAAATGGATCCGGCTGTCAGTCTCCCAGAAACGGACAGACGAACAGCACGTGCTCACGATCTACCGCTGTGAAGACAGCGGCATCGGGATTTCGAAGGAGTATATAGATAAGATCTTTGAGTCTTTCAGCCAGGAGCGGAACCGGCAAACGCAGGGCATCAAAGGCACGGGGCTGGGCATGGCGATCAGCAGGCTGCTGGCCAATGCCATGGGCGGCGATATCCTTGTGGAGAGTGAACTGAATGTGGGCAGCACATTCACGGTCACGATTCCCTCTGTTATCGTGGAGGAGATACCGGAGTATCTGAAAGAGGAACAGGCGGAATGCGTCGTCGAAAATGCCGGGACGGCATCCGGACAGGAAGAAGGCAGGCCGGTCAAGATCATGGTGGTGGAGGATGTGGAGCTCAATGCGGAAGTCCTGTTGGAGGTTCTGGCCATGGAGGGATTTGAGACGGCTCATGCGGTGAATGGAGCGGAGGCGCTTAAGCTGTTTGAGGAATCGGCGCCCGGTGAGTTCGATATCATCCTTATGGATATGCAGATGCCGGTGATGGACGGCTGTACGGCGGCAGTCGAGATCCGCAAACTGGCCCGCGCGGATGCACAGAGCGTCCTGATCTATGCCTGCACCGCCAATACGTTTCAGGAGGACAGAGAGCGGGCGATGCAAAGCGGCATGGATGATTTTCTGACGAAGCCGATCGATATCAGCATTCTTTTAAAAAAAATGGGCAAAGCCGTAAAATAGAGAGAAGACAGGTCACGATGGGGCCTGTTTTTTCTTTGCCTGTATGGGGACAGGGTGCAGATGCCGGAGTTTCCTGATGGTTGATTTTGTTGAAAAAAGTAGAGTGCAGGTCGCTTGCAAGTTGATTTCATCAACCTGTATAATACAGACAGCATATGGAAAAAGTACTGGATAGGAAGCGGGAAGGAGCGCAGGGGTATATGAAAGAAATCAATATCGCAAAGGTCATTCAGAAAAAAAGGAAGGAACGGCATCTGACGCAGGACGATATCGCTGCTTATATCGGTGTGTCGAAGGCTTCTGTTTCGAAGTGGGAGACGGCCCAGAGTTATCCGGATATCACTTTTCTGCCGCAGCTGGCGGCGCTTTTTAACATCAGCATTGATGAGCTGCTGGGGTACGAGCCGCAGCTGACGAAGACACAAATACGGACGTTGTACTGTCAGCTGTCGGAGCGTTTCGCGACAGATCCTTTTGAGGAAGTGCTGGGGCAGTGCAGGGAGATCATAAAAGAATACTATTCCTGCTTTCCGCTGCTTTTGCAGATGGGGATCCTGCTGGTCAATCACTGTATGCTGGCGACGGGCAGCGGAGAGCCGCAGAAGATACTGGAAGAGGCCAGGGCGCTTTTTGTCAGGATCAGGGCGGAGAGCGGGGAGATTGAGCTGATCAAGCAGGCCGGGAATATGGAGGCGGTATGCCTGCTTTCGCTGGGAAAGCCGGACGAGGTGGCGGGGATCCTCGACAGGCCGGATTCGGTGCTGACGCCTCAGGAGACGCTGCTGTCCATGGCATATGAGATGACGGGGAAGACACAGGATGCCAAAGCTGTATGTCAGGTCGGCATCTATCAGTATCTGATCGCGCTGTTTAGTCTGATGAGTTACTACCAGGGGCTGTGCGGGGATGACAGGCATATGTTTGATGAGACGCAGCAGAGAATGGAAGCGCTGGCGGAGACCTTCCGGATAGAGGAACTGCATCCGGCGCTGTTGTTTCCCTATTATCTGTGTATGGCACAGAACTATGCGGGCTTCGGCGAGACTCGGAAGGCGTGTGAGTATCTGGAACGGTATGAAAGGCTGGCAGGGATGACAAAATGGCCGCTTAAGCTGCACGGCGACGCTTATTTTACCCTGCTGGACGAATGGCTGGAGGACACGATGCCCCTCGGAAATGACATGCCCAGAGATGAGAAGCTCGTGCGAAAGAGCATGGTGGAGGCGGTCAGCGGGAACCCGGTATTTGCGGCGCTTGCGGAGGATGCGCAGTTTCAGGCGGTGGTGGGGCGGCTCAAGGCATGTGAGGAGCAGGCACTGTAAAAGGGATTGTAGATCAGTAGAAAACAGGAGGACGTGGAATGGACGCAGTAGTGATGCAACATTTGTCTAAAATCTATGACGGCGGTAAGACGGCGGTGGCGGATATGAGCCTGACGCTGGAACAGGGGGAAGTATTCGGGTTTCTGGGGCCGAACGGCGCGGGCAAGACCACGACGGTCAAAGTACTTAACGGGATGCTGCAGCCTTCCGAGGGGACGTGTCAGGTGTTCGGGGAGGATCCCGGCAGGAGTCCTGAGAAGGTGCACGCTGTTTCCGGGGTTATGACGGAGCACGCACAGATGTACAACAATCTGACCGGTATGCAGAATCTTATGTTCTACGGCGCCATGTTCGGCATCGGGGAGGAGGAGAGCAGGAAACGGGCCAGAGACCTTCTGCAGCAGCTGGAGCTGGCGGATGCGTCAGGCCAGAAACTGTCGGCCTATTCCACGGGTATGCGGCAGCGGCTCTCCATCGCCCGGGCGCTGATGCACCAGCCGAAGATCCTTTTTCTGGATGAACCTACTTCCGGGCTGGATCCCGAGAGTGCGCACAATGTGAATCAGATGATTCTTGCGCTGGCGAAGGATAAAGGGATGACGATCTTTCTGTGTACGCACCAGCTGCGCTATGCCCAGGAAATCTGCACCAGATACGGCCTGATCGACGAGGGCAGGCTGCTTATCGCGGGAACGCTGGAGGAGCTGAGGGCCGGGGTAAATTCCGGTCTGCAGGTGCGGATCCGGACAGACCGTCTGCCGGACGCGCTGGCGGGCCGACAGGAGGGACGGATGGAAGGACGGCCGGGGAAGCAGGCAGATGTGCAGGCGAAGACACAGCCGGGAATGCGGGCAGATGTGCAGGCAGAGACACGGTCGGGAATGCGGGCAGGTATACAGGATATTACACTTGAGATCGGATCGGAGGAGGAGATCCCTTACATCGTCAGCCGAATTGTGGAAAGCGGCGGCAGGGTCTATCATGTGTCTGCAAAGCAGCCTTCCCTGGAAGATATATATTTTGCGCTGACAGCGGAACAAAAAGGAACGGAGGGAATAAGAGCATGAACAGAGCAATCAGTGCGATCGTGAAAAAAGACATGCGGGAGATCACCGCGAACAGGCAGCTGCTTTTGACGATTGTTGTCGTGCCGCTGGTGTTGACGTTGGTGATGCCGACTATCTACTTTTTGACAGCTCATTTTGCACCGGAGGAGGTGGAAGAGCTGCAGCAGCTTATGAGATTACTGCCGGCGGAGGCGCAGGCGGTGGGAGCGGAGGCGCTTATGGCAAAGCTCCTGCTTGACAATATACTGCCCATGTTCTTTCTGATCATTCCGATCATGGCGGCTTCCGTGATGGCGGCCAGCTCTTTTGTCGGAGAGAAGGAGCAGAGTACGCTGGAGACGCTTCTGTATTGTCCGCTGACCGTGAAACAGCTGTTCTATGCGAAGGTGCTGGCTTCTTTTCTTATGAGTATGCTTGTTTCGTGGAGTTCTTTTCTGGTGATGGTCCTCGTGCTGGGGCTGGAATTCTATGTGCTGACCGGCGGTATGATGACTTTGGGGGTCAGCTGGGTTCTGGTGATGGTATGCCTGTCCCCGGCGGTGTCGCTGATCGCCATTACCCTGATCGTGCGTGGGTCGGCGAAAGCGCAGAATGTGATGGAGGCACAGCAGAAGGCAGCCTTTCTTGTACTGCCGGTGGTGTTTCTGATCGCCGGACAGTTTATCGGCGCGATGCTGATCAATGCCTGGATACTGGCAGGTCTGTCTCTGGGGCTGGGGGTATTGGCGTGGGTATTGCTGCGGATGTCGCTGAATAAGTTCTGCGGGGAGATGCTGCTGGCGGGCCGGTGACCGGGGATATTAATAAAAAGTGTAAAGCCTTTGAAGGATCATTCAACAGGCTTTACACTTTGGTTATGTGATGTATTTATGTGCTGTTACGCTAATTTTTGTAGTTTTTCTGAATGTTCCGTAATAACTTTTTTCATGATTTCAATATCGGCCTGCATGGATTCTATCTGTTCAACGCCTGTTTGATAACGCTTTGATGTACCTAAATAACAGGCTTCGATATTTTGCAAACGTGGAAGAATTTCATTTTCCTGAGTAAGCTCAATTTTTTTCAGTCTGTCATTTATGGGCTTTAATTTCTTATCAAACATATCAGATAATACAAGTAATAATTCGTTGTCTGTCATTATATCACCGCCTTTTCTGTGATTGTTGGTTGATGGCATGCTGCTACAGTTAACGCCATTGGAAATTTCGTTTTCGACTCTGTCAAAGCTCCCGTATATGACTTTGACATAAGCCGGAAGCAGAAATTTGTTATGCCGTTTACTATAATTGTAATAAATATATCACGGACAGGGTAATTAAACAACCTGCAACCTGCACACTTTGGTCAGGCCAACGATATATTGCAGTTCATGATACAAAGTGGTATCATAAATTCCGACGATGTACAGAAAATCATTATCATAGAAACCGAAAGAGTAGCGACAAGAATACCGGATATCCTGAAAACTCTTAAATCAGGGGTCTAAAAAAGCGGATAACGGGAATCGAACCCGCCTCTCCAGCTTGGGAAGCTGGCGTTCTACCGATGAACTATATCCGCATGAACTTATTATAACAGCAAACTTACAAAAAGAAAAGCAAAAAGATTGGATTGAGCAAAAAAATGTTATGGATTTTTTTAGTCCTTCTGTATGGAATACTGAAAGGCGCCCGGGAGATACTGAAAAAGAAGGCTTTGGAGAAAAACTCTACCATAGAGGTACTGTTTATGTATACACTGCTTTCTTTTTTAATTGTATTGCCGGACGCGGGGAACGCGGCGGGAATGGAGCTGAGATTCTATTTTTACATAGTGGCCAAGTCGTTTGTGATCTTTCTGGCATGGATGTGCAGCTTTAAGGCGATCAGGAAAATGCCGATCAGCCTCTATGGCGTGCTGGATCTGTCCCGGGTGATGTTTGCCACGCTGCTGGGGGTGATCGTACTGCATGAGGTGTTGAGCGGTTATCAGGTGGTGGGGCTGCTCTTCGTATCGGCGGGACTGCTTTTGCTGAAATACAGGCCGCGCCGGGGACAGCGGGCGGAAACGGAGCAGACGTCACAGGGCGTGGGATTTGTGTATGTGGTGATGGCTTTTGCCTCCTGTATGCTCAATGCGCTGTCCGGGCTTCTTGACAAGATTCTGATGCGGGATATCAGCAGCGCCCAGCTGCAGTTCTGGTACATGCTTTTTCTGGTGTTGTTCTACTTATTATATATCTTTTTGACGAGAACGCCGGTTGATTTAAAGAGTGCGGTGCGCAACCGGTGGGTGTGGATGCTGAGCATCCTGTTTGTGATCGCCGACAGGGCGCTTTTTATTGCAAACGGTATGCCGGGCAGCCGGATCACGGTGATGACGCTGCTCAAGCAGGCAGGATGCGTGGTGACGATCCTGGCGGGCAAATATCTGTTCCGGGAAAAAGATACGGCGCATAAGATGGTCTGTGCGCTGATCATTATCGCAGGGATCGTGATCGGGGTAATGTAAAGAAGTTGGGTAAAAAACTTGTGGGAGAATCGGAATCTGTGCTATACTGGTTTAACTGAGCGTCAAGAAATAAGGGAACGCGAAAAGCCGAAAAGCCGAAAAGCAGTAAGCACAAGTTGGAGACAGGGCATTGACAAGCGGAAGCTGAGAACAGGAAAGGGTCGATAGAAAGAGAACGGAGGAAGCATAAGATGGGATTTCTGAAAAACCAGTTTTCCAGTCTGGTGGAGTGGAACGAGAGCGATGAGGGTGTTATTTTCAGCAGATGGCCGGGGCAGGAGATCAAGAAGGGCTCCAGGCTGATCATACGGCCGGGACAGGATGCGGTTTTTCTGTACAACGGCAGAGTGGAGGGGATTTTTGAGGAGGACGGCGACTATGATATCGAGTCGGATATTCTGCCTTTTCTAACCACGCTGAAGAGTTTCAGGTTTGGATTCAACACACCTCTCCGGGCAGAGGTGCTTTTTATCAATACGAAGGAACTGCTGGTGAAATGGGGAACGAAGAATGCCATCAACCTGCAGGCGCCGGGACTGCCGGGCGGTATGCCAATCCGTGCCTTCGGCACGTTCAACTGCCGGGTGGTGGAGCATGATATCATGATAGAGAAGCTGGCCGGTATCAGGCAGCGTTATACTGTGGAGGATGTGAAGGAGCGTATCATTGCCAGTCTGGATCAACTGTTGATGAGCTGGATCAGCAGAGAAGGCCGTGACATGTTCAACCTGCAGGCCGACGCCCGGAAGATCGCGCAGGGGATCGAGTCCGATCTGGATACGGATATGCGCAGGCTGGGAATCGGCATCACGGATTTCACGATCGAGAGCTTTTCTTATCCGGAGGAGATCAAACGGATGCAGGAGAAGGCGGCGGCACAGTCCATGATCGGCGATATGGGCAGATATACCCAGATCGCGGCGGCCGACAGCATGGGAAAAGGAGGCCGCGGTGCGGGCATGGCGTCGGATATGGTCGGTCTGCAGATGGGCATGGCCATCGGACAGCAGATGGTGAACCAGATGAACCTGAGCGGCGCGGGCATGGCACCACAGCAGAACATGCAGGCGGGAGCAGGAACGGTGCCGCCGCATATGCAGGCAGAAGCGGCAGCGGCGTCACAGCAGGGCGCACAGGGCGGCGCCGGGCCGAAATTCTGTCCGAACTGCGGGACGCCCACCACGGGAACCAGATTCTGCGGGAACTGCGGCAACAAACTGTTTTAATATCATCCAGTAAAGGAACAATAGAAGCAATGAGTATATATGACACGTTAAACGAGAGGCAGAAGCAGGCGGTCATGCAGACAGAAGGACCTGTTCTGATTCTGGCGGGGGCCGGATCCGGTAAGACGAGGGTGCTTACCCACAGGGCGGCTTATCTGATCGATCAGGAGGGGGTGAACCCCTACCATATCATGGCCATCACCTTTACCAATAAGGCGGCGGGGGAGATGCGTGAGCGTGTGGATAAGATCGTCGGTTTTGGTGCGGAACAGATCTGGGTGTCCACGTTTCACTCTACCTGCGTCCGTATCCTGCGCAGATATATTGACAGGATCGGCTATGACAATAATTTTACCATATATGATACAGACGACCAGAAGGGCGTGATGAAGGAAGTCTGCAAGAAACTGCAGATCGACACGAAGATGTTAAAAGAACGGACGATCATGAGCGCCATTTCTTCGGCGAAGGATGAACTGATCGACCCGCTGCAGTATGAGATGCAGGCGGCGGCCAGCTACGACTATCATGCGGGTAAGATCGCGCAGGCCTACAAGGAGTACCAGGCGGTACTGCACAAGAACAACGCGCTGGACTTTGACGATCTGATCATGAAGACGGTGGAGCTTTTCAAGGCGGATGCCCAGGTGCTGAACAATTATCAGGAAAGATTCCGCTACATCATGGTGGACGAGTATCAGGATACCAATACGGCGCAGTTCGAACTGGTCAGGCTGCTGGCGGATAAGTACCGTAACCTCTGTGTGGTGGGAGACGATGACCAGTCCATCTACAAGTTCCGCGGCGCCAATATCCGCAATATTCTGGACTTTGAAAAAGTGTATCCGGAAGCCTGTGTGATCAAGCTGGAGCAGAATTACCGGTCCACGCAGATCATTCTGGATGCGGCCAACGCCGTGATCAAGAATAACACGGGACGTAAGGAGAAAGCGCTCTGGACGGAACAGAAAGAAGGAAACCGGATTCATTTGCGTCAGTTTGACACGGCCTATGAAGAGGCGGAGTACATAGCGGGCGATGTGGCTGCAAAGACGCGGGCCGGCGAGGCCAGGTTTGGCGAGTGTGCAGTGCTTTACCGCACCAATGCGCAGGCCCGTCTGCTGGAAGAGAAGTTTATTATGGAAGGAATCCCCTATGATGTGATCGGCGGCGTCAATTTCTATGCCAGACGGGAGATCAAGGATATTCTGGCTTATCTGAAAACCATAGACAACGGCCGTGACGATGTGGCTGTGAAGCGTATCATCAACATTCCGAAAAGAGGAATCGGCATGACGACGATCGTGCGGGTGCAGGAGTATGCGGACAGCAGACAGATCAGTTTCTATGACGCCCTAAAAGAGGCGGATCAGATCATGACCATCGGCAGAAGCGCCTCCAAGCTCAAGCCTTTTGTGACCATGATTCAGACGTTTCGCAGCAAGCTGGAATTCTACAGTCTGGAGGAGCTTGTGCGTGATATACTGGAGACCACGGGGTATGTGAAGGAGCTGGAGGAGTCCGAGGAGGAAGATGCGGCCGACCGGATTGAAAATATCGACGAACTGGTCAGTAAGGTGGTGTCTTATGAGGAAACCCACGATGAGCCGACCTTAAGTGAATTTCTGGAAGAAGTGGCGCTGGTCGCCGATATCGACAAGGTAGGGGAGTCCGATGACAGGGTGCTGCTTATGACGCTTCACTCTGCCAAGGGTCTGGAATTTCCGCATGTGTATCTGGCAGGTCTGGAGGACGGTATTTTTCCCAGCTATATGACGATCATGTCCGATGATCCGATGGATATCGAGGAGGAGAGACGGCTTGCCTACGTGGGAATCACCAGGGCAAAGGAAGAACTGACGGTCACTTACGCCAGACAGCGCATGATCAGAGGGGAAACGCAGTATAATCCGGTCAGCCGTTTCGTGAGAGAGATTCCACCGATGCTCATGGACGATCAGCCGCCGAAGAGTTTCTTTAAGGCGAAACCTTTTGAGACAACATCTTTTGAGACAACGTCTTTTGAACGGAAATCCTTTGGGACAGGTGCGGATACAGGACAGAATGTCTATCGCCGGGTGCCGGATGATGTGTTTGATAAACCAAAAGGGCCGGGCTTCGGCAAAGAGTTTACGGCACAGCAGGCGGGAGCCGCACCGAAACAGGCGGCAGCCGGTGTAAGACCCAGGGCTATAGTCAGGCCGAAACGCACTGCTGTGGAGAACCAGCCCTATATCACCAGGGCGACCCAGGGCGTCGGCGCCGTGTCCATTGAACCTGCGGGCAGCCGGACGCTGGAGTATGGCGTGGGAGACAGAGTGCGCCATATGCGGTACGGGGAAGGCACCGTGATGAAGATTGAGCCGGGGCCGCGGGATTCTCAGGTGACGGTGGTGTTTGATGAGGTTGGACAGAAGATCATGTACGCGGGGTTCGCGAAGTTGAAGAAGATGTGAAAAGACATGAGGGACAATTATGGCACTGACGGCGGTGAGAAATCTGCAGCTGCATAATCAGATCGAGAGAGTGCTGCATGTGCCGGGGAATTACCGGGGCGGCACTCTGGAGATGGCCATCGTGGTGGACCGGGCGTATGACAGGGAGACGGCCCGGATGCTGTGCGCGGATATCATCACTTCCTGTAAAAAGCAGAGCGAGGTGTTCCGCAACGTGCGGCTGAACATGGTCCTGTGGGGAAAAGACAGGATCCGCACGGAAACGGTGGCCGCAGCCTACGTACAGATGGGAACCTTTTTCGATGGCTATGAGGCCGAACACAACCTGCCGGAAGGCGGAGAACAGGCGGCAGAGAGCCAAAAAGGCCGGTCTGTCATAGAAATCATGGAGTATCTGAAAAAGTTTCACGCACGGAGCAAGCTGATCCTTTTGCTGACGCCCGATAAGGAGAAGGTTTATCAGGTGCAGGATACGGGCAGACTGCGGGAAGCGCTCAGTCCTTTCCTGAAACAGAAACTGGTTCTGGTATATCCGGAAGAAATGGAAGCGGGTACAAGATTTTTTGTACAGGCTGGTATAAATTTTTGATTAAATTTATATATTTTTATAGTAAAAGAGAAAAAGAAGTGGTATATTATATACAATGACGACTCGTATCGTGAACAAACGTAAAACAGGAAAGAGAGGGTTCTATTATGAGCAAAACAGAGATTCTGAATAAATTGGATGATATATTGGACAATGCCAGAGTAAATGAGCTTCTGGGCAGGAAGAAAGAAGAAGAGAAGAAATGCTGCGATAAGCTCTTGTGGGTATTCGCGATCGTTGGCGCTGTTGTTGCGATCGCAGCAATCGCCTATGCGATGTACCGCTATTTCAAGCCGGATTATCTGGAAGACTTCGAGGATGATTTTGACGATGACTTCGACGACGATTTCTTTGAGGATGAGGAAGACGATGAAGTGGACGCCGGTGAAGAGAAGAAGTAAAGCATAGTAGTTTGGTGATGTGTTGTCTAATAGAATGAGATTATGTAAACTGAAAGCGGGATGTGTGCAGGACATCCCGCTTTTTTTGAGAAAAAAGGACTGTATGGAGGAAGCCTGACGAAACGACAGGACAGCTTGAGCGGAGGTTTGGAATGAAAAAGGGTCAGATCATAGAAGGAATTGTACAGCGGGTAGATTTTCCGAATAAAGGAATCGTGGAATCTGCGGAAGGAATCTGCGTGGTCAAAAATGCACTGCCGGGACAGCGGGTGCAGTGCGCCATCAACAAAGTGCGGAAAGGAAAGGCAGAAGGAAGGCTTCTGCAGGTGCTGGAGCCTTCCAGCCTGGAGTGCGGCAGCCCCTGTCCGCATTTTGGCAGCTGCGGCGGCTGTACTTATCTGTCTCTGCCCTATGAGGAGCAGCTGCGGATCAAGGAAGCGCAGGTGAAGAAACTGCTTGACAGCGTACTGGCCGGACAGGCATCGAACTGGAAGTTCGAGGGGATCAAGGCCAGCCCGGTCTGCTTTGGCTACCGCAATAAGATGGAGTTTTCTTTTGGCGATGAGGTAAAAGACGGGCCGCTGGCTTTGGGGATGCACAAAAGAGGCAGCTTCTATGATATCGTGTCAGTCACCGACTGCCAGATCATCGACGAGGATTACCGCCGGATTCTGCGCTGTGTGAAAGCGTATTTCGCCGGCTTACAGGAACAGGGAACGGCGGTCAGCTTTTATCACCGACTGCGCCACGTGGGGTATCTGCGTCATCTCCTCGTGCGCAAGGCCGCGAAGACCGGGGAGATTCTGATCGCGCTTGTGACGACTTCACAGATGCCTGGTGGTGCGGGGAGGAGTGAGGCAGTTACTGCGGTTGAGGGACGGCTGACGGTGACTGATGCAAAGATGACAGGGAAGCAGACAGCGGCGGCTGAGGAAGAGCGGCAGCTGGCGGAGGCTGAACTGCTTAATGGTTTTCGGAAGCAGTTGTTGTCGCTGGAGCTGGCAGGAAAGATCGTGGGGATTCTTCACGTGCAAAATGACGCGGTGGCAGACGTAGTGCAAAGTGATGAGACGACGATCCTGTACGGGCAGGATCATTTCTATGAAGAAGTGTTGGGACTCAGGTTCAAAGTCTCTGCCTTTTCCTTTTTCCAGACCAACAGTCTGGGGGCGGAGGTGCTTTATGAGACGGCGCGTGAGTATATTGCGGATTTGATCGGTGAGAAGGCGGCGCAGACGGTGTTTGATCTCTACAGTGGTACCGGTACGATCGCCCAGCTGATGGCGCCGGTGGCGAAAAAGGTGATCGGAGTGGAGATCGTGGAGGAAGCCGTGGAGGCGGCGAGAAATAATGCGGCTTTAAATGGTTTACATAACTGTGAATTTATTGCCGGAGATGTGCTGAAGGTGATTGATGGGATAGAAGAAAAGCCGGATCTGATCATTCTGGATCCGCCGCGTGACGGGATCCATCCGAAGGCGTTGGAGAAAATCATTCGTTATGGTGTGGAGCATATCCTGTATATTTCCTGTAAGCCGACCAGTCTGGCGCGGGATCTGGAAGTTTTTCTGGCGCGGGGGTATAAGGTGGAGAAGGCTGTGGCGGTGGATCAGTTTCCCTGGACGGCGAATATAGAGACTGTGGTGTCTTTAAGCCGCATAAAATAAGGGTTTTTAAGGGTTTGTAGGGTGTCAAAGCATGAAAAAAGGACTGAACATAGCTGAACTTTGCTATATGCATCTCCTTTTGGAGTGGTATGGATAATGAAAGCATAACTATCCATCACCAGATGACTGGTAATCAGATAATCGGCCTTAATGTTGGTGATAAAAGGGTACATTCGAGACATGAAGGAATAAAGATTAAAATCATTATCCAAAGAATTTTTCAAATGGACGAGTGCTTCTAATCGGGGCTTGATCATTTCCTCATATTGTGCTGTTTTTTGAATTTGTTCAAAAGTTATTTTCCCTTCAAGAATCCAGTCTGCAATTTTAGTAGATGAATAGTTTGGGAGGGAGATGTCTTTCATGTATTGTCTTGTCGGAGGCGGTGGCGAGTCTTCCGCTTCATGTGTACCAATACATTGGGGACGGAGGGAAGGAAAAGGCGGTAAAGCATACGTAAGCCCGGCTTACAGACCGGGACGCCATCCTCATTGATCGTAAAGTCGTCTTTATAAGTGAAATGTCCGGTATGTCCGGGATTCAGGTCGATAAAAGGAGTGACGTTTTCCCGTCTGCAGTATTCATAGACAGCGTATGTATGCGGAGAGCAGGAATGATGAATTGGGGCAGTGAGAGAGGCATGTCTTCTTGATAGATTTGAAATTTCTACATTACTGCTTTACTGTTAATTAGCTTAAAATTGGTTTTATTCAAATTTGAGATTGAAGCTGTATTTGTATGTATGTTATTCTTTTAAAAATATAATTAGAAAGGTTTAAAGAGTGTTTTTTGAAGAAGTATAAGCTTATTGTGCGATAGCGGTGGCTATTGCAAATAAAAAAGAAATGTGATAGCCATTGCATCCTGAGTTGTTGCCGGGAGGACGCATATGAGCTATGTGAATGCAGAGGATGTTTTGCCAAAGATACTTGTAAAAGAAATTCAAAAGTATGTTGATGGTCAACTGATTTATATTCCCAGAAAGAATGAAAATTCATTATCATGGGGAGAAAAGAACGGAACCAAAGAAAAAATGGCAGAACGTAATCAAACGATAGTAAAGAACTATTATTCAGGTTACAATATTGAAGAGTTAAGTGCTGCGTATTATCTTTCTGAAAAGAGAATTAAGGGAATTATACATGAGTATGAATCCTCAAAAAAGAGAAAGTTGGGTGGCGAAGAGAATACTGGAAAAAACATGGAAATATGAGGAGAGTAATATATGAGAGATGATATTATAATCAGACCAGAAACACCAAAGGATTATAAAGATATTGTTTCTTTGGTGTTGCGTTCTTTCAAGGAAGGTACTGATTATTCTGATGGAACGGATATTGTGGCATTGATTGAAGAAATAAGAGTTTCTAAGTATTATATTCCAGAATTATCATTTGTAGCAGTGTTAGATGGAAAAATAGTTGGGCATTTCCTGTTTTCTCATTTTCCTCTGTCAAAAACAGCAAACGGAAATCATATAGACAGCAAGGATATTGTTATGTTGGCACCTGTTTCCGTTCATGCGGATTATTTTCATAAACATGTTGGTGTTACAATGCTGACATTGGGAATTCGGAAAGTAAAAGAGTATGGCTTTAAAGGGATTACTGTAGAGGGAGATTTTCATTTTTATAATCGTGTAGGTTTTAAAACATCATCAGAGTATAAGATATATCCTACAAGCGGACATCCGATGAGAGAACCAAGATGTATGATGTGTCAGGAAACGCACGAAGGGTCATTAGAGGGAATACAGGGATATATTGTCTATGATATGTATTATAATGCATAAAATTCCGTTAGATGTTGTGCTTACCTGAGAGAAGAATTTCCAGTTGGTAAAACTGAATATCAATTAACATGGGCATCTGTCAGACTGGCAGGTGCTTTCTTTTGGCTCGGAGAAATTCGGGCTTTTTTCATGTTTAAGATCAGGAGGAGAGAGGAAACAGCCCCTTGACCGTTAAGATTGATTCTGCCATTATCATTTACGGTTAAAATATTCATATAAATCATTTACACAATAAAACACATGATTAGGATTTTCTTTTTCCAAAATATCAGCATTAGAGGATTCCTGCCATGCCGCCGAAAAGCAAATCACTCCTGCCTCCTGGCAGTCTTTTATATCTTGAACCGTATCTCCTATATAGCAAAATTCTTCTTTGGAAATAGAATATTTTTTCAAGAGATATTCCATATTCTTTTTCTTGTTCGGAGATATTTCCGAACCATATAATGTTTCATCAAATATTTCTGACAAGCCCAATTTTTCCAAAGTAATTGTACAGCTTTTTTCTCCTTTCCCAGTAATCAATGCCACGGTAATATTTTTCTTTTTCAAAAAGGCAATCAGTTTCAATATTCCGGGAAATACACTTGTAACCTCATTGTGCAGCGATTCATATTGACAATAAAAATCCTCAATCGCAGCTTCCCAGTTCTGACCGACAATAGCTTTTACCATACCGATTTCATTAAGCCCAAACGTATGCAGGATTTCCTCTCTGCTAAGTTCATGATCTGTATAGGGAGATACGCTGTTGCGAAATGCCGTTATACACATTGGAATGGTATCGGCTATTGTTCCGTCCATATCAAAAGCAACTATTTTAAACATTACATATTTTCTCCGTTAATCTTCCGTATTACATGACAGGGGTTGCCTACTGCCAATGAGTTTTCTGGTATATCTTTTGTGACAACGCTTCCAGCTCCTATAACAGAACCGTCACCTATTGTTACACCCGGAAGGACAATAACACCTCCCCCTAACCAGCAGCCATTCCCAATTTTTATTGGCAATGCATAGGTATGCCGGACTAACTCACCTGTTTCGGGATTCTGAACATATCTTTCCGCTGACTCAACAGGGTGTGTTGCTGTATAAAGCTGTACATTTGAAGCAATCAGCACATGATCTCCAATGATAATTTCATTGCAATCTACGAAAGTACAATTCATGTTGACTGATACGTTATTTCCCATGAAAATGTTTCGCCCATAATCGCATATAAATGGTGATGCAACAGACACTTTTGTGCCAATCTTTCCACATAACTCCTTTAGAATTTTTTCTTTTTCTTCTTTCTGTTCATATGCAAGGGCATTGTATTCCTGCAACAATTTTCTTGCATGGCTTTTAAAGTCCAGAAAGATTTTGTCATGACAGTTATACTCTTTTCCCGCCATACATTTTTCCAATTCGGTCATAATGTCACCTCCGTGTTTCATGGTAGAAAAAAACCTGTTACAAAGCAAGTAACAGGCTGTTTCCTTATATTCTTTTTGCAAGTGTTTCAATAACAAAAATGACTGGAACCTGTGTCGTTCCGTTATATCCCCCGTTAATCCGTTTCGTGTTTAAGTTATAAGAGAAATTCCAGTCCGACAATTTTGCCAAAGTTGATAGTGGGGAATTAGTAATACTTAACACGCAGCATTTCTTTTTCTTAAACTGGTTAATTGCTTCAATCAGTCTTTCGGTTTCACCGCTTTCTGAAAAAGCAATAACAACTGTGTTCTTCCAGCGAAAAGAATCTATCGGATAAAGCGCATCTTCAAGCCCTACGGCAAAATGTCCCATATTGGAAAAATATCTTGCTCCGTATTTTGCTAATGTTCCCGATGAACCCATACCGATAAAGATTATCAAATCAGCTTTTCTAAGAACGTCAATCGCAAACAATAATTTTTCCTCAAAGGCACTTGAATTTGCCCTTGTAAAAAAATCAGAAAGTTCCTGTAAATCTTCCATAGGCGGGCAGGCAGCCTGTAAGGTAATTTCTTTTTTCAGAGCTTCCTTAAATTCTGAATACCCGTCAAAATTGTTTTTATTGCAAAAGCGCAATATGGTAGACGTAGATACCTGGAGTTCTTTTGCAAGCTCTCTAATGGTCATGTATTGTATTTTATCAATATCAGAAACGATATATTTGTAAATGCGAATATCTGTTTCGTTGTACTTTTGTATTTCTTCATACGAAAACATACTGTATTTCCTCCAACGTATTTAGATGCCTTGATTATATACTGATTTTGTACGCTTTACAACTACTGGATATATACAGGAATGAATGAGAGGGATTCCATAGCCGGTTATGCACATTTCACTGCCCCTCGCCCTCATGCACAATCATTTTCTCGATAAACTCATTGAGCATGGGAGTTTGCAGAAAAGAATTTGACGAACTGTATTTGAGAAATGCTGATGGTGAAGCAGTAATCAAAAGAGTCAGTAAGAGTATTCTATGTCAAACAAGCAAAGCGGTCATATGACCGCATTGCTCTTGACTTTTTAGGATGCCTGGGTATAATATAAAGTACACGGAGGTGACTGAGTGAGTAATCAAGCGAGCACATCGAGCATTGCGGCATATCTTACCAATATCAAGAAATTGCTGTCCGCAGGGAAGTACGATTTCGTTCCAAGAAGAAAAAACATGCAGGCATTGGCGCAACATGGCCTTACTATCACAGATGCAAAGAATGAGATTTTAGGGCTTGTTGTCGGTGACTACTATAAAGGCCCTAAGCAGGATCATGATCCTAATCGTCCAGGAGACATATGGGAATTCAAAAAGAATATTGATGACATACAATTTTATGTAAAAGTCAAAATTGTACAGGAAAATGGAGAGAATATTCTGAAATGCATTGGATTCCATGAGGACGATTTTGCTTAGGAAAGGAGAGGGCGTCGATGAAGAAGTATTGTGAAGAATGTGGAAGAGAAGTTGAGACTAAAGTAATAACAAAGAAAGAAACATATGATGTCTGTAGCGAACCTATCGAGGTTGATGCCCAGGTATTAGTTTGTGCTGAGTGCGGAGAAGAATTCTATTGTGAAGAATTTGATAACGCCACTTTGATTAATGCTTATAATGAATATCGTAGGAGACATAAACTTCTGCTGCCAGAGGAGATTAAGAAAATAAGAGAGCAGTATGGCCTAAGCCAGAGAAGCTTTGCCAGGCTCTTGAACTGGGGAGATAAGACCATCTGTCGGTATGAGAATGGCTCTATTCAAGATAAGGCGCACAATAGCTTGATGCTGTTCTTGCGTGAACCAGAAAACATGCGGACATACCTTACAGAGAATGAGATCGTTCTTGACGAAAGAAAGATGGCAAAACTGTTAGATACTGTTGAAAAACTGGAACAGGATACAGAATATTAGGTAGGCAGGCGTTTTTTCGGGTTGTTTTTCACACAGATTCCATGTGAAGAAAATGGTTTCAAAGGGTTTGATTATGAGAAGCTCTGTGCAATGGTTCTGTTTTTTGCACAAAAAAGCGCTGAGCTGCTGAAAACAAAGTTGATGAAGCTGCTCAACTATTCGGATATGATTTTCTATAAAGAGAATGGAATATCCATGTCAGGTTTGAAATATGCGCATCTCCCTTATGGACCTGTACCAGATCATTTTGATATGATTCTTGGTAAAATGGCGGCGGATCATATTGCTCATATTGAGGTGTTCTATGAGGGGGCTTATGAGAAACACCAGGTGATACCAGAATGTGATGTTCCTGAAGGCGTATTATCTGATGCGGAAATTACTGTGCTTAATCGCATATATGAAAAGTTTAAGAATTTTGGATCTGTTGAGATATCTGACTATTCACATAACGAAAAAGGGTACAGAGCTACAAAGACAGGAGAAATCATTTCATATGCTTATGCGATAGACATGGAATTGAACTGATCTTAAAATAAAAAGCAAAGCAGCGGCATCCGACGATGAACCGGAAGCCGCTGTTTTCATGTTAAATTTTTTATAATAATCTGTCTCATAGACGTCCGCCCGGAGCAGAATGTTCGTCATGTACATATCTGACAAACCGAAAGTTACCCCGGCAGATTATTTAGC
>ERZ808051.870-NODE-870-length-25273-cov-5.184117_pt1 | contig 25273 bp, 20 predicted proteins | sample MGYA00380199_ERZ808051 | MGnify/ENA primary metagenome ERZ808051 (study PRJEB31490, sample SAMN06133391) | mouse gut metagenome | isolation source: J11 | host: mice | place: China: Chengdu | collected 2015-05 ...
CCGGTAGTGGATAATCCGACACCGTTGGCAGATATGGCTGATACAGACACCACGAATGATACTCCAGATGTCCAGCCGATCAGTGATCCGGATACGCCTTTGGTGGATATGGCACTTACCAATGGATTGATACATCACATCCAGCACATTTGTGAATTGTTTACATCGGCATTCCTTCCATTCTTCTATGTGGGAAGCAACCGGAAGAGGAGGAAAAAGGTATCTGAACTGAAAAAAGAGATTGATGAAAGAACAGAAGGGAAAGAGGATTGATGGGATTTTTTGAAAATATAGTATGGGGATTTTGCCGCTGGGATGCACTGGCCCTGGTTTTCCTTGCTGTGATCACCGGGTGGTACTTTATACAGAAGCATAGATTAAAAAAAGAAATAAAAGATTTAGAGGATCAGTTGAACTGATTAAATGATAAGAAATTGGTGGCTGCTGTCATACGGCAGCCACTGATTTCGTGTTTATTTTTATAGTTATACTCACGGCAGATTTATCTGACGCACAGTATATAACCGGGGGAGTGGTTGTGCAAGAATCAAAAGAACGCGTATTAAAATATAAACTGTTGTATTCGGGGATTATTCTTCTTGTATATATCGTGGGAAAAAACATTCCCTTATATGCCCTGGATATTTCTGCTTACAGGGAAGATTACTTTAATGTGGAGGAACTGCTGCTCCAGAGCATCAGCGGGGATGCTTTCCGTTCGTCTGTGTTTGCGCTTGGAATTTTTCCCTCCATGATATCCGGATTTATAGTTCAGATTTTTATGGCAGTCAGGGGGCTGTTTACAAAATCCGGGATTTCTCCGGGAAAGTCCCGTCGTATGACAGTGATTGTTACACTGGTGATCGCTTTTTTTCAGGCATTTACCCAGGTAAAAGGAATCAAGTTTACGGTATCCGGACAGGAGTTGTACATTGTACAGGCGATTGCGGCCATGGAAATGGTGACAGGTGCGATTCTTATCATGTGGATGTCGGACCGGAACAGCAGATTCGGAGTCAGCGGCAGGATGGTATTCATTACTGTGAATATTCTGGAGCGGATTTCGGGAATCTTGTATCAATACACCCTGGAAACTCTTGCGGTTCCTCTGATGATATCGGCTGTCATGATGCTGATCATGCTGATCATGGAAAATACGGAAAAGCGGATTCCGGTACAGCGCATTTCCATACACAATATTTATGCGGATAAGAACTATATGGCGATCAAGCTGAACCCGGCGGGGATGATGCCCATGATGTTCGCGACCGCAGTATTTATGTTGCCAAAGCTCATCGTATCTCTGCTGATCTCCTATTATCCGCATCACCAGGGGATTCTCTGGTGGCAGCAAAATCTGTCTCTGACAAAGCCGTTTGGTATTTTTATCTATATTATTTGTGAGTATTTGCTGACAATCCTGTTTGCGATGCTGATGCTTAACCCGAAGGATATTTCGGAACGGTTTTTAAAAAGCGGAGACAGCATTGTGGATCTCCATGCGGGCCGTGACACAAGGCGGTATCTGCGGGGAGTTGTATGGCGGCTCAGTCTGATCGGAGCTACTGTGATGGGAGGATGTATCGTGACACCGATGCTGTTGCAGGTGTACGGAGGAATGGACAGTACATTGGCAGCGCTGCCGACCTCCATGATGATGCTGATCGGATTTTCATGCAATATGTATCGGGAATGTGTCACATATTGGAATTACGATTCGTGCAGACCCTTATTTTGAATATGTGTGGTTTTGCATGTCATATGCCGATTGACAGGGAGGATACACATAAAAGCTGGTATTCAATAAAATCATAGGAGTTGTAACATGTTATATTTTATTCCGGCATGGTATAAGGAAAAAGAATGGTGTGAGAATGAGCAGAGCTGGCGGGTTCAGCGGATGCATTCCGAATTTGACGACACTGTAAAGCAGATCCAGCTTTTTCACCGCAGCGGGGGATATGACTATCAGATCATGCTTCTTGGCTTTGCGCCGAATTTCCGTCATTTTCTTCATCGGCAGGGGGCGTACAGGGCGCCGTATTGGTCTTGTTTTGACGCAATTCAGGAAGTACAGCGGAAAAAGGCAAGTGTGACATCTTTCCATGACTTGGACTGGCCGGAGGGGATTGAGTTTCTCTATACACCTTTCGTGGTGGTCGCCATGCTGGGAAAAGAGAAATATGCCCAGATAGATTTTGCCGAGGACGGGAACCCGATCTGGATCGAATTGTACCAGAATGGTATGATCTGCCGGCGGGATCTCTTTGACGACAGGGGATTTACTGCCAGCAAGATCTATTATGAAAACGGGCAGCCTGTCCATCAGGATTATCTGACAGAGGATGGAATATGGAAGCTCCGGCTGTTTTATAAAGACGGACATGTGGAGATCAATGAGGAATGTCCGGGATATCTGCTGGAGCGCGGCGATGTACGGGAGACAAGGCAGTTTTCCCGTATGCGCTATGAGAGTATGGAGCAGGTGATCTGTGAGGTGCTGGCATCCTATCTGGAGCTGACGGACGCGCAGGATGTATTTTGCGTCGCAATGCATAACCTGCATGCGGGACTTTTGGGGCGGGCATTGAAAGAGAAGAAAAGAATCCTGTCATTCTATCATGACAGATATCAGATCTCTGAGGATCCGGATGCGCTGGAAATGATCCGGAACGCAGATTATGTAGTTGTGGATTCCAGAGACAATGCGAAAAAACTGCAAAACATGATCCAGATACCGGCGGACCGTCTTGCGGCAATCCCTCCGTATGATACGCGGGTAGATGAGGGAATCAGCCTGCAGAGCGGCCTTCAGAAGATTTTGCTGGCTGCGGATGGTCTGGACAATGGAACATTCGGAGAGGTGATCCGCATCCTGGGCGGATACCTGCCCAAAAAGAAAGGGGTTCGAGTGCATCTGTTCACCAGGGAGGCCAGATATGACAGCAAGCAGCGGCTTCTGGAACGGACCCGGACCGAGCTGACCAGGGGAGGTATGCCGGAAGAATGGGCAGGGGAAGCCGGAAATGATATTGTCTCGGAGAATGGACTGGAAGAGGATGGAAAGGTTCCGGTGTTCTTTGTCCCGGAGCAGTGTGTGGACGAGCTGTCGGTAAGCAAATGTATGCGGGAGCAGTGGCTCCTGCTGGACCTGCGGGAGGTTCCGGAGCTGTATCTGCAGATCAACGCGATCAGCTTTGAGATTCCTCAGATCGTGCGGAAAAAGACGGAATTTATTGTGGATGGCGGCAATGGGGCGATATTGGATCAACTGGACAAGCTGCCTCAGATTCTGGATTATTACCTGGACGGGCTGGAACACTGGAATGAAGCAAAAATATTTTCTTATGAAATAAGCAAGAAGTATACAACGGAGCGATTGCTGGAGATGTGGGGGGAGGTTATGGACTGCGTTGGCTAAGATACAGATACTGCAGCTTGGAGATGAGGATTGGAATGAACTCTATACATTGCCGGAAAACGTGACTATGGATCATGCCGATGAATTTACGGAGCCGCCCGAGAAGGGCTATGACCTGTTTTTTCTGGACCGGAACCTGCTGGAAGAGGAGATCGAGCAGGTCTACCGTTCGGCGAAGGCCTATACACTCTTCGTAACCAGTAAGGTGGATGTGAAGGGACGTATGGAATGGCTGTGCCGCAGCAGAAGGGCACAGCATATTCCAAGGGCAGATATCCAGAGATTTCTGACAGAGGAATCCAGATATTACTTTCCGAAGCCCTATGGAGAAAAATTGGGTTTGAGGAATGTAGCTGTCGCGCATGATTTTTCCGGGAAAGTGAAGTGGAACGGGAACCAGAATATTTTGCTGGAGGATGACTTTGGAGAAGCGTTCCGCCAGGTGGCGTACTGGCGCTATAACAATCCGCTTCCCAAGGGAGAAGTAGGGGATTTCTGGCTGGAATATGATAAGGATCCGTCGGTTCAGATCGTTCTGGAGGTGACGATTTTCGCTACGGGAACGGCTTCCATTGTCTTGGAGCGGCTGGAATTGACCGAGAAGGATCTGGAACAGGTGGTCCGGCTGGAAAGCAGCAAGGGGAACGGCACGCTCTTTTTCTCAATCAAAGCAAAGGGCAGGGGCAGGCTGTGGCTGACGGGTCTGCACAAGAGGCTCTCAAGAGGGAGCCACGGATATTTCCTTCCGGGTGGAGAGCGGTATGTGACATCCCGCCGGGAGGAGGCGTTCTGCTATTTTGACCCGGGAGATCTGAAACCGCCTCTGAATGTATACTTTTCCGGATATAAGACATTGGAAGGATTTGAGGGGTACTTTATGGTAAAGGCGCTGGGATGCCCTTTCCTGCTGATAGCGGAGCCGCGTCTGGAAGGCGGCAGCTTCTACATGGGGACGGAAGAATATGAGCAGATCTATGTAGACATGATCAGAAAGCATATGAAGGAGCTTGGATTTACCCCGGATCAGGTGATCCTGTCGGGGCTTTCCATGGGAACCTTCGGCGCTTTATATTATGGATGTGATATCCGCCCCCATGCCATGATTGTTGGGAAGCCGTTGGCCAGCATCGGAAATGTGGCGGCCAATGAGAAGCACCTGCGTCCAGGTGGTTTTCCCACCTCGCTGGATATCCTGCGTTTCCAGTGCGGAGGTTCGGGGGAGGAATGTGTGGAAAAGCTGAATGAGAAGTTCTGGAACAAGTTTGAGAAGACGGACTGGGGAAGCTCCAAGTTCGTGGTTGCGTATATGATCGAGGATGACTATGACGCGGATGCCTATGCGACGATGCTTTCCCGTCTGCGGTCGGACGGCGTGCAGGCCTACGGCAAGGGAATCCACGGGAGGCATAATGACGATACAACGGGGATCATCAACTGGTTTCTCAATCAGTATAGAAAGATCCTGAGAGAGGATTTTGGCAGAAGGATGGAATAGGAAAAATGACAGGGGAAAAATGGACGGTTTACTGGAATGAATATTCTTCCAACACCTATCTGTATGGATCGGAGATCATTTATCATGCGAAGGACGATGTGGAATTTAAAAATGTGCTGATGGCTCCCGGGACGGTGATCAAGCAGTGGTATTCCAAGACGTATTATCAGATGCAGCGGATCGAGCCTGCGCTGCCGATGATTGACGGGGAAGGCCGTTACCAGGTGACAGTGCATATTGACTGCCCGGAGGATGAGACGTGGCTGATCCAGCTGATCTTCTGCGATAAATATGACGCAGAGGCAGGGAGAGTCGCCATTCGGGATGAAGTGTCGTGTTTCCAGTGCCCTTTGAGGACATACAGCTACAGGATGCAGTTGATGAACGGCGGGCTGACCCGGTTTCATTTTCATGACATTGAGATTCAGGAAGTCGAGTATGAGGCAGAAGAAGAGGAAGCTAAGAAAACTATATAAGATCCTGCGCAGGGTCAGAAGCCATGGAGAGCGGATGGCCGGGCTGTCGGATGCCGAGCTGGCCCACCTGACCGTGGAATTTAAGGAGAGGCTGGCCGGAGGGGAAACGCTGGATGATATCCTGCCGGAGGCATTTGCCGCAATCTGCGAAGCGGATGTCCGGGTTCTGGGGATGGCCCCTTTTGACGTGCAGGTGCTGGGAGGGATCGCGCTGCATCAGGGATGCCTTGCGGAGATGAATACCGGTGAGGGAAAAACGCTGGTGGCAACCATGCCTCTGTATCTGAACGCGCTGACAGGGAAGAGCAATATCCTGGTGACGGCAAATGGATATCTGGCATCCCGGGACGCAGAGGAAATGGGCGCGGTATACCGCTTCATGGGTCTGACCGTTGCTTCCGGTGTTCCGGCAAAGGGACAGAAGGAATTCGGGACTGCGGAGAAGAAGGAAGTCTATGGGGCGGATATTGTCTATACGACTCATGGGGCACTTGGGTTTGACTATCTGATCGATAATCTGGCAAAAAAATCGGAGGACCGTTTCCTGCGGGAATTTTATTATGTGATCATAGATGAAGCGGATTCCGTACTGCTGGATGCCGCCCAGACTCCGCTGATCATCTCAGCTTCGCCCAGAGTGCAGTCGAACCTGTATGCGGTGGCGGATCTTTTTGTGACCACACTGGTGGAAGAGCGGGACTATATGCTGGAAGACGGGTGCGTATGGTTCACGGAGGAGGGAATCCAATATGCGGAAACATTTTTCCAGATCGATAACTTTTACGGCAGGGAGCATTTTGAGATCAACCGCCATGTGATACTGGCTCTCCGGGCGCATAAGCTGCATGAGAAGGGGGAGCACTATATCGTATCCCGGGACAGGAAGCTGCTGCTGATGGACGGCAGCACCGGGCGCTCCCTGGACGGCATGAAGCTTCGGGGAGGACAGCATCAGGCGCTGGAGGCCAAGGAAGGAGTGCCGCTGACCCAGGAGAGCCGTGCGGTTGCAGTGGTGACATTTCAGAATCTGTTTCTGATGTTTCCCAAGCTGGCAGGCATGAGCGGTACACTGGCGGATGCGTCGGAGGAGCTGCGGGATGTGTACGGCGTGAAGGTGGTGGTGATTCCGACCAACCGGCCCAGGAAGAGGAAGGACCTGCCGGATCGTTATTTCCCAAATTCGGAACGGCAGGTGGAGGCAGCGTCCATGACGGCTCTGGAGATACACCGGACCGGGCGTCCGGTTCTGATTGTGGCGGCGAATATTGAGAATACGGAACGGGTATCGAAGATATTTATGAAAGAGAAAATTCCCCATAATGTGCTGAATGCAAACAATGCCTACTGGGAGGCTCAGATCGTCAAGGAGGCAGGGCAGCGAAGCGCGGTGACTGTGGCAACGACCATGGCAGGCAGGGGAACGGACATCAAGCTGGGAGAAGGCGTAGAAGAGCTGGGAGGTCTTGCGGTGATCGGCATCGGGCGGATGGCCAATGTGAGGATGGAGCGTCAGGCCAGGGGGCGCGCCGGCAGACAGGGGGATGCGGGAACCAGTCAGTTTTTTGTGTCTCTGGAGGACGACCTGATGGGGGAGAACCCTTCTCTGGAAAAATATATTGAAGAGAAAAGGAGGATCCGGAAGCGGAAGCTGAAAAAGATGATCAACAAGACCCAGACCTCGGGTGAGGAGGGCTCTGTTATGGCAAGGAAAAATGCCGTGATCTATGATAAGGTGATCCAGCGGCAGAGAGGGCTGATCTATGCTACGAGAGATAAGCTGCTGGAAGGGGAGGAGCTGCCTGCGGATCTGATCCTGAATATGGCAGACGGAAATATAAAGAGATTTCTTGATTCCCATAAAAATCTGGACAGGCGTACGCTGAACCGGTATATTCTGGATAATATTTCTTATCAGCTGGATAAGGAAGGGGCGGAACTGGATATCGAGAACCGGGAGGCTGTAGAGCGGTATCTGACCGGGAAGGTGCGGCAGGTGATGAAGGAACAGGAAAGGAAGGTCGGCAGCGCGGAGCGGATGAATGAATTTATACGCGTGGCTGTGCTGAATGCGGTGGATAACGGCTGGGTGGAGCAGGTGGATTATATGCAGCAGCTCCAGGCGGCGGTATCGGGAAGATCCTTTGCACAGAGGAATCTGCTGTTTGAATATCAGAATGAATCCTTTGAATCGTTTCGGGAGATGGAAGGGACGGTTTATGGGAACGCGATGCGGGGGATTCTGCTCAGTGATATCTATCTGGATGAGAAGGGGAATCTGCATATATTGTTTCCGTGAGGGGAATGCGACTGACGAAAGAAGAGAGTGTATCAGGATGAAAAAGAGGGGGGATTGGAAGTGGCTGTTTATGTATTCAGCCTTTTGGTGGGATATGCGCCCAACGGAGTAGACTACGCGCAGGGATACCGTGCAAAAATATTCAGCAAATTGTCCTGTCCAGTTCGGTATCTATTTGCCGAATTGCCCGGGAGACAGGATATTGGTTTTTATAAAAAGCTTGGGATTCCAGAAGAGGACATGTTCAGTATGTATCATTCCTTATTGGATCATACGACTTTGCGGCCGACTGTGAAAGCAAAGGATAAGCTGGCGGAATTGATGGACAGCCTGCAGATTGCCGATGCGGATCATCAGGGTTCGGAAATACGGCTGGTGAAGGAGGGGCAGGCTGTCGCCACGCTGGTACTGGTGCCTGATGACAGGGAGCATTTATTGTGTGTGCATTATTTTGAAGAGGGGAAGCTGGTACGTACGGAAAATTATACAGACCAGATTGCCTGTACGGATTATTATCAGACTGCGGTATCGGACCATGGACTTTATGCCAAAAGGACGAGAAGGGCTTATTATCACAGAGATGGTTCGGTGGCTTATGAACAGATTTTTGCCGGAGAAAAATCCTGGTGCCTGTTTCCAGATGGGAGAGTTCTCACAAAGACCGGATTGATTGAAGAGTTTATGAAAAAGCTGGATTTGTCGGAGGAGGATATTATTCTGATAGATCGGTTTGCGCAATTTGATTATGTGCAGCCTTTGTTTCGGCAGAAAAAAAAGGCGAGGGTGATCGCGGTGATGCATGCGGGACATTATTTCGAAGAGGGGGAAAGCTCTTATACCGTAAATTTTAATCAGGATTATAATTACCTGTTTAAATATTCTGGAATGCTGGTTGCCATTGTGGTGTCTACACAGCAGCAAAAGGATGAATTGACGGAAAAGTTTCTGGAATACCGATGTAGCGTCCCGGACATCCGGGTCATACCTGCAGGCAGTGTGGAACGGCTGCGGTATCCGGACAGGGGGCGGAAGTCTGGCTCTATGCTGTCGGTGTCGCGGATCCAATGGCATAAGAAGCTGCATTGGCTGGTAATGGCGGCCGTAAAAGCACATCAGAGGAATGAGAAAATTTCCCTGGATATCTACGGAAGCGGGAGCGGCGACTATATCAATCTGATGAAGGACATGGTGGAAAAGCATCAGGCGCAGTCTTATATCCGGTTTATGGGGCATCAGGATGTGACAGAGGTTTATAAGAATTATGAAGTGTTTTTGACTGCGTCAACCTTTGAGACGCTGGGGCTTTCTATTCTGGAAGCAATTTCCTCCGGCGCGGCGGTGATCGGACTGGATGTGAAATATGGAAGCCGGCTGCTGGTTCATCAGGGGGAGAATGGATATCTGATTGACTTTGAGCCGGGCAGGGTTGAGGAGGAGAAGATTGTGGATCGTCTGGCGGAGAAGATGATTGAAATCTTTGCGGATCAGGAAAGGCTGGGGCGATTTCATGAATGTTCTTATGAAATTGCAGGAGGATTTATGAGCAGGATAGTGGAAGAAGAATGGGAAAGATTGCTGCAGGGGTATTCGTGAAGGAAAAGGAGCAGAGAACTATGGAATTACTTTACTGGAGGCAATTGGATCGGGGCTTCCAATCATAGGATTTGACCGACCCTATGGAATACAAAACTTCGTGGATGAAGGGGAAAACGGATTTAAAATTACAGACTTCTCAGCGAAGGGATTGGCAGATGGGATTCTCCGGCTTTTTAAAGAATCGGATCTGGAAGCATTTCGGAGACATTCCTACCAAAAGGCAGAAGTATATCTTGAAGCGGAAGTTGAAAAGAAGTGGAAGGAGATATTATCATGAAGGTTCATATTACAAACCTGTATGGCATGGGGGGCACCATTGGGAAAGCACAGTGGATGACGGCAGATATTGCCCAAAAGGAGCTGAACTTTCATGAACTGGGAATCTATAAATATCCGATGAACTCAGACACACCGGATATGCTACGGACACGCCTAGATGGAATCGTAGCTTCTGTCAGCCATGGCGATGTTGTGATCTTCCAGTTGCCAACTTGGAACGGCATTCGGTTTGACGAGGCTTTTGAAGAGCATCTTCGCGGTTACAGGGGGCTGAAAAAGATTTTTTTTATCCATGATGTACCGCCCCTGATGGAAAAGAAGCTGTTCGAAGAACTGAACCGGTATATTACATTCTATAATCGGGCAGATCTGATCATCTTGCCGTCCCAGAATATGGCTGATTATCTGCAGGCCAAGGGGCTTACTGTAAAAAAGATTGTGATACAGAGGATGTGGGACGCTCCGGCTGATATTGATATTACTATCATGCCGAAATTTCGAAAACGGGTAAACTTTGCGGCGAATGTTGTGATGTATCCGCGCCCTTTTGTACAGAATTGGAATAGCAGCGAAGTGGAACTGGCGATTACGGCAGAACCAGGGAATTATACTTGGGCAGAAAATAAAAATATTCATTTTCTGGGGTGGTTCAACAATGAAAGCTCTCTTACGGATGCGCTTAGAAGGAGCGGGGGATTCGGCCTGCTCTGGCATGACAACCCGGTATGGATCGAGTATATGAAGCGCAATGCCTGCTGCAAGCTTTCCAACTATCTCTGCGCAGGACTTCCGGTCATTGTCCACAGCAGCATTGCGGAGGCAGATACGATCCGGCGGAAAAATCTTGGGCTGGTGGTAGACTGCATAGAGGAAGCAGTGAAACAGGTGGAGGAGATGACAGAGGAACGGTATCAGCAGATGGTACAGGATGTGGATTCTTTTGGGAATCTTGTCCGGCAGGGATATTTTGCGAAGAAACTTCTGACAGATGCGGTTTTTAAACTGTTATATGACTGACAGATTGCATCGGATGGAATGTTTACAACCAGAGTTTTGAACAGCATTGTATAAATTGCTGCTATTTGTACTGATAAATAGCAAGTGCGGCAGAAAGGGAACAGAGCAAAATGATTTATAATTTTCATCATTTTTATTATTGGCTGAAAGGCGGTGTGGAGACGGGTCAGGCCTATCGGGCGAAGATTTTCCGCAAACTGGGATTAGAGGCAAAATTTGTTTTTGCCACGACATTTCCCAATCACAATATCCAGCATGAAACGGCATACCTTGGCTTTCAGGATTCCGAAGTAATCTGGATGTACGGCTTTTTTACGGACTGCCGGATTTCTCCGGTCACCTATACGCTGGAACAACTGGAAAATACCTTTGAGGAGGGGAATTATTCGTTTTCACGGGACGGCAGCATTGTAAAATATGATTTCCGTGACCTGGGTGTGTATTATACGGTCTACATGACCGATGAAAAAAATGATTTTGTCCACAGGGTTGAGATGATCTCTAAGGGCTGTTTGATCCGGAAGGATTATTATACGTATTGTAGGCTTTATTCGGAGTATTATGTCCCGGTGGATGGGCAGGCACAGCTGTACCTGAGACGGTTTTTTAATGACGATGGAAGCGTGGCTTATGAAGAAATCGTAGATGGGGATACAGCCCTTTATAAGTTCCACGGCCGGTTGATCTATTCCAGGGAGGAACTGCTTGCGGAGTTCATGGGGCGCCTGAAGCTTACGGAGGACGATGTGGTTCTGATTGACGCCGAGCCGGGAATGATAGAAAAGGCGGCATTTATACAAAACTCCGCGCCTGCAAAGGTGGGGTTGATTCTCCATGCCGATCACTTCTGGAATTATGATGAGGAACATGTATTGTGGTACGGGATCTATGAATATGCATTCGCCCATCCGGAAAAGATCCGCTTTTTCATCACCAATACGGATGCGCAGAACAAACTTCTCAGGGAACAGTTTCAGAAATATACAGGGGCTGTGCCGGACATCCGGACCATACCGGTGATGGGACTGGAGGGGCTGAAAAGGCCGGACAAGAAGAGAAAGAGACACGCGCTGATCTCCGCAGGCCGACTGGCGCCGGAAAAGCGGATGGATCAGGTGATCCGGGCCGTTGCGGAGGCGAGGAAGGATGTGCCGGATCTGACGCTGGATATCTATGGGGAAGGCGGGGAAAGAGAAAAACTGCAGGAACTGATCGATACGCTGGGGTGCGGAGATTGCGTGCATCTGTGCGGATTCCAGAAGCTGGGAGAGCTTTATCGGGAGTATGATGCATACGTGTCCGCTTCTTATGTGGAAACGCTGGGGGTGACCCTGCTGGAAGCAGTCGGTTCCGGACTTCCCATTGTCAGCTACGATATGCGGTACGGAGCGCAGATGTTCATTGATGAGGGGGAAAACGGGTATAAGGTTCCCTGGGAAAATGTGGAAGAGCTGGCAAAAGCAATCGTCCGCCTTTTCACAGAGGCGGATCTGGAGGCGTTCCAAAGGCATTCCTATGAAAAGGCGGAGGCTTATCTGACGAAGGAGGTAGTAAAGAAATGGAAGAACCTATTATGTTAGAGGATACGATACTGCTGTTTGACAGCTATTCTCCGGACAGCAGACGGCTGTATGAATCTTTCCGGCTGGCGGGATGCGAATGCTCCGCGGTCGTTCTGGAGGAAAATGATTTTCTGCCGGAAGAGGTCATGTCCGTGTATGATCTGTTCTTGGGTTATTACGGAGAAAAGGGAAAAAGTCTTGGAAAACCCAGGTTTTTCAATGAGGTGGAGGTGCCGGACCTTTGGAGCATCAATGCAGGGGTGGGCGAGACGGACTATGGGAGAATTACATATCAGCATGAGGAAAAAGGAAGGATCTATTATCTGGATTCTCCGAAGAAGTATCTGGTGAAAGCGGTGGACTGGTTTGACCGGAAGGGCGCGGTACGATTTCGGGATCACTATAACCGCTATGGGGCGGTCTGCGCCAGAACCGTCTATGACGGACAGGGAAAGGAATTGGGAAAAACATGGTTTTCCGCCGGAGGACAGGAAGCTATTACGCTGAATTGCGTCACAGGAGACCTGATCGTAAACGACGGTGAACTGGTGAAGTTTTTCAGGACAAGGATGGATATGATGATCTACTTTTTCCGGCGGGCAGGCTTTGAACAGAAGCAGGTGTTTTATAATTCTCTGGCAAATCCGTTTTTGATCTCCAACAGGCTTGGCGCAGCGGAAAAGAGAGATATCTTGTTCTGGCAGGAAGGTGTGAATGACACGATTCCGGGGAATATGCAGGTGATCTTAAATGGACATGCAGCCCGCACAGGCAGGATCCTGGTACAGAGGAGAGATTCTTATCACCGGCTTCTGGAACTGGGGGCAGATCCGGATATGGTGCAGAGACTTGGATTTGTATACGATTTTAAAAAGAAAAACGGTCATAAGCCGCAGGCCCTGATCTGTACCAATTCGGAGCGGATCGAGCACTGTGAGGAACTGATCCGGGAATTTCCGCAGATGCAGTTCCATATCGCGGCAGTGACCTTGATGTCGCCGAAGCTGATGGAGCTTGGGAAATATGAGAATGTGAGCCTGTATCCGGGAGTGCAGACAGAGAAGCTGGATGAACTTTTCCGGCTGTGTGATTATTACTTTGATATCAATCATTGGACGGAGATCGTTTCTGCGGTGTATCAGGCATTCCTGCATGATCAGTTGATCTTCGCCTTCGAGGAGACGGCGCACAACAGGGCCTATACGGCGGATCTACATGTGTATCCGGCGGCGGAATTTGACAGGCTGGTTTCGGACGTGAAAGAACTGATGAAGGATCAGAAGCTGATGGAACGGCATCTGAGGATGCAGCATGAAGACGCCATGGCAGAAGAAAAGGAAATCTATATGAAGCTGCTGTAAGGATGCGGAATTCGGAAACAGAATTTTATACAGAGAAGCAGAAAGCGGGAGCATCAAAAGAAAGGATATACGATGATCGTCTTTTTTGATAAGTATACGGAACAGGTTGAGAAATTGCGGGAAACAATGCGGTGTATAGGACAGGACGTAAGGATTGCGGTGCTGGAGGATGACGGCTTTTTGCCCGCCGGAATCTTATCACCTTATGAATTTTTTTCTTACCGGGACAGGCAGGAAGCGTTTGTCGAGCGAGACTTGTTCTATAATTTTATCGAGCTTCCTGAATTTTGGGAGGTGCGCCTGCTCGGCTGGATGGGCGGCATCTTTGATATGGGATGTGAAAAGGCAAAGATTTATTTCCGGGAGCCGGCGGAAAAGAGAAATGTGCAGCGGGTCGAGTGGCACATGGAGAACGGCTGGGTGTATAAGATCGACTACTATAATAAATACGCCCTGAAATATGCCAGTGAATTTCTGGATACAGAGGGGCATGTGGAATCCAGGGTGTTCTATTCGGAGAAGAATCAAGAAATGATTATAGAACAGCCGGTGAACCATATGATCACTCTGGCGGACCGAGGCATGGTGAATCGATTGTTTGATTCCCGTGCGGAGTTTATCCGGTTTTACATGGAAGAGGCCGGGCTGGAGGGGGAATGCATCCTGTTCGTACAGGAAGAGAACACATTCGAAGTTCTAGAGCCTGCTTCCGATGGGGGAAGGATGTGGACGAAAGTCTTGTTTTCGGATGCGGGGCTGCTGAATCGCTATGCAGGTATGGGCGGGACGAACGGCAGCAAGTTCTATGAGATACCGGAGCATTACCGGGAGAACCGCGCGAGAAGGGAAGCGATGATCCTGACGGCATCCGATCAGGTGGAGCAGATCGAATATCTGGTCCGTAAGCTGCCGGACATGAGATTCCATATCGCGGCGCATACGCAGGTGTCGGATAAGCTCTATAAGCTGGAGGAATCAGGGAATGTAAAGGTCTATCCTCAGATCAGCCGGCAGGATCTGGACATGCTGTGGGAAATCTGTGATTTTTATCTGGATATCAACCATTACTATGAGATCTATGATGCGGTCAATCAGGCACAGATCAGAAATCAGATCATACTGGGATTTGAGCATACGCTGCATCACAGAGAACTGATGGCCGAGGAGGGGATTTTTGACGGTTCAGAAGGGGAAAAAATGGCTCTGGCCATCAAAAATCTGCTGGTGAATCCGGAGAGAGTACAGGAGCTGCTGGACGCGCAGCAGCAAAAGAAGCGAGAGATATGGAAGGGATTATGAAAGAGGAGGGAGAACAGCAATGGTATATAATTTTAACCTGGGGGTTGGCTGGGCCAGCAGCGGAGTGGAATATGCGCAGGCCTACAGGGCGAAGCTTTTGAGACGGATCGGTCAGGAAGCAAAATTTGTTTTTACGAATATGTTTCCGCAGGACAACATCCAGCATATGACTGAAAATATCGGTTTTTTAGATTCGGAGGTGATCTGGCTTTATACGTTTTTTACAGATTGTAAGATATCACCGGTGACATTTACACTGAAGGATCTGGAAAAGACGTTCGGGAGCAAAAATTTTTCCGGAATGAGGGACGGGGCAAAGGTCAAGTATACGTTTCCGGGTATGAATACCTATTATGTGGCGTATCTGGTCAATGACAAGGAAAAACGGGTACACAGGGTGGAGATGGTATCCAACGGCTGCCTGATCCGAAAGGATTATTATACCTATTGCAGGATTTATTCGGAATATTATGCGCCTTTGGACAATAAAGCGCATCTCTATCACCGCAGATTTTTCAATGAGGACGGATCAGTTGCTTATGAGGAGATTACGGACGACGGCTCTGTCATGTATCAGTTTCCGGACAAGCTCATCTGTTCTAAGGAGGAATTGGTGGGGTATATGGTATCCCGTCTGAAGCTGACCAGGAAAGATGTGGTTCTGATCGACAGAACCACAGGGATCGGACAGGCGATCATGCAGAACGCAGGGGCAGCCAGGATTGGAATTATCATCCACGCGGATCATTTCAGCGAGGGCAGTACGGATGAGGAAGCGATCCTCTGGAATAATTATTATGAATATGCGTTTTCGCAGAGAAAGCATGTCAAATTCTATGTGGCTTCTACGGATGTACAGAATCAGCTTTTGAAACAGCAGTTCAAAAAATATATGGAAGCAAGTCCGAAGATCGTGACGATTCCGGTGGGAAGCCTGGATGAACTCAAAATTCCGAAAAGATCCAGACGGAAGCATTCCATGATCACGGCTTCCCGGCTTGCCAGTGAGAAACATATTGACTGGATCGTGGAGGCGGCCGCGGAGGCGCGGAAGACGGTGAAGGACATCTCCCTGGACATTTACGGAAAAGGCGGGGAGGAAGGCAAGATCCGGGAACTGATCAAGCGGCTGGAATGCGAGGACTGCATCCGGCTGTGCGGCCAGCAGAATCTGGATGAGGTCTATCAGAATTATGAGACATACCTGTCAGGCTCTACCAGTGAAGGGTTTGGTCTGACGCTCATGGAAGCCATCGGCTCCGGACTGCCCATTATCGGCTTTGATGTGCGCTATGGGAATCCCAATTTTATAGATGACGGAAAGAACGGATATCTGATTCCGGTTCATGACAAGATGGAGAAGCAGGAGCGGGTGCAGAAGCTGACCGAGTGTATTGTCCGTCTGTTTACGGAGGCGGATCTGGAAAAATTTCATAAACATTCATACGATAAGGCAAATGAATATCTGACAACGGAAGTGGAGAAGAAATGGAAAAATATACTGAAATAAATGATACCATATTACTTTTTGAAAATTATGGGCCGGACAGCCGGAGTCTGCACGAGTCTTTCCAGTCAGCAGGTTATGACTTTCCGGCAGTAGTGATTGAGGAAAATGGTTTTCTGCCGGATGGCGTGATGTCGGTCTATGGATTTTTTCTGGGAGATTTTCAGGAGGTCTATGGAGAGCAGGCGCGGCCGAAATTTTTTAATGAGATTACGGTACCGGAGTATTGGGAGATCAGCGGAAATAACAGCAGCGGATCGGTGCATGACCTGTACCGGGAGCGGGGAAAGATCTTTTATACCGAGCCTCTTCATAAGCGGCGCGTGAAGATCGTGGACTGGTACGATGAGAAGGGGAATGTCCGGGCCAGCGACCATTATAACCGATATGGCGCTGTATTTGCCAGGACGACATTCAATGCCAAGGGGCAGAAATTCTGCAAGTCTTATTTTTCAGCGACAGGGCAGGAGATGATCGTGGAAAATTTCGCGACGAAGGATATCATCCTGAATGACAGCGATGAGGTGCGGATCTTCCATTCAAAGACGGACTTTATTGTGTATTTTCTGGAACGGGCAGGATTTTTGGAACGCAGGATTTTCTTTAATTCCCTGTCAACACCGTTCTTTGTATCCAACAGGCTTACGGCCGGTGAAAAGAGGGATATCCTGTTCTGGCAGGAGCCGGCAAGGGAGGATATTCCGGGAAATATGCAGGTCATTTTCAAAGGGCAGGCAAGCCGTACGGAGCTGGTTATGGTGCAGAAGCGGCAGGCGTTCGACAAACTGCTGGAACAGGGGGCAAATCCGAAGATGATCCGAAGGCTGGGATTTATCTATCCCTTTGAAAAGGAAAACGGGCACAGACCGGAAGCGTTGATCTGTACAAATTCTGACAATATTGAACAGTGCGAGAAATTTGTGAAGGCGCTGCCGGACATGCATTTTCGGATCGCGGCGCTTACGGAGATGTCGCCGAAGCTTACCGGAATGGAGGATTATGAAAATGTAAGTATCTATCCGGGCGTGAAGCAGGAGATTCTGGACGGGCTGTTCCAGGAGTGTGATTTTTATCTGGATATCAATCACGGGAATGAGATCGTATCAGCGGTTTCCAGGGCATTTTTACACAATCAGCTGATCTTTGCTTTTGAGGAGACGGTTCACAACAGAAATTGTGTTGCGGAGGCGCATATCTATCCGGCTGGCAAAGCGGACAGGATGATCGCTGACATCAAGAAGGCGATGAAGGACGCGCAGGTGCTGGATCGGCGGATTCAGAAGCAGCATGAGACGGCGATGGCGGAGACTGCGGAAAGATATACGGAGATTTGCGGATAGAGGCTGCGGTGGGGGCTGTTTCAATCGGCCCATATTAGCAGAAATTGGAGAGAAAGACGTTGGAACTACATTCAGGATCAGAGGAAGTAATATTGCTTTTTGAGAGATACTCCATGGACAGCAGGAGGCTGCACAGGTCTTTTAAGCAGGCGGGGTGCCGACATATTGCGGTGGCCATTGAGGATGATGGTTTTCTGCCGGAGGACGTGATGTCTGTGTATGGGTATTTTATGGGGGATAACAGAGGGAAGCAGGAAAAGACAGGCAGACAAATGTGCTGGAATGCGATTGAGATACCAGGCGGCCGGGAGAATGCGGATGAGGGCGTGTACGGCCGTTATCAATCGCGGGGAAAGATATTTTATGCAGGGCTGAAGCATAAGAAGCAGGTCAAGACGGTGAACTGGTATGATGAAAGAGACAGGATCCGTACCAGCGACCATTATAACCGCCATGGCGCGGTATATGCCAGGACGGCCTATGATGAAAAGGGAAACAGGGTAAGGAAGTCCTGGTTTTCCCCGGACGGTTTTGAGGTGATTGCCGAGGATTTTACTACAGGGGCGGTTTTGCTGAATACGGGGGAGGAAGTAAAAGCTTTTCGGGAAAAGCTGGATCTGGTACTCTATTTTTTTAAAAAGACAGGGTTTGAGCAGAGAAGGGTTTTCTATAATTCTCTGGCCATGCCCTTTTTTGTGTCTAACAGACTCTGTGAGTCCGGAAAACGGGACGTATTGTTCTGGCAGGAGCCGATTGGGACGGCGATTCCCTGGAATATGCAGATGATCCTGCGTGGGAAGGCCAGGCGTACGGCGGAAGTTCTGGTGCAGAGGAGGACACCTTATGAGAGGCTGCTGGAGCTTGGGGCGGATGCGGAGAAGGTGCGTAAATTGGGACTGGTCTATCGGTTTCAGAGAGAGAACGGACACAAACCGGAAGCGCTGATCTGTACCAATTCGGAGAATGTGGAGCACTGCCGGGAGATCGTGAGCGCGCTGCCCCAGATGCATTTTCATATCGCGGCGCTGACAATGATGTCTCCGAAGCTGATGCGTGTGGGGGAATATGAGAATGTGACGTTGTATCCGGCTGCGGGGAAAGAGGAGATAAGGGAGCTTTTTAGAACTTGCGATTTTTATCTGGATATCAATCATATGGGGGAGATCGTCTCGGCGGTTTACCGGGCGTTTCTGCATAACCACCTGATCTTTGCGTTTGAGGAGACGGCGCATAACCGGGATTATGTGGCGAAGGAGCGGATCTATCCGGTGAGGAACTGGGAGGGGATGGTGGAGGATATGAAAGTGATCATGAGGAATGAGAAATTGATGGAACGGTGCCTGCAGAGGCAGCGGGAAGGGGCGTTGGCGGAGGATGAAGGGGGGTATGGAAGGGTGATGGAGGAATCGGAGTTGTAATGTTGAGTGAGGGAGAGGAAAGATGAATGTATATATTACGAAAGTGAATGGATTATCTTTGGAAAATCCATTGCAGTATAAACAATGGATGACTGCCAAGATTGCACATAGGCTCGATTTTCGGGAAATGGGGTATTCCATTATGATGGAAGAGCAGAGAGCGAAGAGAGCCTAAGGAGCAGGCTTGATGGGATTCTTGCTGGACTGGGTTGGGGAGACGATGCTGTAGTATGCCAGCTTCCAGCAGGGAATGGATTTAGATTTGAATGGGAACTGGTGAACCGCTTAAGAGTATATCAGATACGGATCATAATATTTATCCAAGAACCTAATCTGGTTACTTTGTCCGAAAATATAAAACTCTATAATCAGGCAGAGGCGATAATCGTCCCATCCTTGGCGATGCGTCGCTCTTTACTGGATAAGGGAATCAAAAAAGGTATGAAATTTGTGATTCAGGAAATGTGGGATTATATAATTGATATGGCGAACTGTTTGAGTACACCCCCGTTTGTCAGGGAAATACATTTTGTTGGAAACAATGGTATTGGCCAAATATGTGATTGGAATTATGCATTGCCATTGAAGCTGTATACTGATTTGGGAATACAAGGGCATAATGTGCAGTCCTCTGGTGATATGTCTCGGGGAGAAGTGATTTCTGAACTATCAAGGGGAGGATTCGGGTTGGTATGGTATTCTAATGAGGATGAACGGCACAGGGAGCAAAGTCAGTAGAACGAATTATCTGCCCATCACGCAATGCATATAGTAAATATGGAGAGATTTTGGAAACAATCAGACAACATGGGACAAATAAATTAATCTTACTTATGTTGGGACCAACAGCGAAATTGCTAGCCAGTGACTTGGCTTATGAGGGGTATTGGGCAATAGATATCGGACATATTGATTCCGAATATGAGTGGTACAAGATGGGGGTTAACCATAAAACAAAGTTAAGAAATAAGTATACTGCAGAGTTCAATCTTGATTATAACATTGAATTGCAGCACGATGACGTATATGACAGAGAAATAGTGGCAATGTTGTCGGAATAACAGATACTTTCTGACTATCATATAATATTTAATAAAACGAGGAGGCTGGAGATGAACGTATACATTAGTAAGGTGAATGGGTTATCTCTAGAGAGTCCATTACAGTACAAACAATGGTTGGTTGCTGATATTGCACATGGGCTAAGCTGCCGGGAGATGGGAATATTCTGCTATAATGGAAGCGCAGAGGGTGAAGAGAGCCTAAGGAGCAGGCTCGATGGAATCCTTGCAGGGCTGAGTTGGAAAGAGGACATCGTGATATGTCAATTTCCAACAGGGAATGGCCTTCGATTTGAAAGGGAGTTGATAAACCGATTAAAGGTGTACCAGATAGGTATTATAATATTTATCAATGATTCGAAAGCAATTGTTTGTGAATCTAACAGAACCATTCTGCCAGAGACAATAAGATTATATAATCAGGCAGATGTATTGATTGTTCCATCTCTAATGATGCGGCAGTTTTTGCTTGATAATGGAATCAGAAAAAATATGAAGTTTGTCATTCAAGAAATGTGGGATTATACAATGGATATGAATTTTCTCCATTTCCCTCAGCTCTGCAGGGAAATACATTATATGGAGAGTGAGTTTAAAGGAATAGATGACTGGTGTTATGATGTGCCGTTAAACATTTATGCATCCTCAGTAAAACAGAAGCAGAATATACATTATTTAGGCGCTTAACAACGAAATCTTGCGCATTTTGGCAAAATTTTGGTTCCGGCTTGTCCGGGTTAGGAAAATTATCCGAAGGAGAACTGGTTTCCAATCTATCCAAAGGCGGCTTTGGACTGGTATGGTATCACAATGCAGATTCCCAACGAGGAATGGAATATGGAAATTCTTTCGAATTGGTAAGGTATCTGGCGGCGGGGATTCCTGTTATTGTACCCGTCGGAATTTCGAACCAGTCGATGATAGAAAAAAATAATTTGGGGCTCGTCGTAGATTCTATAGAGGATGCAGTGAGAGCGGTAGAAGCGGTGACGGAAAAGGAATATCAGAGATATATCCAGAATGTCACGCAGTTTGCCTCCATATTAAGGGGCGGCTATTATACGAAAAAATGCCTCATTGATGCAATACATGCAATAGGCAGAAAGGATGCAGGAAAAATTAGTAATCCAGCGAAAGTATATGATCTGGGAATGCATAAATTTACTTATACGGTGTTAAGAGAATCCTACAGTGGAAATTTTGCATTTTCCTGGTGCTATTGTGGGGAGGCAGATGGATTTCTTATTTATGATACATTAGGAAAATTGATCTATGAGACCGGAAACATCCATGAGCATTATTTTCAAATTAAAGGGGATGGAAAAGAAAACGGATTCATTGTAAAAGCGTATGTTGATACCATGAAAGGAAAGATGATCATAGAAGAATCAAAGCCTACATATTTGAATTCAGAGAAAATTGAGCATCCGGGAGTCAGTATCATTATGCCGGCATATAATGCGGAGGCATATATTGCGAGGAGCATTGACACTGCATTAGCACAATCTTTCCCAGGTTTTGAACTTATTATTGTAGATGATGGAAGCACAGATCATACGCCAGATATTATTGATTGGTATGCAGCTCATTATGCTAATGTGGTAGTAATACATCAGAAAAATGGGGGGGTTCCTGTGGCTCGGAATACAGGGATAGAGTATGCAAAAGGCGATTATATAGGATTTATGGATAATGATGATATGCTTCGTCCCGATATGGCAGAAAGAATGTATAAATCTGCCGAAAAGAATCATTGTGACGTTGTAATAACATCAGTGTATCAAATCACAAATAATGGACATGAAATATATATGCAATATTCTATGAAAGAGGATAGAACTGTCACCGTTGAAGATTTTTTTAAGCAATACTATATAAGAGAATGTAGAGTTGGAGTAGTTGTATGGAATAAATTATATCGGGCATCTATTGTGAAAGTGCATCTATTTCCGAATCTTGTTTTTGACGATGAAGCGTGGACACCATATATTTTGTCTTTTGCCGATAAGATTTGTTATCTAAATGATTTTTTATATGAATATGACAGAATTATTCGGGACGCTACACTTGTAAATAAATGGTGGGACAAATCAAAAGAAGAGCGTTTTATGGATTATAAAAAGATACTTATGTTCTATTTAAAAAATGGAAATGTTAAAAGGTTAGGATTATTGAAAGAATTAGCGTGGAATCGATTGAATGAGATGATAATAGTGTATGAGTACGATGAATATGAAAAGCTACAGAAGCAGATAGAGGAGGATCATTTCTGATATTTTAGAAAAATAGGGATTGTTTAGAGGGGGAGGGTAACATATGATATATAGTTTTCATCATTTCTATTATTGGCTGCGCGGAGGCGTAGAGTCTGGAATGGCGTATCGCGCAAAAATTTTCCGGCGTTTGGGATTGGATGCAAAATTTGTCTTTGCAACTACATTTCCCAATGATAATATTCAGCATGAGATGGAGCGTCTGGGATTTATGGATTTTATTCCTAAAAAAGCTAGGCGAAAACATTCGTTGATTACAGCGGGACGCCTTGCAAAGGATAAACGTACGGATTGGGTGGTCATGGCAGCAGTGGAAGCAAAAAAGAATGTTCCTGATCTGTCCCTGGACATCTATGGAGAGGGAAGCGGCAAAGCGCAAATAAGAGAGTTGATTGATACACTGGGATGTAGTGATTATGTTCACCTGTGCGGTTTTCAGAAACTGGACGAGAGTTATCAAAATTATGAGGCATATGTTTCAGCATCTTGTGGCGAAACTTTTGGGGTGACATTGTTAGAGGCGATTGGTTCAGGACTTGCCGTAATTGGGTTTGACCTACCATACGGCATACAGGTTTTTGTGGATGAGGGGGAAAATGGATATAAGATTAAGCAGGAGACGGTTCAGGAGTTAGCCAAAGGAATTGTTCGCCTATTTTCTGAAGCTGATCTGGAGACTTTTCAACAGAAATCTTATGAAAAAGCAAAATCTTATTTGACCGGGGAGGTGGAGAAAAGGTGGAAATCCACATTGGATCAAGCGAAATAATATTACTATTCGACAAGTATACGTTGGCAGGACAGCTAACAGAGGCTATAAATAAGGATTGTAGTATAGTTTTTCTATAAAAGGGCGCGCGATACCCTTGATCCGAATATGCATTCGAACAAATGTTTATTGACTTTTTATGAAGTTTTTAAGCAGCCCATTCTGCTATGCTCAGGTTTTTGTACCATGCATCCAGATGAATGCATATCCCGATGATCATAGTACAAAAGGCATAGTAGTCATCCTGTATATGAACCGTATGCCCATAGGCACTTTTTGAACATTCTGAAGCGCATGAGTATTCTGTGATGTGGCCGCAGGTCAGGGGGCAGCGGAATTTATGGCACTTGTTTTTGTCATAACTCCAGCTGCACATCCGGAGGTATGTCTGGCAGAGGGGATGCCCATCTTCGTCCAGAGAAAGGTTCTCTGGAAGGCCGTACATTTTAGCAGGTTTGTCAAGAGGAAAATAAAAAAATATCAATTTTTTGGTTACTATTCACAGTCGATTTAAAATTATAAATACCAGTAGACCAAGGGATTTGAAATAGTCTCTTGGTTTGCTGGTATTATGAACTGACAGTTTATGCAAAGATTTCTTCAACAGTGTAAGGAGCTCCGGCACATAATCTTGAAAGTGCCTCCATTTCGTTTATGTGATTCTTTCTGCACGTTTCCACATAGGTCTTCACTGTCGCATAATACTTTGCGGTTTTTTCGCTGTCAAATTGTCCTGAGATCTTCATATGGGATTTGATTCCGCGCAGCCCTCGCTCGCTTAAATTATCTGTTGTCGGCAGGCGGAAATCCTCTACCCATCTGAAATAATTCTCCTGATATTTTTCAATCCGATCCAAAACGGTCCTTTCGAAGGAAACAGCATACTTGTTTTTGGATTTTTTGTTCTCTTTATCCCCTTTCTTCAAAAAACGTTCCACTTTCGTTTTAAAACTTTCCAACCGTACAGGTGGAAAGTTTTTGAAATTGGATGCTTTTTGCGGTAATAGGATATATCTATATTTTGAAAATATACGGAAAAGTTTTCATAGTAAGCCGGAGGTAAGTGTGTTAAACTATAGATTGACAGGGTAGAAAATGTGGATTTACCGGGTTACTCGTGTAATGCTGTACCGGGGAAGGGGTGTGCCGGCTGTATGGGAATCTATTTGAACGGAAAAAGGGCGTATTCTCTGTTTCAGGAGGACTGCGCGATGACATACTATATCGATAAGACGGAGATGCTGGATGAAATTGTGCGGATTCTGGAACAGAAGGGGAATGCGGTTGAGGAGACAGGCGCATTTCGGGGAAAGAAGATGAAATACCTCTGTGTGACCAGGCCGCGGCGTTTTGGAAAGACGATGGCGGCGAATATGATCGGGGCTTTTTTTGGCAAGGGAGCAGACAGCAGTGAAGAATTTGTTCATTTAAAGGTAGCCGGTTATGGGTGGTTTCAAAAGCATTTGAACCAGCATAATGTGATTCATATTATGTTCAATGAACTGCCGGAAAACAGAAGATCTTACGAGCAATATATTTCTAGAATAAAAAAGGGGCTGATTGGTGATCTGAGGATGGCTTATCCTGAGATAGAGATTGAAAAAGAAGATTCTGTATGGGACGCGCTGACAAAGGTGTTTGAATACGGCAATGGGGACAAGTTTATTTTTGTGCTGGATGAGTGGGACTATATTTATCATCAGAAGTTTGTGACGGAGGAAGAGAAGGACGATTTTACGAAGTTTTTAAGCAACCTTTTGAAGGATAAGGCGTATGTGGAGATGGCGTACATGACGGGAATCCTTCCGATTGCCAAGTACTTCAGCGGTTCCGAACTGAATATGTTCTGTGAGTATACCATGGTGAATGAGGAAAAATATAACGAATATTTTGGATTTACCGGGGAAGAGGTGGATGCGCTCTACGAACGGTACCAGGCGCAGGAAACGGGGAAGCAGAATATCACCAGGGAGGATCTGCGGCTCTGGTATGACGGGTATCATACCAAAGGGGGGCGGCGTATGTATAATCCACGGTCGGTGGTGCTTGCGCTGTCCAATAATAATCTGGGGAATTACTGGACTAATTCGGGGCCGTATGATG
>ERZ808051.872-NODE-872-length-25241-cov-11.094699_pt1 | contig 25241 bp, 22 predicted proteins | sample MGYA00380199_ERZ808051 | MGnify/ENA primary metagenome ERZ808051 (study PRJEB31490, sample SAMN06133391) | mouse gut metagenome | isolation source: J11 | host: mice | place: China: Chengdu | collected 2015-05 ...
GGGACGCCGGACGAGATCTGCCTGCATCCGCAGACGGAGTTTGTGGCGGATTTTATCGACGTGGCGCGGTATGAGGCGCTCCGCTGCGTCAAAGAGTAGCTGTGCCTTTTGCAAATCCCTCTGTCGACCCATTGCACATCTCACTCCAATATGCTATCATATAGAAAACATCGATCAGGAGACAGACCATATGTCTCCTGTATTTATGCACACAGGCACCCGGAAGAATGCCGGCAGAGGCTTGCGGGTGCCCGGCGCGCGAGTAATGAGATATAGGGGGCTGGCTATATGGATCATAGACCGTTACCGATCGGTATCAGTGATTTTGCGGATATGATCAGGAAAGAATTTTACTATATTGATAAGACACTGATGATCAGGGATCTGTTGGACAATAAAGCGAATGTCACACTGTTCACACGTCCGCGCCGTTTCGGAAAGACGCTGAATATGAGTATGCTCAAGTATTTTTTTCAGGACGACAGGGACTGGCAGGGGAATAAGCGGGATTGGTCGTATCTGTTTGAGGGACTTCGGATCATGGATGCCGGAGAACAGTATGTGGCACATATGGGGCAGTACCCCGTGATCTATCTGACATTTAAGGATGCCAAGAGAGAAAATTTCGGGAAGTCTTATCGGCAGATCGAGAGGGTGATCGCAGAGGAGTATGAACGTCACGGCTTTGTCCTTGAGCATCCTGGTTTGGCGGGAAAAAAAGAGCGGTTTTTGGCGCTTATGAAGAGAGAGGGCAGCCAGGAGGACTACGAGGCATCGATTCTGTTCCTCTCACAATGTCTCGAGATCTATTATGGAAAGAAAACGATCGTACTGGTCGACGAGTATGATGTGGCTCTGGAGAATGCATTTACGTGTGGATTTTATGAGGAGATGGTCAATTTTATCAGGGCGTTGTTCGAGAGCGGACTCAAGGACAACAACAGTCTTGAATTTGCGGCGATCACAGGGTGTCTGCGCGTGTCTAAAGAGAGCATCTTTACAGGACTGAATAACATGAATATCGTGTCCATCAGGAGCACAAATTTTGACGAGTATTTCGGGTTCCGGGTGTCTGAGGTGGAAGAGATGTGCCATTATTATGATATGGACGAGCAGTATGAGACGGTCAAGGACTGGTATAACGGGTATACATTTGGTCAGACGGACATTTACAATCCATGGAGTGTGATCCGGTATATATTTGATACACTGCCGAACAAAAACTGGCTTCCGATGTCCTACTGGGCGAACACATCCTCAAACGAGATCGTGAAAACACTGATCGACCGCGCTGGTGACGAGGACAGGGCGCGGATCGAAATGCTGCTGGCAGGCGGGACGATCGAGATACAGATCCATGAGGATATCACGTACAACGAGATCTATGAAGCGGGGGACAACCTCTGGAATTTCATGTATTTTACAGGATATTTTCGAAAAGTAAGGGAATGGATGGATGAAGATATCATTTATGCGCAGCTTGCGATACCGAATAAGGAAGTAAGATATATTTTCCATCAGAAAGTGCAAAAGTGGTTTCGGGACAAACTAAAGGGCAGGGATATGCAGCGTCTTTACAATGCTGTCGTGACGAAAGACTGCGGTGTGATGGCAGATGAGATCAACGATATCTTTGAGGAGACGATCAGCTATATGGATCAGAATGAGTACTACTATCATGGGATGATGGCAGGACTTTTGGCGGGCATCAAGGGTTTTGGCATACGATCGAACAGGGAAGGCGGAAATGGGCGCAGCGATCTTCTGCTAAAGCCAGTCCGCAGGAGCAGGGAGGCGTTTGTCATAGAGTTCAAGGTCGCGAAGGACTTCGGACAGTTGGATGAAAGGGCAGATGAGGCACTGCGGCAGATTGCGGACAGACGGTATGATATGGAACTTAGAAATGATGGCTATAAGTGTATCAGTTACTATGGCATAGCATTCTGTGGGAAAGAGTGCGTGGTACACTGCAGGCCATGTGCAGCATGACGATGAACCAATAGGAGCACTGAACGATTTATGGAGAGCATGACAGGCGAGAGGATGCTGACGTTTCTGCACTCTTTTGACAGGGAGAAACCGGCTTACTTAAATGAACTGGAGCAGTATTCGAAGGAAACCAATGTGCCGATCATCCGGCCGCAGATGCAGAGTCTCCTGCGGCTGCTGATCACATGGGGAAGACCGATGCGGATTCTGGAGGTCGGGACGGCGATCGGTTTCTCCGCGCTGCTGATGAGCGAGTATGCGCCGCTAGGCTGCCGGATCACGACGATTGAAAAGTACGAGAAACGGATACCGCTCGCCAGAGAAAATTTTGAGAAGGCGGGAAAGGCGGACTGCATCACGCTTTTGGAGGGGGACGCGGCGGAGATCCTGGCGTCGATGAAAGAAGACGGCGCGTACGATCTCGTTTTTATGGATGCGGCAAAGGGACAGTATATCAATTTCCTGCCGGATATATTGCGGCTTCTGTCTCCGACAGGACTTTTGGTGTCGGACAATATTCTGCAGGATGGGGAGCTGATCGAGTCGAAGTACGCGGTGATCCGCAGGAACCGCACGATTCATAACAGGATGCGGGAATACCTGTACCGGCTGACGCACTGTGAAGGATTGGAGACGACGATACTGCCTGTCGCGGACGGGGTTGCACTGTCTGCGAAGCGGGGATAGAGGACGCCGGAGGGAGACTAATATAGGATGGAGGAAAGGAATGGACAATAAAAGACCGGGCAGACCGGAGCTTCTCGTGCCGGCGAGCAGCCTGGAGGTGTTGAGGACGGCAGTCCTGTTTGGGGCGGATGCTGTATATATCGGAGGCGAGTCGTTTGGGCTGCGCGCAAAGGCAAAAAATTTTTCGGCGCAGGATATGGCGGAGGGGATCCGGTTTGCGCACGAGCGCGATGTGAAAGTGTACGTGACGGCAAATATCCTTGCGCACAATGACGATCTCGAGGGCGCGCGGGCTTACTTTGGCGAGTTAAGGGAGATGGAGCCGGATGCGCTGATCATATCGGATCCCGGCATGTTCATGATCGCGCGGGAAGTCTGCCCCGAGATAGAGATCCATATTTCCACGCAGGCAAACAACACGAATTATCAGACGTACCGGTTCTGGCACCAGCAGGGGGCAAAGCGCGTCGTGTCGGCAAGAGAGCTTTCCCTGGCAGAGATCAGACAGATCCGCGACAACATACCGGAGGAGATGGAGATCGAGAGCTTTATCCACGGCGCGATGTGCATTTCGTATTCCGGGCGGTGTCTGCTGTCCAATTATTTCACCGGAAGGGACGCGAACCAGGGGGCGTGCACGCACCCGTGCCGATGGAAGTACGCGGTGGTCGAGGAGTCGCGCCCGGGCGAGTATCTCCCCGTGTATGAGAATGAGCGCGGGACGTATATATTTAATTCCAAGGATCTGTGCATGATCGAATATATCCCTGAGCTTGTGGCGGCGGGGATCGACAGCCTGAAGATCGAGGGGCGCATGAAGACGGCGCTCTATGTGGCGTGCGTGGCGCGCACGTACAGGAAAGCGATCGACGATCATTTCGAATCGGAGGAGAAATACCGCGGCAATCTGGACTGGTACAGGGCGGAGATCGCAAAGTGCACGTACCGCCAGTTCACGACAGGGTTTTATTTCGGGAAACCGGACGAAAATACGCAGATCTACGACAGCAGCACGTACGTCAATGAGTATGTATTTCTCGGTATCGTGGAGTCGGTTGACGAGCGCGGCTATGCGCGGTTTGAGCAGAAGAACAAGTTCTGCGTGGGCGACACGATCGAGCTGATGAAGCCCGACGGGAGCAATATCCGCACAGCAGTGCTCTCCATGCACAATGATGAGGGGGAGGCGGTCGAGAGCTGTCCGCACGCGAGGCAGATCGTGTACGTGGAGCTGGCAGATAAGCCCGAGCCGTATGATATCATGCGCGTGGAGGCGGCGAGATAGTGGTATAAAATAACGAAAAACAGGCTTTCCTGGAAAATGCTTCTATGCAAAATGCAGAAAAGGAAAAAAACGGCAGGATTTTTTCGGGAAAGCCTTGATTTTTTGCCGGGAATATATTATTGTATAAAAAGTAAAACGAATCAGGCACAAGCAAGGCATGAATATATGAAATGCGGGAACGTAGCGATTTATAATTGTATATCATGGTGTTGAGGACAAAGGTGTTCCAAAAAAGAAGAATCTCTTTTTTTGGAACTTTTTTTGTAGAAAAACAGACGCGGTACTGAGCAAATAGAAACCGACAGGCACAAGTACGCGTTTGAGAAAGTGGCAGCGATAAGCGATCCAATAAAAAGGGAGGAAATCAATATGGGAGAGGCATTAAACGTGGAAAAAATCTTTGGTGAGAAGGTCTTTACGATGGAGAAGATGAGAGAGCGGCTCACCAGAAAGGTATTTCTGGAAGTAAAGAGGGTCATGGATCACGGCGGCGAGCTCTCCATGGCGACCGCGGATGTCGTGGCAAAGGCGATGAAGGACTGGGCTGTGGAGAACGGTGCGACGCACTTCACACACTGGTTCCAGCCGCTTACGGGCATCACGGCTGAGAAGCATGACTCCTTCGTGTCACATCCTGACAGCGAGGGAAAAATGCTGATGGAGTTCTCGGGAAAAGAGCTTATCAAGGGCGAACCGGATGCATCCTCATTCCCGTCAGGAGGACTGCGCGCGACGTTCGAGGCGAGAGGCTACACGGCGTGGGACATCACTTCCCCGGCATTTTTGAAGGAATCCGGCTGTGGCGTGATCCTCTGCATCCCGACGGCATTCTGCTCTTACACGGGGGAGGCGCTTGACAAGAAGACACCGCTGCTGCGCTCCATGGAGGCGTTGAGCGAGCAGGCGCTGCGCATTGTAAAACTGTTTGGGAACACAGGGGCTACCAAGGTCACGGCTTCCGTCGGTCCGGAGCAGGAGTACTTCCTCGTAGACAAGGATCTCTATCTGCAGAGAAAGGATCTGATGTTTGCGGGCCGTACCCTTTTTGGCGCGCCGGCTCCGAAAGGACAGGAGATGGAGGATCACTATTTCGGTGTCATCAAGGAGCGCGTCGGGGCATACATGAAGGATCTCAACGAGGAGCTCTGGAAGCTGGGCGTCACGGCAAAGACACAGCACAATGAGGTTGCCCCCGCGCAGCATGAGCTTGCGCCGATCTACGAGACGGCGAACATCGCGGTAGATCACAATCAGCTTGTGATGGAGGCGATGAAGCGCGTCGCGTACAAGCATGACCTGAGATGCCTGCTCCACGAGAAACCCTACGCGGGTGTCAACGGTTCCGGCAAGCACAACAACTGGTCGATCACGACAGATAACGGCGAAAACATGCTGGATCCGGGGGATACACCGAACAAGAACATTCAGTTCCTGCTGGTGCTGGCATGCATCCTCAGGGCGGTGGACCGGCATGGCGATCTGCTGCGCCAGTCGGCGTCCGATGTGGGCAATGACCACAGACTCGGCGCGAACGAGGCGCCCCCGGCGATCATCTCCGTATTTCTCGGGGACCAGCTTGAGGACGTTGTGAGACAGCTGGTGGAGACGGGCGATGCCGCGAAGGTGAAGCAGGGCGGAAGGCTCGAGACAGGTGTTTCCACGCTTCCTGATTTTGAGAAGGACGCGACGGACAGAAACAGGACTTCGCCGTTTGCATTCACAGGCAACAAGTTTGAGTTCCGCATGGTCGGCTCTGCAGATTCGATCGCAAGTCCGAATACGACACTGAATGCGATCGTCGCGGAGGCGTTCTGCGAGACGGCTGACAGACTCGAGAAGGCGGAGGATTTTGACCTCGAGGTGCACGATATCATCAAGGAGTATATGACACAGCACCAGAGGATCATCTTTAACGGCGACGGCTACTCGGAAGAGTGGGTTGCGGAGGCGGCAAGGCGCGGTCTTCCGAACATCAAATCCATGATCGAGGCGGCTTCGACGATCACGACGGACAAGGCGGTGGCACTGTTTGAGAAGTTTGGTATTTTCACCAGGGTGGAGCTTGAGTCGCGCGAGGAGATCATCTATGAGACGTACGCCAAGACGATCAACATCGAGGCGCTCACGATGATCGATATGGCTGGAAAGGATATCATCCCGGCGGTGGCTTCCTACGCGGGCGAACTCGCCAACTCTGTGATAGCAGTCAGGGAAGCGGGTGCCAGTGCACAGGCGCAGGCGGAGATGCTGTCGGAGGTAGACGGACTGCTGACGGAAGCGAAGAAAGCGCTCAACACGCTCAAGGCGGTGGAGGCGGGAGCCTCCGGGATCCCGGATGTGAAAGAGCGTGCATTCTACTACAAAGATACCGTCAAGGAGGCTATGGATGCACTGCGCGCGCCGATCGACAAGCTTGAGATGATCGTGGACAGCACGGTCTGGCCGATCCCTACATATGGTGAGCTGATGTTTGAAGTATAAAGGACGCTTGAGATAAAAAAGTCAAACGGCAGACGGGGGAGTCTGCCGTTTGACTTTTGGTCGTAAGAGGTATGAAATGTATCAACTTGCTGCCTGATAATATCCTCCGAGGGTGTTTGGATGTTAAAAGGATAGTTATATTATACTATCAGGATGATCGTGCCGCAAGAGCCGATTCTTCGCAAAAAAGGTTCTTTTTTACACGTTTACAGCGCATGTTGCGCGCTGTCACGGCAGCTTACGGGCTCAAAAAGACAGCTTACCGCATTGTGATTGCGGCGGCTGTCTTTTTTTCGTATGATGTCTGCAGAGGGAATGAAAAATAAACGGGAGCAGAAAGGAATGCGAAGATGGAACCGGTGATCAAGGTAGAGGGATTAAAGAAATCTTTTGGGGATGTGAGGGCGGTGGACGACATCAGTTTCGAGGTGGAGCGCGGAGAGTTGTTCGGCTTTCTGGGCATCAACGGCGCGGGCAAGTCCACGACCATCAACATGCTCTGCACGCTCTATGCGGCGACTGCGGGAAGCGTCGAGATCTGCGGATATCAGGTGGGAAAGCAGGACGAGGAAGTCAGAAAGCGCATCGGGGTGGTCTATCAGGGGAACTGTCTCGACGACAAGCTGACTGTGGCGGAAAATCTGTTTGTCCGGGGTGTGCTGTACGAGAAAGATCACAGAAACCTGCGCGCTGATATCAGGCGGATATGCGGCATACTCGAGTTGGAGGATGTGTATCACAGGCGTTTGGCGAAGCTTTCCGGCGGCCAGAAAAGGAGATGTGAGATTGCAAGGGCGCTTGTCAATGCGCCGGAGATCATGTTTCTGGACGAGCCGACGACGGGGCTTGATCCCGCCACGAGAAAAAAGGTGTGGGCGTCCCTCGAGCGGCTGCGCAGGGAGGAGAAGATGACCATTTTCCTGACAACGCACTATATGGAGGAGGCTGCGCGGGCGTCGCACATTGCCATTATGGATGCGGGTCATTTAAAAGAATACGGAACCCCGTTTTCGCTGAAGGAGAAATACGCGAAGGATCAGCTCAGGCTGTATTCGCGTTCGCCCGGGTTGGAGGAGCGGCTTGCGGCGCTGCAGGCTGCATACAGGAAGAAAGAGGACTATTTCGTGGTGGCTGTCCCGGAGAGCATGGCGGCGCTTGCGGTTCTCGACAGTGTGCGGGAGCTGATCGACGGGTTCGAGATGGTGCAGGGTTCCATGGACGATGTTTTTTTGAATGTGACGGGAAAGAAGCTGGAGGGTTGAGATGAGAGAGATTTATTATTTGACCAAGAGAAATATGCTGCTTTATGTCCGGGATCATGTGTCCGTCTTTTTTTCCGTGCTGTCCATGCTGATCGTGCTGGCATTGATGGTGGTATTTTTGGGCAGCATGAACAGTGAGAATGTGGTGGACGCGCTCGCGGCGTTTGGCGGTGTGCGGGATACTGCGGCGGATGAGAAGAATGCCGCCTGGCTGATACAGATGTGGACGCTTGCGGGCATCCTGGAAGTCAACGCGGTCACGATCACGCTGACACTCATGGGGACGATGGTGCAGGACGAGGCGGGGAACAGGCTGGCGAGTTTTTACATGGCGCCGGTGAAACGGATCAGGATCGCGCTTGGGTATATCATCGCGGCGTGGATCACCGCGACAGGTATGTGCATGCTGACACTGGCGCTGGGTGAGGGTTACATGGCACTTTGCGGGTATCCGCTGCTCGACGCCGCAGCGTGTCTGAAACTGTTTGGCATGATCGTGTTCAACACGTTTGCCTGCGCGTCCCTGTTTTATCTGCTGGCGCTGTTTGTCCACAGCGAGAGCGCGTGGAGCAGTCTGATGACGATCATCGGGACGCTGGTCGGCTTTGTGGGAGCGATCTACCTGCCGATGTCCATGCTGCCGGAGCGCGTGGGCAGCGTGCTGAAATGCCTTCCGGTGCTGCACGGCGCCGCGATGATGCGGGAGGTCTGCACGGAAGACGCCATCGCACAGACATTTGAGGGACTGCCAGGGATCGCGGGGGAGCAGTTTCGCGAGCAGATGGGAGTGACCGTTTTTGCGGGTGACAGGGAAGTATCTTTGCCGTTTCAGTTTTTATTGATCGCAGTGTATGCTATAATAGCCATAACCGTATCGGTGTGGATCAGCAGGCGGCGCAAATTGAGGGACCGTTAGGCGCTGCAGCGGGGAGATGTGCGGGTCGTGCGGGTCGTCTGTGGGCGGCACTTGACGGCAGATCCGGGGTACTTGGAGGGATTATGAAGATTACGATTACAGAGCCGGGCGAGGGAGAGGAAGACGAGATCATTGTCCGCTGCCGCCATATGGATCAGCAGCTGTTAAAATTGATATATGCGATCAAAGCCGGGCGCGAGAGGATCACGGCGCTGCAGGACGGAGATTATTTTCAGGTCGCGCCGGATGAGATCTACTATTTCGAGGCGGTGGACAGCAAGGTCTTTCTGTATCTGGAAAAAGAGGTCTATGAGACGAAGCTGAAACTGTATGAGCTGGAAGAGATTTTCCGGAATACGGATTTTTTCCGCGCGTCCAAGTCCTGCATTGTCAATCTGTCAAAGGTGAAGCGGCTGAGTCCTGCCTTTAACGGCAGGTTTGAGGCGCTGATGCGAAACGGGGAGCGGGTGATCATCTCGAGACAGTACGTTCCGGTGTTGAAGCAAAAACTTGGTCTGTGAGGAGGTGTGTTCTGGTGGAACGGTTGAAGGATATGTTTTTTGTCTTTGTCTGCGTGACGACCTGCGTGCTGTTCGTGACGGCGATGTATATAACGGTATTCTGGCAGCAGGCAGTGCTGGGGGTGGAGATCCTGTGGCAGATCCTGGTCGTGTCTTTTCTGTGCAGTGTCGTGACGTTCTTCTATCCGCGGCGGGAGGTCGGCAAAAAGGCGATGTTGTCCATATACATCTGTCACTATGTTCTGACGAATGCGATCGTTCTGGGCTGTGGGATCTGGTTTGAGTGGTTTTATATCGACAATCTGCCGATGGTGCTGGCGATGCTCTTAGCCATAGCGGTCATCTTTGCGCTGGTCTCCGCTGTCGCGTGGCGGCGGGGAAAGCAGCAGGCGGAGTTGCTGAATGAGCGGCTGCAAAAGTACCAGCAGGAGCATAGGGATTGATGGGCACTGTACGTGTTTCTCTGCGTTTCTGTGAAGACGGACTGCACAATTGATAAAAAAATAAAATGTTGAGCTAATTTTGAGATTTGTGATCTACACTCTTCTTGTGAAGTCAGTACTCAAGTCTTAGGGGCTGTAAAAAGCCGGAAGGAGTACGAATAACAGACAAAAAGGAGAGTGTTTTTATGTTGATCAAAGCAGAAGGACTGAGCAAAGTGTACGGGGGCGGTGAGAACAAGGTCACTGCGCTCCACAGGGCAAACCTGCAGATCGCGGAGGGGGATTTCATCTCGATCATGGGACCGTCCGGCAGCGGCAAGAGCACCCTGCTGCATCTGTTGTCAGGTCTGGATTTTCCCACGGAGGGAAGATTGTCCTACGATGGAAAGGACATATATGGATTGAATGACAAAGAGCTGTCGGCTTTCCGACGCAGACGGATCGGATTTATTTTCCAGCAGTTTCATCTGCTGCCCGTCCTGACGGCGCGGGAGAATATACTGATGCCGCTGCTGCTGGACAGGAGGCAGGCGGATCCGGCATATCTCGAGGAGCTGGCAGCGATGCTCGGCATCAGTGACCGCCTGACACATCTGCCGCACGAGCTGAGCGGCGGGCAGCAGCAGCGGGTGGCGATCGCGCGCGCACTGATCGCCGGACCGGATGTCATCTTTGCGGATGAGCCGACCGGAAATCTGGACAGCAGGAGCGGCGCGGAAGTCATGAAGATGCTTGGGGATATCCGGAGCAGGATGAATAAGACGCTCGTCGTCATCACACACGACAGCCGGATCGCGCAGATGGCGGAGCGGAGATTGGTGATCATGGACGGCATTTTGACCGAGGAGGGGGTGGCAGGGCGATGAGATCGTTTCGTTCGTATTATGTGTTGGCATGGAGAGAGATCATGGGGCAGAAGGTTGTGTCCAGCCTCATCCTGATCGCAGTCGTGTTGTCCACAGTCATGACTACTGCTGTCGGACAGTCCGTGGGTGTGCTGGATGCGATGCGCAGACAGCAGGCGGTCGCGATCGGGGGTGACAGATACGCATCGTTTGTGCAGCTGACCGGGGAGCAGGCGCGTGCCGTGGAGGAGGACGACAGGATTTCCTATGCGGGACGTTCCGTCCAGCTGGGGGCGATGGAGCTGAATGATCTGCTGAAACTGAATCTGGAAGAGTACTGGGGAGACGGGCTGGATCTGTATCCGGCATACACCCGGATTGTGGAGGGACGGCTGCCCGAGAAGCCGCTGGAGGTCGCACTGCCGGAAGATGCCCTGCAGTTTCTCGGATTTACGGGTGAGATCGGTGATACGATATCGCTGCCGCTGTCCAAGGCGCTTCGCCATGGTATCATGATCGAGTCCTATGATTATGAGGCGGATTTTGTCCTCACCGGCATCACACAGAGCAATTATCTGGGTTACGTGTACGGATATATCCGCGGCTTTGCGGGAGAGGGGACCGCGGCAGAGATCCTGCCGCAGGAATATCTTTATTACAATATGGATATCCGGACGGCAGAGCGGCGGAATTTTCAGGCGGTCATCGATGACATGGCGGGCAGTCTGGGACTTCATGAGCTGGACACACTGTACAATCACCCCTATCTGAATGCGCTGGGGATCCGGTACAGTGCGGACGAGGAAAGCATGATGCTCGACGACGACGGTTTTTGGCTTGTTATCCTGGTGGGGATTTTGGCGGCGGGATTGATCTTGATGGCGGCGGGGCTTGTGATCTACAATATCCTAAAGATTGCGATCACCCGGCGGATCGGGCAGTACGGCATACTCCGCGCAGTCGGTGCAGAGAGAGGGCAGCTGTACCGCATCGTGGCGGCGGAGATCCTGGCGGTCTGCCTTTGCGGCATCCCCGTCGGAATGGCTGGCGGGTTCCTGTCCGCCAAAGGGATTTTGGGCGCGGTGCTGAACCAGTTGTCCCCGGAGATGTTTCTCGCGGCAGATACGGCACAGCTTCAGGATCTGATCGCAGAAAACAGCGGCGGCAAATGGGGGTATCTTCTCGTGAGCGGGTTGATCACGCTGCTGTTTGCGTTTCTGGCGGCGGCACCGGCGGCGCGTTTTGCGGCGAAAGCCGCTCCTGTGACGGCGATGCACAAGATGGCATCCGCCGGGGCAGGGGGCGCCAAAACCGGCCGCGGGCGGCGCAGGAGTAGTGCGCACAGGCACAAAAACATACGGGGGTTTGAGCGCTATTATGCGGCGCTCAACATGCGGCGCAACAAAAGCCGCACCGCCATCACTGTCTTGTCGCTGGTCATGAGTATCACTGTATTTGTCACGCTGCAGGGGTATCTCACACTGTTGGGCGTGTCGGATGCGGAACCGGAGCATATGGGGGATTACTCGATCGTGAATGAGTACGCCGGATTTTCACAGGAAGAACTGCGTCAGATGGAATCCGAGGCCTGCGTGTCGGCTGTGGCGGCGCAGCAGTTTACGCTGTACGAGCCGGATGAACAGTATGACCCCGCAGGGATCGAGACTGATATCGATTTTGCGGGCAACCCTGTCGAGCGGTTCCAGATCTATGGCGTCAATGACTGTTGGGCAGATTATCGCTTTGACGGGTGGCTGACAGAGGAACAGATGAATGCGCTAAAGACTGGGGAGGGCTGTGTCGTCCGCAATCCGCTCCCTATCGATATAGAAGGATTGGAGGCAGGGACGACGTGTGTGTCGGAGGGCAGCACGATCACCATAGCCGGCAAAAGGCTGCAGGTACTGCTGTCGCTGGACGGCTACGAGGGCTATTTCAGCGTCGGGAACAACGGTTTTTGCAACGGACTGCAGGTGCTTGTGAGTGACCGGCTCTATCCGCAGCTGACCGGCACGGATGTGTATGCGGAGTTTTGCCCGATCTTGAGTGCGGGCGCGGACAGGGAGGCATTTGACCGCACGCTTGACGGACTCTGCGCGCGCGTTGCCGGAACGACATGGGTGTCCTATGAGGAAACGGACAGACAGTTTGCGGAGAGCAGCGCGCAGATTCAGCTGCTTGCATGGGGTCTGATCCTGCTGATCGGTCTCATCGGTATACTGAATATCATCAATACCGTATATACGAATATCCATACGCGGATCGCCGAGATCGGCACGCAGCGGGCGATCGGCATGAGTGCGGGGAGCCTGTACAGGACCTTTCTGTGGGAAGGAGCCTACTATGGCATCTTTGCGGCGGTCATCGGGAGTGCAGCCGGGTATCTGTGCACGATCCTCGTGGAGTCGGCTGGCGCGGGCGAGTTTCATCTGACTGCCCCTCCGCTGGCTGCGATGGCGGAATCCGCCGCATTGTCGATCGCAGCCTGCCTGCTCGCGACAGCCGTTCCGCTGCGGCGGATCGCGAGGATGAGCATTGTGGAGTCGATCGAGACGCAGGAGTGAGCACTAGTCCTCCGTCTCCTCCTTCAGATATTCCCTGCTTGACACGTTTGCGGTATTGTCATAGCATTTGAATATTTTATCGACAAAAGTGCTGTCTATCTTCGGTGTCGCCAGGCTGACGACGGGGGTGACGATCAATCCGACGATCATGGCGGCTGCACCTGCGTTGATCGGCGAGGCGATGAACTTGAAGAACATATTGGACACCGTGATGCCTACACCGCAGGCAAAGCTTGCCCACACGCCGGCTCTGGTGACGCCCTTCCAGTACAGACCATAGAGGAACGGTGCGAGGAAGGCGCCTGCGAGGGCACCCCATGAGATTCCCATGAGCTGTGCAATGAAGGTGGGCGGGTTCAGTGCCAGCACGACAGAGATCACGATGAAAAACACGATCAACACGCGTATGTAGACCAGCTGCTTTTTGTCGTCCATGTCCTTCACGATATTGCCCTTGATAAAGTCAAGCGTGAGCGTCGAAGCCGAGGTCAGCACCAGCGAGGAGAGCGTCGACATGGAAGCCGAGAGCACTAAAATGATCACAATGCCGATCAGGATATCGGGCAGTGTCGACAGCATGGACGGAACGATCGCGTCATACAGGACGGAACCGTCAGCCTTGTACAGCGCCGGCGAGTCGAACAGCCGCCCGAATCCGCCGAGGAAGTAGCAGCCGCCGGACACGATGACCGCAAAAAAAGTGGAGACGATCGTGCCGGTCTTGATCGCCTTCTCGCTCTTGATCGCATAGAACTTGTGGACCATCTGGGGAAGTCCCCATGTTCCCAGCGATGTGAGGATGATGACGCCCAGAAGGTTCAGGGGATCTGTGCCGAAAAACGATGCGAAAGCACCCTGCTGTCCCATCGTGACAGGCACATCGGACGGGAGCTCGGAGAGTTTTCGGACAGCCTCGATAAATCCGCCCTGACCGGAGAGCACAGCGGCGATGACGGCAACAATGCCAAACAGCATGATGATGCCCTGGATAAAGTCATTGATCGCGGTTGCCATGTAGCCGCCGAGGATGACGTACACGCCGGTGAGCACAGCCATCGTGATCACACAGACCGTGTAGGGAATGTCGAAAGCCATGCCGAACAGTCTGGAAAGTCCGTTGTACACAGAGGCGGTGTATGGGATCATAAACACGAACGCGATCGCGGAAGCCACGACCCTCAGCACATTGCTGTCATAGCGCCTGCCGAAAAAGTCGGGCATAGTCGCGACCTCGAGGTGATGTGTCATGACTCTGGTCCGCCTGCCCATCGCGACCCACGCAAGCAGCGAACCGATCACCGCGTTTCCGAGTCCGATCCATGTGGAGGCAAGACCGTACTTCCAGCCAAACTGCCCCGCGTAGCCGACGAACACGACCGCGGAAAAGTAGGAAGTGCCGTAGGCGAACGCCGAGAGCCAGGGGCCCACGCTCCGCCCGCCGAGCACGAAATCCGTCATGCTGTTCGCACTCTTTCTGGCGTACAGCCCGACTGCGATCATGCACCCAAAGAACAATATCAGTAATATGATTTTGATAAGCATAATGATGATGCTCCTCCCTTAATAAATAGTAAACGGTTCATCACACAAACGCTTTAGGACTTCAACGCTTTTATGTGATAAAGTGTCTATATTATAGCGCACGACAGGGAAGGGTGTCAATAGTTACTGTCCACTCATCGTCAAAGTAGTGAAAAACATGCGCCAAAATGCCTGTATGTTAGCATTTTGTGTGTAAAAGGTGTTGCTGTTTGTTTCTATAATGTATATAATGGTGCTAAAAAGATGTGATTTGACAGGAGGGGCAGGCAGAGCGAACGAAATTGGATCGATGGGTATCATCACAGCATCAAAATGGAAATAATATTAAAAATGTGAATAAAAAAATATAAAGAAAAAAATGAATTTAGAAAGGAAGGACTGTCATGCTAAAAGGAAAAGTCGCAATCGTCACAGGTGGAACAAGGGGGATCGGTTTTGAGATCGTGAGAAAATATCTCGAAAACGGTGCCAAAGTCGTGCTGTTTGGCTCGCGCCAGGAGTCGGTCGACCGCGCACTGCAGCGTTTAAAGGAGGAGAACAGCAGCTGGGAGGTTGAGGGAAAGCATCCCAGGCTCACGGATGCCGCAGAAGTCGAGCAGGCGATCCTCGCGGTCAGGGAAAAATATGGAAGGATCGACATTCTGGTCAACAATGCCGGGATCTCTCAGAGCACGCCGCTCTACGACTACACTGCGCAGGAGTTTGACCAGGTGATCGATTTGAATGTGAAGGCAGTGTTTTATGCGATCCTGCCGGCTGCGAAGATCATGAAGGAACAGGGCGGCGGCTGCATCATCAACACCAGCTCCATGGTGAGTATTTCAGGACAGCCCGCAGGCGTGGGATATCCTGCCAGCAAGTTTGCGGTCAACGGGATAACGATCTCCCTCGCTAGAGAGCTCGGAAAAGACAATATCCGCGTCAATGCGGTGGCGCCGGGAGTGACAAGGACGGATATGGTGGCGGCACTGCCGGAGGCAACGGTCAAGGCTATTTCTTCGAGGATACCGCTTGGCAGGGCGGGTGAGCCGGAGGAGGTGGCAAACGCCTTCCTGTATCTGGCAAGTGATCTGGCAAGCTATGTCACCGGCGAGATCCTGTCTGTCGACGGGGCATCAAAGGCGTAGATCGCTACAGAAAACCATAGTGCTCCAACGCCTGCCGTATACCGCCGCCGCTGGCTTTTGCCGTCACGTACTCCACCTGCTCGAAAAGAATTTCGGGCGAGGCGTTCCCCATCGCGATGCTGTGGGGAACGTAGGAGAGCATGGACAGGTCGTTGTTGCTGTCCCCGAAGGCATACGCGTCCGCCAGGTTCAGACCGTAGTGGTCCAGCACATACTGAATGCCCGATGCCTTGGAGTAGCCGTGCGGTACAAATTCGCGGAACGTCCCGCCCCTGTCGATGCAGTCGAACCACCGGTCGCTGACCTGGCGGAAAGCCGTCAGCTGCGCCTCGTCCTCGTACCAGATGACAAATTTGTCAGCGAAAAAATTTGGATTTTCGAGCTCTTCCGGCATGTCGTACCGGCGTCTGGCAAAGGACTGATACTGGCGCACCGCGTCGGGGTGGTGCAGCGGGCGGGACATGTCAAATGCTACATAGGTGCGCGACTCAAACAAAATATCCGCGTCCACCCGCCGCGCGGCGTGCAGGATCTGCATTGTCGTGGAATGGGTCTGGGAAACGTGCAGGACATCCTGACCGCCGCAGTAAATATTGGTACCGCAGCCGCACACATAACCGTCCCAGCCGACCTCGCGGAAGCGGGACTCCACATTTTGAAAGCATCTTCCTGTGTTGATGAACATCAGGTTCCCGCCGGCGCGCGCTTTTGTGATCGCGCGCGCCGCGTCCTTTGGCACTTGTCCGTCCATCTCTGAGGTCAGTGTTCCGTCGATATCGAAAAAAGCGATTTTTCTAGCCATGTAAGCATCTCCTTCTGCGTCGTGTTGTTTTGTTCCGTTGGGGCCCGTGTGCATAAAAAACCGCTGCCACAGTAAAGCACTGGCAGCAGCTGCGCACAGACTGCATAGATCAGATACCAAGGTCGAGGCTTGAAAAGTCAATATAAAAGTCTTCAAATATGCTAACCTTGATCGTGTCATGAAATGAATGGACTTTTAAATCTCCAGATTCCAGGTTGTAAACGTGGATAGATTCACTTCGCGTATCAATAATCCAGTATTCGCGAACACCAGCATCATTGTATATGCCAAGCTTCGTTATATAGTCATGCCCGGGATTGGAAGGGGACACGATTTCAATGATCCAGTCAGGCGCGCCGACGCAGCCACGGGGCGTGATCTTGTCCGGGTCGCATATAACAGAAATATCAGGTTCAAGTACTGTGTCCTCTCCCTCATGGAGCTGTACTCCGAATGGAGCGGCATAGGCGCGGCACTTTCCCCCTTCCGATTTGATATAGTTTTTTATGACGTAATGAAGTTCGCCGGATATATCCTGGTGTTTGGTGCTGGGAGTCGCCATATAGACGATATGACCATTGATCAGTTCCGCATGGATATCATCAGGCAAATTATAGAAGTCCTCAATGGTATATTATTTTTCTTGTGGCAATGGTATTGAATACACTTCCTTTCAAGGTGTTGTAGGGTTAATAGTAGAATTACGTACACCGTTTTCTTAATCCTCGTATACAAAGTGCTTGGTATATGAGGAATTAAAAAATTTGCTAATCACATTTTAATCTCTCAGGGTTTAATTCCCCGCAGCTCTGCTGTGGGGAGCAGTATTATTGCTTGATATTCATTTCTGTTTCACGCTGTTTTAGTAGTTCACGAAGTTTGATTCAATCACCTCATATAGTCAGAATATCATAGAAAATATATATACACAACAAAAAAGATTTAGGAATTGCAGGAAAATGGTAACAGTTCAGCCCAGGACTTCGCACCACGCTGCGAAGTCCGTGAGAAAGCATCGTGGTTGAGACGCATATTGAAGAGTATAAAAATCGAAGAAATCCTATTGACATACTAGGAATAAAAGCGTATGATAACTATATCAATACATACAGGTGTAGAGATCGTCTGTTTCAATTGCACGAAAGAGATAAAAAGATTTGGACCTGGAAACGGAGGAAAATATTATGAACAGAAAAAACTATGCAGACAGAAATCTGAGATTCGAGACATTGCAGCTACATGTGGGACAGGAGGCGCCTGATCCGGTGACGGACGCGAGGGCAGTGCCCATTTATCAGACGTCATCGTTTGTGTTCAGGAACGCAGCCCAGGCGGAGGCAAGATTTGCCCTGCAGGATGCGGGGAACATCTACGGCAGGCTGACCAACCCCACGGAGGATATCTTTGAACAGCGCGTGGCAAGGCTGGAGGGCGGCGTGGCAGCGCTCGCCGTGGCGTCAGGTGCGGCGGCAGTCACCTACACGATCCAGAATCTCGCACAGAGCGGCGGGCATATCGTCGCGGCAAAGAACATCTATGGCGGCACATACAACCTGCTCGCGCACACGCTGGTCGATTACGGCGTGACGACGACTTTTGTGGATCCGCTCGATGTCAGCAGTTTTGAGCGGTCGATACAGGACAACACAAAGGCACTCTATATAGAAACGCTCGGCAATCCGAACTCGGAGGTCACCGATATCGAGGCGGTTGCGCAGATCGCACATGCACACGGTATTCCGCTGGTCGTAGACAGCACGTTCGCGACACCGTATCTGGTGAGACCGATCGAGCACGGGGCGGACATTGTGATTCACTCCGCCACAAAGTTTATCGGGGGGCACGGCACGACCATCGGCGGCGTGATCGTGGACGCGGGAAAATTTGACTGGGCGGCAGGCGGGAGGTTCCCGCAGTTTACAGAGCCCAATCCGAGCTATCACGGCATCAGTTTCGTGGACGCGGCGGGACCGGCAGCGTTTATAACCAGGATACGCGCGATCCTGCTGCGGGATATGGGCGCTACCCTCTCACCGTTCCACGCGTTCATCTTCCTGCAGGGATTGGAGACGCTCTCGCTGCGCGTGGAGCGCCACGTGGAAAATGCGCTGAAAGTGGTTGCGTATCTGTCAAAGCATCCGCAGGTGGAGAAGGTGAACCACCCGTCCGTGACGACGGACCCGGAACAGCAGAGACTCTACAGGAAATACTTCCCCAACGGGGGCGGGTCGATCTTTACCTTTGAGATCAGGGGCGGCGAGCAGAAGGCGAAAGACTTTATCGACAGTCTCGAACTGTTCTCGCTGCTTGCGAATGTGGCGGACGTGAAGTCGCTCGTCATTCACCCCTATTCAACGACACATGCAGAGCTGGATGACAGGGAGAAGGCAGACCAGGGCATCAAGCCGAACACGATCCGGTTGTCGATCGGCACAGAACACATTGACGATATCATCGAGGATCTCGAGGAGGCGTTCAGGGCAGTTTCACAATGACAGTGTTTTTACGGCAGTCTTATCAGGATCGATCAGGAAAGGAAAAGGTTAAAATGGCAGTGTATAAAGGATTTACAGAGATCATCGGCAAAACGCCCCTTGTGGAGATCGTCAACGTGGAGCGCGCGCACGGCTTGAAGGCAAGGGTGCTCGCAAAGCTCGAGTACAGAAACCCCGCAGGGAGCGTGAAGGACAGGGCAGCCCTCTGCATGATCAGGACGGCAGAGGAAAAAGGTCTGCTGAGAGAAGGCTCCGTTATCATCGAGCCGACAAGCGGCAATACAGGCATCGGGCTTGCGGCGATCGCGGCGGCAAAAGGCTACCGTACGATCCTCACAATGCCGGAGACCATGAGCGTGGAGCGCAGGAATATCCTGAGGGCTTACGGCGCGGAGATCGTCCTCACGGAGGGCGCAAAGGGCATGAAGGGTGCGATCGAGCGGGCGCAGGAGCTGGCGGAGGAAATCGAGGGGGCATACATCCCGGGGCAGTTTGACAACCCGGCGAATGCGCAGGCACATTACGAGACGACAGGACCGGAAATATGGGAGGACACGGAGGGCAGGGTCGACATCTTTGTCGCCTGTGTCGGCACGGGCGGCACGATCACAGGGACCGGAAGATTCCTAAAGGAGAAAAACGCAGGGATCAAGGTCGTGGCAGTGGAGCCGGCAGGCTCACCCGTTCTGTCAGGAGGGGAGCCAGGCGCACACAAGATACAGGGGATCGGTGCGGGCTTTATCCCGGACGTACTCGATACAGGCATATATGACGAGGTGATCCGGATCGAGGATGACCAGGCATTTGAGGCATCGAAAGAACTCACGAGAAAGGAAGGGATTCTCACAGGCATCTCGTCCGGCGCGGCGCTCTGTGCGGCAGTCCGGCTGGCAGAGAGACCGGAAAATGAGGGGAAGACCATCGTGGTGCTCCTGCCCGACAGCGGAGACAGATACTACTCGACACCGCTCTTTGCAGATTAGAGCGTGTTTGAAGATTCAGTTTTGGAGGGCAGCCTGCTAAATAGATGAAAAAAGACAGATCAGGAAAAGAGGTCTGTCTTTTTTATTTTGATGCCGTTATGGGAATGAAATTGCAAAATTTCACAAAAAACTTATATTGACAACATAAAAACTTGTAAAAAACCACGGAATGTGATAGCATTAAGATGATATACGATGAATACATTTAACAAAAGCATTTGGGGGAACGAAAGGTAGGGGACTTATGAAGAGAAGAGGATTGAAGCTCACACCGCGTCTTGTACTAGTGGCAGCGCTTCCTTTGATACTGATGTTTGCTTTTGCGGTAGCAGGGATCAGTTCATCATGCGGATCCATTATCGAGTCGATGGTACAGCATGAATTGATGACGGCGCAGTATGCTTTCGAGACGTCTGTGGCAAATATCGCACAGGGTACATATATGTATACGAATGGAAAGTTTTACAAGGGAAAGCGCAACATCAGTGACAATACACAGTTTTTTGACAATTTCAGCCATGAGGTCGATCTGCAGGTCACTGTTTTTTATGACAATGTGCGGGTTGCCACAAGCCTTGTGGACGCGCAGGGGAACCGTCTCGTGGGGACGGAGGCTGACCCTGTGATCTACGACCTGGTGGTCAAGCAGGGGCAGGACTACTACTCCGACCATGTGGAGATCAGCGGCAAGACATACTATGCCATGTACTGCCCGCTGTATCAGTACAATTCGGACGAGATCATAGGCATGACCTTTGTGGGGCTGGAGAAATCGAATATCAATGCGATCTACTCCTCCAATTTCATGAAAAGTGCGGGTATCCTGATCGCGATCTTTGCGATCGGCATTGTAGCAACGACCGTATCTGTCAGCGTGGTGATCAAGGCGATCAAGGGGGTCATCGTACAGCTGAATCAAGTCGCTGACGGGGAGCTGAACGTGAAGGTGCAGGGTAAACTGTTAGGCAGGGCGGACGAGATCGGCGATATCGCACATAGTGTGGAGAAGCTTGTCCACAGTCTGTCGGATATCGTGGTGGACATCAAGGGGGCATCGTCGGATCTGGACAGCATATCGGCAGGATTTTCCGGCTCTTTCGGAAAGATGGCGGAGAATATCGGCAGTGTGGACAGGGCAGTGGAGGAGATGGCAACAGGTTCCACACAGCAGGCGCATGATACCGCGGATGTGGGGAACAAGATCCAGTATATGGGTGATGCTGTCGAGATCACGGCGCAGAATGTGGAGACGCTGGTGGGGAATACCGGCAAAATGCGCGATTACAACAAGAGTGTGGAGAATACGCTTGAGGAGCTGATCAGGACCAGCAGCGAGACGAAGGACGCGTTCGATGTAGTGTTTGACCAGACCAACATGACCAACCAGTCGGCGCAGGATATCCAGACCGCGGCTGACGTGATCACGGACATTGCGGATCAGACGAGCCTGCTGTCGCTCAACGCAAGCATAGAGGCGGCGCGGGCCGGGGAACACGGCAAGGGATTCGCCGTTGTGGCTGACGAGATCCGAAAGCTTGCGGATCAGTCTGCGGAGTCTGCCAGCCGCATCACAGGGATCATTGCGATGCTGATCACCAATTCCAACACGACGGTTGACACCATGAAAAATGTCACGGCTGCGATGGACAAACAGGGCGAGGAGCTTGGCAGGACAAAGACCGTGTTCAACAGCCTGAATTATGAGATTGGAGAGGTCGGCAGCGCTGTGGACAATATCCGGGGTGAGATCGATAAGCTCAATGATCTCAAGACCGATGTGCTCAATGCGGTTCAGAACCTTGCAGCCATCGCGGAGCAGAATGCAGCGAACACACAGGAGACCTCCGCTTCCATGCAGGAGATCAGACAGATCGTTTCCGAGTGCAGCGGGGAGGTGGACGGGATCGTCAACACCTCAAAGGGACTTGCACAGAATATTGAAGTGTTCACGCTGGAATGATCGACAAAGATAAAAGATAGAGATATAAGAATAAAAAGCGCTGCGTCAGACAGCGCTTTTTGTATGTTCGGATATCCCGCGTTCGATGGATCTGCCGACAGCGGGGAGCATTCCCGCTTTTTTCAGCGCCGGGCGGACGGCGTTGTACACCGCGACAGATACGATCGTGGAGGTGACGGCATTGACAGTGGTCGCAGCGATGTCCGGCAGCAGCGTCAGCTCTGCCATCGGTCTGCCGAGGATGACCAGCTTGTAGCAGTAGCCAAACAGCGGATCGAACACCATGTTGAAACCGAGACCGCAGACCGCGGCGGCGAGAGACCATTTGAAAGCGGTTCCGGCATCTTTGCAGGCGGACAGTCTGCCGAATCTGTGCGCGACGCATCCGGTGACAAGACCGATGCAAAACTTCAATATAAATGTTTTGGGTGCGGACAGGATGTATACGGGATCGAGCAGATCTCCGATCGTCATGCCGACAGCGCCGCCTGCGCCGCCCAGGGGACCGCCAAGGAGCAGGGCGCCGAGCACGCACACTGCGTTTCCCAGATGGATGCTCGTGGCGCTCTCCGAGCCTGGGATCATGATCTTGATCTGCAGGAATGTGAAGACCACATAGGACAGTGCGGCGATCAGACCTGTGAGGGCGATTTTTTGGCTTGTAGAATTTTTCCGGTTCATAACAGTTCCTCCTCGTGATATGGATATGTCCGTTACGCGCTGCATCGTTTTGCATAACAGAGTCCGATTCCTGTTGTAAAGTATAGCGCAAAGTGACATTTTAGAAATAGACAATTTTATGATTTTTTGCATGTACAGTTAGGAAAGTTAGAAATGCTATTGATTTTTGGAGCCAAATAGGATTTAATATAGATAAGAGAGTGTGAAAAAGAAATTCAGGAGGTTTCATATAATGGATAATTTTGGAGCAATGAGGAACACGGAAACAGCGATCATTCCAAAGGGAACAGTTATAAACGGCAACATCGCGATCGAGGGAAAGCTTGAGATGTACGGCGTGGTCAACGGTGATATCAACTCCGACAGCCGCGTCAACGTTTCCGGCGATATCACAGGAAATATCAAGGCGAATGATCTCTACGCGAAGGATTCCTTCATCGTGGGGCAGATCGAGTGTGCGCAGGGTGCCACGATACGCGATAATACGGTTATCCTCGGCGACATCAGGGCGGAGAACCTTGTGGTAGACGGCGCGATACAGGGCAAGATCGACATCAGGGAAGGCATCACGGTGGGTGAGGGGGCGATCCTTGACAGCGATATCAAGGCAAAGACCATCCAGGTCAACAACGGTGCCGCGATCAACGGGCACTGTTCACTCTGCTACGCGGATATCAAGCTCGAGGATATCTTTCCGGTGACGGAGGAGACGGTCGAGGAGCCGCCGAAGGAGACGGTCGAGGAGCCGCCGAAGGAGGAAACAAAAGAGCCGGAGCCAGCCGAGGAGGACAAGCCAAAGGCAGTGGCAAAACCCAAGGCGATCGCAAAGCCCAAGGCAGTGAAGAAGCCGGACGCCGAGTCCTGATCGGATCAAGCGTATTGAGACAAAAGAGGCTGCTATAAAAATACTGAAATGAAAGAGACAGGCATAAAGGATATGGATTGGGAATACAGCAGGGAAACCTACAGTGATGACTGCACTGCACAAGAGCGGTTCAACAGGACAGAAGAGATACTCGATTTTGCCAATATGGTATTTAGTGTGGCTTACGGCGGAACGGATTTTGGATGGCTTCTGCCCAAGGCGTACGCCCCGCAGCGCAGCGGTCTGCCGATCCACCACATGATCAGGAGCAGGGGCAGGGGCAGGATCAGGGCGCTGATCGATCTCTATCCGCTGGATCTGCAGCTGCGCGGAAGGCCAGACAGGATCAGGGCAGTCTACGTGGGGACTGTGGCGGTGCACCCCAACGACACCGGGAGAGGGTACATGACAGCGCTCATGCAGAGGGCTGTGGCGGATGCGCGCAGACAGGGGTGCGCACTCATGATCCTGGACGGCGCGCGCCACAGGTATCAGTATTTCGGGTTTGAGCGTGCGGGGATCCGATACGATTTTCATATCGAGACGAATAATATCGAACATAGTTATGCGAAGCTGTGCATGAAGGACACAGCGTTTTGCTTTCAGGAGCTTGAGGAGGGCAGTCCGTATCTTGACAGGCTGTACGGCTTGTATTGCAACAGGCTCGTGACGGCGCGCTCGCGGGGGGATTTCTGGCTGTCCCTGCAGAGCTACAACGCGTCTGCTTACGCCGTTCTGCGGTGCGGAGAACCGGTCGGGTATGTATGCCTGTCGGAGGACAGGAGATCGCTCACGGAGTTTGAGATCATGGAGAGCGGGGATCTGTGCGGTGTGCTGCACGACCTGATGGAGTCGTTTGAGTTGGGGCAGCTGCGCGTCAGCGTGGGTATGGACGAGACGGACAAGATCGAGCAGCTCGAGTATGTCTGCAATTCCTGCAGTGCATCCACATCCCATCAGATCAGGATATTGGACTACGAGGCGGTGCTTGCGTTCCTGATGAACTGGAAGCGACAGTATGCGGCGCCTGCCACCGGTGAGTATGTGGTGGGGATAAGGGATGCACAGGAGGGCTGTGTCGAGAACTATCTGCTGTCTGTCACAGAGGACAAGGCCAGCGTGACGCGCACAGAGAGAGAAGCGGACACGGTTTTCGATGGCATGGAACTGATCCGCATCCTGACGACGCCGCTGTGTTTCGTGCAGCCGCAGAGGGGGCTTGGGAACAAAATAAAAAATGCGCCTGCGGGCTGGTTTCCACTGCCGTTTTACCTACCCGAAGCAGACACATTCTGATGATCAATCCATATACTTCCATGTGTACATGTTTGCACTTCTACACTTTGGACACACGATTTTGTACTGTTCGAAGATGAACATCTTGATCTGGTCATCTGCGACATTGGTCGTGACAATGCGGCTCTGACCACACTTGCATAGAAACAGGATCTTGCGATTCAGGCGCACAGACAGGCTTTCACCCCTCAGACTGAGCGTCTTTTCTATGTACTTGATCTGCTCTTCGTTGTGAACCCCGCACTCCTCAAGAGCCCATTTGTACTCATCGCGTATGATGTGAAGTGCATCTGATGGGATGGATGAATAGTGCTGTTCTAATTTTTGTTCAGTAAACATGTTGAATTCCTCTTTTCTTTCAAATTTTTTCATAATTACTCGGATTACAGTTCCTTCATATTCTGAATCACTTTTTATGCACTTAGGAACTGTTAAAGAATTAATCTTTACATCTGACTTGTCTAAATCTTCTTATGCCGCGTTGTCGTCAATCGGCG
>ERZ808051.873-NODE-873-length-25215-cov-24.872026_pt1 | contig 25215 bp, 20 predicted proteins | sample MGYA00380199_ERZ808051 | MGnify/ENA primary metagenome ERZ808051 (study PRJEB31490, sample SAMN06133391) | mouse gut metagenome | isolation source: J11 | host: mice | place: China: Chengdu | collected 2015-05 ...
TAAGTTCATTTCCTGCTCCGATTCTTGACTGAAAGGATGTCTTTTATTCTCTTTTACACATACTTTTCGGGGCTCTCGATTCTGATTTATATGATTCTTCACCCAAAAGCGATTCCCTCATGTTTTTGTAAAATGCAGAAAAAACTCCCTCATTTTTTGTTGTTATTTCCTTTTGCGAAGCAGCGAAAGATACAGGGCGTGTTCCTCTTCTGGTATGCTCAGCGCATTCATCGCCTGTTCCACGGACAGGTCGGTCGTTTCCATTAATCTCTCGATACAGTCCAGATGGGTCAGAAGTTTCTCCTGGTCCTCAATCAGATCTTCGATGAGAGGCCCACTGTATCCATAGGGGAAATTTGACCGGTTGTTCAGATTGCCGTTCGTCTCTAAAATGATGTCAAATTCTTTCCATAGAATATACTGCTGTTCGGCTATGGTGATGTCTTGGTTCAGAAGAGTATACAATAATTTTAGAACACCATCATAATGTTCTGAATCCGGACCGTCAAGATAAATGACCACGGCGGACAACATATCATAGTCCTGCCCGGACTCCCCCGAACTGCCCAGCGGAATCTTTTCTCGAATGCTGTAGTATGATATTGAGTTTTTGTGTGTCTCAGGCGGATCAATGCAGATGCAGACAGCGCAGCACTTTTGGAGCTGATCCAATTTGGAAACGGTCATGCTACCCTCCACCTGAGCAGCAAACATTTCGCTGCAACGGACAAATTCCCGTTGGATCAGAGGTATGTCCGATGAAGCGTCCATAGAATCCACGATACGAAGGGAGAATTGGATCCGTTTTAATGTTGCGGGATCGCACCCAATCCAGCGTATCTCATCCGATTGATTGGATGCCTTCGGAATGCCCAGAATGTAGAAATTTTCAATCGAACTGAGTGTGCATTCCTGATATGCAGGGATGCCGTTTTTCATGATCCAGGCAAGAGGAATGTTACTGGACAAAAATCTTTTTTGAACTGGGGTCAATGGAACCAACTCCCGTTTGTTGTTAGTTAGAGAAACTATTACACTCAATAAAATACCACATATAGCGGGGAAACGCAAAACTATATGAGAGGGAAATAAAAATACCCCCATATGATTCTGATCATTCTAACCGATTCGAATTATTTTTCTTTACATTTGTGGTTAGAACGCATATAATGGTGGTATCATCTATATGAGGTGAGCAGCTATGACGGAAGGAATTACAACAGAATTCAAACGGGAGTACACGGAGGATATCAAGAAGACCATCATCGCCTTCGCGAATACAAGAGGCGGCGAGGTCCTAATTGGCGTAGAGGATGACGGCACTGTGATTGGCATCCCGGATGTGGATGGGACCATGCTCAAGGTGACCAATGCTATGCGGGATTCCATCAAGCCGGATATCACCATGTTTCTGCTGTGCGAAAAGCGGGAAATGGATGGAAAGGACGTTGTTGCAGTCAATGTTCAGAAGGGCACCGCCTGCCCCTATTACCTCGCTTCCAAAGGACTGCGCCCGGAGGGAGTCTTTGTCCGGCAGGGTGCGTCCACGGTTCCGGCCACCGGGAGCGCCATTTTGAAAATGATCAAAGAGACGGACGGCGATGACTACGAGACCGCCCGTTCCCTGAATCAGGAATTGACCTTTCAGGATACGGAGCGATTTTTTGCGGAGGAAAATATCCCCCTGGGGCAGGAGCAAAAGCGCACGCTGGGGCTTATCAGTGAGGACGGAGTTTTTACCAATTTGGGGCTGCTCCTCTCTGACCAGTGTACGCACACCGCAAAGCTGGCGGTTTTTCAAGGCTCCAGCAAGACCGTTTTCAAGGATCGAGCCGAGTTTTCCGGCTCCCTGTTCCGGCAAATGGAGGATATCTATGCCTATATTGACCGGTTTAATCGAACTCGTGCAGAATTTCCCGGCTTAAAACGGGTAGATACGCGGGATTACCCGCCGGAGGCCCTGCGGGAAGCACTGTTCAACGCCATCGTTCACCGGGACTATTCCTACAGCGGCTCCACATTCATCAGCATCTTCGATGACCGGATCGAATTTGTGACCTTGGGCGGTTTGCCGAAGGGGATCGCCATGAGTGACGTGATGATGGGGGTCTCCGTTCCCCGCAACCGCCGTCTGGCCAATGTTTTTTATCGTTTGCATCTCATTGAAGCGTTTGGTACGGGAATGCTGAAAATTAAAGAGTGCTATGCCAGCTGTCCCTGCCAGCCTGTGGTGGAAACATCCGAAAACGCATTCAAAATCACACTGCCCAATATAAACTACAGGGCGGAAACAGCGTCTGTGGAGAATCAGCTGTCTGAAAAAGAGCATCAAATCTTGAAGTGTATTTCTGCTCGGCAGTCTGTTTCAAGGGCGGAGATCGAAACGGCAACAGGGTCGTCTCAAAGTGCGACAATTCGGGCGTTGAAGAAACTTCTGGAACTGGGATTGATTCAAAAAAGAGGGAATGGGAAAAATACAAAATACTTTAGTGCGTAGCAGCAGAATGCAGGAATAGCCTGACCGGGGGAACAGGCTGCCAGGTACAATGTTGAGCGACCTCATCCAGCTTTTCCTGATCTAAATTCATAAAGGATATGATCTGCTCCTCCGGGAACAAATTTTCACAGTAGACAGGCATTATTCCTTGAGGAACAATGCCAATCTTCTCATTGCCGGTAAGCCGGCTGGCCAGAATGGATCCGTCCCTGACATAGACAGGGAAACTGGCTTTCCGCAAAGCCAGATAAAATCTGACAGTTTCAATGGTTCGGCCCACAGAAGACCCGGCAAGCAAAAACGTGAAGCCAGCCTCTTCATGCTGGGGATATAGGCTGATGTGGGTGGAATTGCCGCCTCTGGCAATTTCCCAAGGATGTCCGTACACAGCTTCAATTTGCAATTTCTATTTACTTTTAAAGAGTTGAGGAATATAAAATGAAAGATTTTGAAATCGTAGACCTGTTACCGCTGCACAGACAGATGACGCTTGTTATCTTCCGTGACCCCAATACCCAAAAATGCGAGGTGCAGATTCTGCCCGTTTTGCTGAAAATGGCAGAACTCCAAAACATACAAGCAATGCTGAAAATTCCCTCTGAACCTGGGGATAATGCGGCAACAATGTCCGTTGAAGTGGATGAAACGCTGAGCCGCGAGATTCTGGATTGGTGTGGGACCAGGGGGATTTCATCGGAACAGCTGGTGCGGGCATTTGTCTATTTCTGCGGTGAGCCGGAAAACACAGATATTGTAAAGTCTTGGGTGCGGCAGGAAGTTGTTCGGAGAAAGATAGACATAGAAAAACTTCCCTCTGTCACCAGAGAAGAGTTGGAACAGAATGTAGATGCTGTCATGGAACGGGTCGAGAACGGAGAGAGTCCAATTCTGATTCGGAGCGCAGGAACAACAGACTTACTGTTATTTGGCTGGGAGGACTATTTAAACCGGTTCCCAACGCTGTATACCTCGGAAGAGATTGCGGAAATTGAAGCGGTGTGCTTGGAAATAAAAGAGACAGAGGCGGAGTAAAAACTGTCTGAATTGTTATACAGATTTACCGATTAAACAGGAGGATAACAAAATGTTGGAAGTTGGAACGAAAGCCCCGGAGTTTACCCTGCCGGACAAGGACGGGAATTCCATATCCCTGACCGATTTTGCGGGCAAAAAAGTTGTGTTGTATTTCTATCCCAAGGACAACACTCCTGGCTGTACCCGTCAGGCCTGTGCTTTTGCTGGGGCTTATGAGGAATTCAAGAAGATCAACACGGTGGTCATCGGCGTCAGCAAGGACTCGGTGACCTCCCACCAGAAGTTTGCGGAGAAGCACGGCCTGCCGTTTATCCTGCTCTCCGACCCGGAGCTGACAGCCATCCAGGCCTACGGAGTGTGGCAGGAGAAAAAACTCTACGGCAAGGTGAGCATGGGCGTGGTGCGGTCCACTTTTATCATTGACGAGAACGGTATGATCGAGAAGGTGATGCCCAAGGTGAAGCCCGATACCAATGCCGCAGAGATTTTGGAATATCTGACAACGAAATAACAAGCATCAGTTCGTGGAAACAGCTCTACCATTCCGCAAATGCGGGACGGCAGAGCTGTTATTCGTCTGGAACGTATTCGGCCACATCTTCCAGGTGACAATTCAGAATTGTACACAGCTTATTCAGAGTATGTGTTGATACCGGCATATCCGCTTGGAGCCGCTGGACAGTTGCGTGGCTCATGCCGTGTTTGAAACGCAGCGTGTAGGTTGTCACCTTTTGCTCGGCCATTGTTTTCCACAACGGCGCATAGTGAATCATTGCATTCAGCCCCCTTTACAGCTTCTATTATGGCTGATATAATGGCCATGCAATATGGCCATTATTTAGCCATGTCATAAAGGAGGCAGACAGCTATGATTGAGCGATGCTGTGCGTTTACGGGTCACCGCCCAAAGAAATTTCCTTGGGGTTACAACGAAGCGGACGTCAGGTGCGTTGCTCTGAAAAAAGCGCTCGCTGGAGAAATTGCCAAGTTGGTGGACATCGGTTATACGGATTTCTTCTCGGGAATGGCAGAGGGAACAGATGTCTGGGCTGCTCTGGCGGTGCTGGCCCTGAAAAAGGATAATCCCGCGCTGAGACTCCACTGCGTCCTGCCCTGTGAGGGACAGGCAGACGGGTGGTCAACTTCAGCGCGGGAACTCTATTATTCTATTCTGGAGCGGGCGGACAATGTTGTCTATGTGAGCCGGGAATATAGCAAAGACTGTATGCTGAAACGCAACCGCTATTTAGTCAATCACGCCGCCCTTCTGCTGGCCGTCTACAACGGCGAGCGCCGGGGAGGAACGGCGATGACGGTGCGGTATGCAAGGAAACTGAGGCGGAAGGTTGTTGTCATTGAACCGTACCAAATTAAACCAACGGTTCAATGACAAACCGCTCTGATGCTTGTATGATAGGGACACAACGACAGAGCAAAGGAGTGGAACACCGTGAATTTGAAAGACGCTTTTCGTGCCCAGAACAAGCTGCAGGCCCTCATGGATGAGGCCAGCTGCATCCTCCAGGATCGGGATAATACCCTGAAGGTCACCACCACCCATCTGCGCAGCAAGGTCATACTAGAGGCCCAGGACGCTGTCACTGAGGACACCGCCCCCAGCGAGTATGCCGAGCACATCAACCAGGTGGCCGCGTTCCTAATGGCTATGCTGGCGGAGCGGGAGAAACTCAGCGCCGCCATCTGTGACGCCAAGTCCAAACTGCCCCTGGATATGGACAGCGAGACCGGTCTGAACCGAACCCGGCAAAACCTGGCCGACATCTTCCGACGGATGGCTGTTCTGCGCAGCAGCGAGGTGGTGCTGTCCAACGGCGGCAGCGGCTACCGCTTCAACGGCGAGGGCAACCAGGTGAGCTACCGCTGCGACGCCAAGCGGGTGACCACCATCAACTTTGACCGGAACAAGATCCGGGGCATGGCCACCGAGCTGGGCCGCAAGGCCGACGAGGTGTCCGCCAAGCTGGACCAGTGCCTCGTGAACACCGTGGTGGAGTATGTCCTCCCCTTTGAGATGAACGACAGCTTCGATGTGATCCTGTCCGACTTTATCCAGCGGCAGTCTGGGTAACGCCCCTCCCCGGGCGCGGCGGGCATGGCGGAATGGAGGAACTGTGACGGCCGGTTCAGGTGCGGATGAATGATGATGCCGCACACCGCGAAGAACATACTGGGGAGCATCTGCAAAATGCTGTATTGAAAGGAACCGACAGACGCTTTTCTCTACGTTCCCCGCAAGCACGTTTTTGCTTCCTTCCCTATACGCAAACTTACAAACCGCCCTTACGCTTCTCTGTTTCGACCTCGGTCCTTGGGTTTCGGCCTCTGGACCGACATGAGATTACAAGTCGCCAAGTCCAGGCTGTTTCAACGCCCCGCAGGGTACCAAACAGTCCGGACACGGCGGATAAGGGCCTAAGCGGCTTTGAAATTTCGCCATGCCCCCTGCGCCCGAGCATCAAAAGGATGAGCGGCAGGCTCCGGCCTGCCGCTCATGCTACAAATATTGGAAAGGTTGGCCGCCACCAGGATGTCGTTCATGGGCACATCCAGCAGGGCACTCAGAGCGTAGAGGTTGTCCACTGTAGGCAGGCTCTGGCCCCGCTGCCATTTGTAGATGGCCTGGGGTTCCTCAAAGCCGAAGAACTGCTGGAGATCCCGGACGGACAGACCTTTCGTCTGCCGCAGACGGCAGATGTTGGCCCCGGTGGCGGGAAGATCGATGACGGGAAATTGATTGAAAGACATAATGATCGCCTCCATTCTGATAGTAGTGTAGAATAGCAGAATAAGAGCGAAATGGCAAGATGTTTTGTGGATTTGTAATAAAAACGTAATACGGGAGGAAATGAATTGGAACAAACCAATTATTATCAACTATTACATAAATTTTCATTGTTTAATACCTATTTTGCCTTTCTTGATACCGAGGACTATTTGGCCGATGGACTCTTTATTAAGCATCAAGTCAGAGTTTACTTTGGGGATGAATTTGTTAACCCAGGTATCCCATACCGCATCATTTTCTGCCATGTGCGAAAGTGGGATAAGGGGCGATTTTGTGATGCTATGCGTGAATTGCCGAATAAGATGCTTCTTTGCGGTAATATGAATTATATAAGTGCTTGTGTGAATACTTGGGAAAGAATGGTGGAATTAAAACAGGAAGGGAGGGCTTCCGATGGCGCAAATGGTGCCGCTGAGTAAGCGCAGTAAAAAGGCGCAGAAAGAGTATCACGCCAAACAGCGCGTCTCCTGGTATGGGCTTAGCCCAGTCACGCGCACTGTGCCCAGCGGGAAGGTGTATGACCGAAATCGAGTTAAACGAGCGGCTCGCGGTGCTTCTAAAGAATTTTGAGAAGGAACCAGGTTGTCCACGCCGGACTGGGCGGCGGTATCGCCGCAGGAAAGGACAGGAAAAGACGGATCAACGGTTAGCCATTATCCAGCTTTCTGGCTATGCGCCCCATCGCGGTTATGTGGATTGGGACTTTGAGGGAAAGACCCTCCTGCACACAGGCAAGTATATCAAGTATCCCAAAAACAGTAAGTGCCAGCGTTGGCTCAAACGAGTGAGCAGCAAAAAAGTGCGAGCCTGTTCATGCCTCCCCCGAAAGGGAAACGGCTACCGCAAGGTTTTCGACTACTGGTGGGCGCTGTATTAAGAGAGACCGCCGTATCACGGAAAAATGTGATGCGGCGGATTTTCATTATATCATTGGTGGGGGTGGCCCATGCCCTCATGTTTTTCCAGTTATTCGACTAACTGAAAAAAATACAGTTTCTGCCTGAGTGTCAATTTCGAATAGGTGGCAGTCCAACTCACCTCTAAGAGCAGAGCGGTGTAGATAGGTTCTCGCTGTGTTTTCAAGTAACGCTACCGCCGTTGACCCCAGATATCAATAATGCGTGGAATCAGGTGGAGTATGCCCAGCAGTATGAGAAGCTGAGACGTATGGAGATTTCCCCGCTCCCACGATTGTAAACATTTTTAATTTCTTTCAATAGGCATCCCCCTTTTGACAAAAGCGACTGCGCATTCAGTTGCTTTTTGTCGCTTTTGTCTGTATAATGATATCATCAAATCACATCAGGAGAAAATGAGATGGCCGGAACAAATACAGGCAACATCGGCCTTGAAGAGCAAATCTGAGATGCAGCTTATGCCCTTTAGGGAAATCTGGACACCTCTGAGTGCAAGACTGTGATTTTGCTCAAATATATCTATAGCCGGCTTGAGAGCACGTACAACAAACTGGCAGCCGAGGACGAATGCTTTGGGAGGGCTAGGGCGAGTATATTGCCGAGAACATTTTTTGTGATAGACGCCGCTTGCTGGTCGGGTTATCGTGGCAGCTGGGGGGGTAAATTTGTTCACCAACATTTACCTGGTGGAGGTGCTCCAACTCTGTAACAGGTCTGATAAGGATGTGTATAATCTGAATGAGCACCCACACAATCTGGCAGTACAGTGTGGTATGGCTCTTTTTGAGTCATTCGGAGCCCGATGACCTGTAAAATCTGCTCAGATGTATTTGACGCTTTTACAAAGACAGCGAATCCGTCTTGGCTCTTGGTACAGCGGTATTTCAAAGAAGTTGCCAATCTATACAAAGGTGACAGGCAAAGGCATCACTAGCTTATCCATGATGTAGGGAACTCCATTCAGAAGGTAGAGAAGATGCAAAGAGAAAGGAAGTAACGGCATATGGGTGAGGCATTGAAAAAAACTGAGAATAACTTTTTTGTGTGGCTACCAAGCGCTACTCCTCCCTATATGTTGCAAGAAATAAGGAGTTCCTACAAAGCGGTCAGTTCCATACTAGTGCAGAAAAAAGTGCTTCCTCAGCCTTTGAGTTCAACAACACAAATCAGTCAGGTTGAGAATGCGTTGAAGCAAGCTAAGCGAGTATTCAGTAGCAAAAAACTTCGCAACAATGCAGTGAAACTCTTGACTGCTTACCTAGCTTATCTTCAAGAAGAAAAGATTCCCCAGTCTGTACAGACTGAAACTGTTGGGGTTGTACCAGAAGAAGATTGGATACGTTTTGATTTCACAAACGCACAATCTTTTGAGAGGACTGTACCAATATATTGCAATGTAGATGGAACCATTGTGGAAGGACGAAATTGGGCAAGGATTCTTGTAGCAATCGTAGAACTTGAACTTGCCAATAAAAATCCTGCGCTGGAAACACTATGTAAAAAATCATTATATGCCACCAAAGCGGACAGGCCTTTTCTAATGAAAAACAGAATCGACGGACTGAATTGCTCGAAACTCTCAAACGGGTACTGGATCAATGTCAATTGGGGTATCCCTCGATTGATGGAAATCATTCAAGCTTTTTGCCTACATTGCGGATACGAGAAGAAGCGGGTAGTACTGTATGGAGTCCCTAAAGAGAACACCGCTACAAAACGCAACAGAACATACACAAAGAAAAATGCAGACCGCAATTTTAGTATGGGAAAGGCAGAAGATTTCCTGAGAGATGCTGGCTTGCGGGGGGCTACTGTGCAGGAACTGATAGACGTTATCCAGCCCGGGGCCGCATTCTGGCCGACGAAAAATGCTCTGGATGAAAACCTGAACGTCATTGCCATGCCTGAAAACCGCTACGTTCATGTGGATAGCTTTGTAGATCTGGACGAAGCCGAGGAGGATCTCGGGAAAATCCTCATTACACACTTCGCACAGTTTGGCGGCTACAGCAATAACCAGCTTCTCTTCGGCGCGGCTTCACAAGAACTTTCGATGTTCCTGAATGATAACGACTGCGAGAATATCGATGGGGTATATGCTATAGCCCGGTATTTGTTTGAGAAGAAGGTAGGCGCAGGAAAACCATACAAATTCTATCCACCGCACATCTTTGAGGTCGAGCCGGATTACCCGATGACCCTCAGAGGTTTGATGATCCGTCTTGCAAGAAGTAATGGTGGTATTCTACTCGCAGCCGATGCTAAAAGCTATCTGCAGAAAACTATGCTTACCTATGGTGGCATGGGACAGTTGTTACAAATCGGTACAGCCAATACCTTTCTCATATATGACGATGACAGATATCTGCTGAGCGAGACGCTTGGGATTGACGACGCATGGTGCTACCAGATGCATGACCGAATGGATGACCTGTTCCGTAAAGCCAATGTGGCCTATGTGATTCCAAGGGATATCAGCACGGCATGGCTCAATATGCTACCTGCTTTGCCACAGGGACTTGGATGGACCCGACTCCTTCTACAGGAAGTTTTAGATAAGTATCCTGCCATTGGATTCAAGTCAATATCGGCGGACATTACCCAGTCCTACCATACCCTATCGGCGGCCTTCGTCCCGGTCGATTCACCACTGCAATCTTTCCCTGATGTGGTAAGCCTCTTTATGGAGGGAAGGTACGAGCTGCCGAGGCGTATGCAGGGAGAAGAGTTACGTATGGAACTGCGGGATGCTGGGATGCTGGAGAACGATGAACTGATCTATGCACTACCGAAGGCGCTGGATGATTATCGTTTTGCATGGACCGATGAAAATAAGTATGTATATGTCCGCGGTAACAAATAAGCTGCGGGATATATTTTAGAATAGGGGAAAACAAATGTACGGATATGAATGGACGGATCAGAACGGTATATACCGACTGTCCGTAAACAGCAAAATTCAAAAGGAGATCCGTCCAGTATTTAAAGAAGAACTGGATTATTTCGGCTTTAATGAACATTGGTCGTATCCAGATACGGAGGCACCACTCCTGTGGGCAGAGGGAATCCGGCGCTACATATTAAACGGCACCTGTGTTGCCGAGGCTGTGGGTGGCGGCTTCTACACAAAGCCCACCATCAAAATCTATCACATGGGACTGAAACTGAAGCCCATTGATATCGAGGCTTTGTGGAAAGAAAATGAACGCCTAATGTTGGGCCTTGAGAAGACTGCGATGGATTTTATCCGCAGCACCTATGATAAATATAAAAAGAAAGACATGGCTTTTGCCGTTGCCTTCAGCGGAGGGAAAGATTCCCTGGTTCTCCTTGACCTGGTTGCCCGAACTCTTTCACCGGAGAAATTCTCTGTTGTGTTTAGCAACACTGGAATGGAACTATCTACGACACTCCGATCTGTTGGAAGAGCAAAGCGGCACTGGCCGTCGCTGAAATTTTATGAGGCAAAGAGTCATCTTAATCCTGCCGACAGTTGGGAGGAATTTGGGCCTCCAGGGCGCAGGATGCGCTGGTGTTGTGCTGTTCATAAATCCGTTCCGACAATCTTGCTGCTACGTGAGATAACTGGAAACTATAATGTAAAGGCTGTAGTGTTTGATGGAGTGCGTGCGGAAGAAAGTGCTGCAAGGGCTGATCGTGACGAAATCAGTGTAGGAGCAAAGAATATAAATCAAGTTAATTGTAGTCCTATACTGAAGTGGGGAACTTCGGAACTATTTATATATTTGCTCCATAACGGAATACTGTTTAACGATGCGTATCGCCTCGGCTTATTTAGAGTTGGCTGTATTGTCTGTCCCATGTCTTCAAGCTGGTGGGACGGGATAGTGAATGATGTCTATCCTGATGAAATGTGTCAATTGCTATCCAAAGTTGAAGGATATGCAGCGGCAACAAAACCTCAAAGTGAGGTGACTAAGTTTATTGAGCAGGGTGGGTGGAAAGCCCGTATGGGTGGACGAGGATTGCATAATGGCGGCAATCGGGTGGTTGAGAAAATCGCTGATGACAGGATTTCATTTAGCTTCACTAAGTATAATCAAAATTGGCTGGATGTTTGCAGCATTCTTGGCCCCATTGTGTATAAGGATGAAGAAGTCTATACCCAGATAATCGGAAAGCAGGAATTCCAATTCCAAATTGTTTCTGGCAAAACTTCCATGGTTATTTATTGGTCGTATTCAAAGATGGATAGATTTGTCCTGAGCCATTTAAGAGGAGTTGCCAATAAAACAGCATATTGTTTTGGATGTAAGGCGTGCGAGGTACAGTGCCCAGTCAATGCGTTTACAATTAACGAAAATGGACATATATACATTAGAGAAGAAAACTGTATACACTGCTATAACTGTATTGAGTTTACAAACGGAAAGGGTTGCCTTGCAGCAAAGTCACTTTCTGTTACAGGAGGAGAAAATGGTATGGACTTAAAGGGCATGAACAGATACCAGCATTTTGGACTTAGGAGACCTTGGCTTGAGCATTTCTTTGCTTACAAAGAAAACTGTTTCACAATGGGTTCTCTTGGCAACCGTCAGTATGATTCACTAAAGGTGTGGCTCCGAGAAGGAGGCTTATTGACAGCTACAGGGAAAGGCAATAAGTCTGGTGTCCCTACACCGCTCTTTGAAAAAGTCCAGGCTTTGGGAGCAGGAAATCCACTGACATGGGCCATCATCTGGACCAATCTCGCCTATAACTCCATCATCGTCAAATGGTATATGTTAAATGCGCCTGCAGGTGAAGTTTATGAGAAGAATGATCTGATTTTTCTTCTTGGAGACGATTATTCCAAATCTACTCGTGATAATGCAGTAACTGCTTTGCTTGAAACCTTCCGGCACAGTCCCATTGGCACCGTGTTGAAGCAGGGCATTCCAATTCCGAGCGGAAACAGTTATAAATTCTCAAAGCAAGGCTGGAATACACCGGATGCGGTTGCTATTCTCTATGCGCTATATATGTGGGCAGAGGCAACAGGCCGGTACACCTTTACGCTGAGCCAAATGGCCTCTGCAAGAGGAAATGCCGATGCCAAAGGAGTCGATCCCGTGTCCATCTTTGGTATCAATCCAGACCGGTTTAAGGATATCCTACAGGATATTGCTCTGCAGTTTGACAAATATATTCGCACGACTTTCGTGGCGGATTTAGACAACGTTCAGCTTTTCCCTGAGTGCAAATCCATCGACATCTTGGATCTGATTGCAAAGTAAGGAGATGGTGTTATGGCGAAGTATAGTACATACATAGAATTAAGCCCGCACTATGAGTCGGTAGTGGATATTGATTCCGAATCTCGGCATCCCGATATGTGGCAGGAGTACATTGTCCACGAGGATATGAAAGGAGCCGTAGAAGTCATTTGCGACTCGCTGAAATATGAGGACGAGGACAAGCGGCGCTCCTTTTGGATTCACGGCGCTTACGGTACCGGAAAAAGCTATGCGGCCATTGTACTGAAGCACCTATTCGAAGACAATATTCCCAGTATTCGCAAATTCTTGTCTAATCAGATGCTGATTCCATACAGAGAGCGCTTCCTCTCCATCCGCGAGAAAGGTGAGTTTCTTGTAATTTGGAAGAGTCAGGCTACTGACATCCGGAGCGGCATTCAACTCATGATGACGATGGAGAATGCCATCCGGGAAAAGCTGAAAGAGAAATTTGGCGCCTCTGCGTATTACGGAAAAAATTCTTTGATTGCCGCAGCGCGAGATGCTGTGAACGATTCTTCCATCAACTGGGATGAGCTCTTTGCAAATCAGACTTATGCACTTTTTGAGGAGTATGGCTCTGTTGAGGAATTCTGCGACGAAGTGATGAACGGCAGCTTGAAGGCATCGAATATTGTGGCCCGTATCTATCGCGATAAGGGTTGGGGGTTCTTTACTTCGCTACAAATGTTTAAAGACTGGGTCGCAGATATAATTGAGGGCAATCATCTTCAGGATACAGGTATTGTCTTCATCTGGGACGAGTTTACCTCTTACCTTCGTAATAATCCAACGGATGATGTCTTGCAGCCGCTCTCGGAATTCTGCAAAGAACAGCCTTTCTTCATGTTTCTCATCGTTCATAGAGCGCCAAGTTGGGTGAGCCAGATTGGCGAGGAGATCTATGAGCAGATTGTTCACCGCTATCATCCTCTCGACTTCCACGTTAGTGAGAGCGCTGCCTACGAACTAATTGGCAGTTCCATCCTGACCCGTGCTGGAATGGACGATCAGTGGAATACTGAGCGGGATAAATTGATGAAGTCAATCAGTAAGAACTTTGCTGACTTCGACAATTTGGACATGAGCAATAAAAAAGAGCGTCTCCGTCAGCTTTGTCCGCTGCATCCCATGACGCTTTCATTGCTTGCGATTGTGGCCCAGAATTTTGGGGCTTCCCAGCGCACCCTTTTCCGCTTCATGAAAGACCCGAAAGAGTCTGAGAAGAATGTGGGCTTCATTTATTATATCAACAACTTCGGCCCGGATGACTGGCGCTGGCTGACCCCGGATTTCCTGTGGGATTACTTCTTCACCAGAGAAAGTGATGTTCATAGCTTCTCTCCGGAGGCAAAGAGCGCTTATCAGCATTACATGACCAAGCGAGAGTTTATATCTGACGACTACCATATGCATGTGTTTAAGGCTGCCATGCTTTTGATTGCGGTTATGTCCTCGGGTACCGTTAGCAACCTATATAGCCAAGCGACACAGCGTAAGGTTTCTGCCACAAGTAGCACCTTGTATAAGTGTTTTGCTGGTCAGCTGACCAAGGACGATGTGGAGATGTATCTTGCCGATCTTGAGCAGATTGGGGTCCTTCGTCTTGATGCCATGACCAACGGCGACAAGCGCCTCCAGATTCCTTATAGTGGTAGTGCCGATGTATTTGATGTTCGTAAAGATATGCTACTGAAAAAGTATACCCGTTACGAGATCTTCAAGAAAAATGGCATATTTGCCAAATCTATGGAGGCCAAGATCTGGGATAAGACCAGTGCTTCCTATGGCAGAATGTATGTTGCAGCCTGTGATGCAGGAACAAACTCTGTAAATATGAGATTTGGGGAGGTTCAGGCGGAACTTAAGAAGTGCCCGTATAAATTCGGCATTCTTGCAATCACAATTTCAGAATCGAGCCAGTTTGCTGTCATGCAGGATAAAGTGAAGAATCTTGCCGCACAGGACGCAACAGGTCGCATGGCTATTTACTTGATGAAATCCCCGCTCACGGATGATCATCTAGACCGTTGGTATAATGCCATGACGCACTCCGAGCTTGCTGCAGAGGAGGGCAAGAGCGGTGATGCTGATCGGTATACGGATGAAGCAAGCACTATTGTTGAGGAGTGGTCCAGTACTGCCAAGGACGATCAGCTGATGGCAGTCTGTGGCGAGAATGTCTATCCGTCTGAATACGGTACAGAATACTTTGCTCCCAAGATGGAGAGAGATATACTGTTCGGCTCTATTTTCACTGCTGCGCCGGAGCTGGTCGTGACAACAAATACGGCTTTCAAGAAAATCCAGCAAAGCACCGCGCTGGCAGGGGTACAAAAAACCACACCGAATGCGCAGATTGGAAATATTGTTAACGGTCTAAAGCAGGCTGGTGTATGGGATATCAACGGGCTTGAGAAGCTTGTTCAATGCGCTGGTAACGATGGCGCTGTTGCCATTGCAAAAATAGCGAATTTCATTCTACAGCGTTTTTCGCAAGGCACACAGATCAAGTTGGATGCTCTTTGGCAAGAGTTACAGGAGGCGCCTTACGGTTATTACAACAACATGACCTGTGGCTATATTCTCGGATTTTTGCTCAGATACTATGTCAACAGTGAATTCAGCTGGAATAAGGGAGATAACAATCCGTGGCCGCTGACCGAGCAGACTCTTGCCACCATGATCACGGCTATCTGCAAGGAAGAAGTTGTAAACAATTATCTTTCTCCCGGTTCTGAGATTTGGCAAAAATTCAAACCGTATGTCCAAAAAGTGTTTAAGCTGCAGGATAGCGAGGCCGTCAACGAGACTGAGGCCCGCAAATACATATCCAAGCAGTGTACTGAAAATGCTGGTGTGCCGTTCTGGGTTCTCAAGTATGTGCCGGAGGAAAAATACGGTGGAGAAGCAGCCAAGCAGGCTGCAGACGAAATTATCGACCTCTTCTGCAACTTTATGAATGAGATTGGCGATCAGGAGCAGGTGATGGGCAATATTACCGTGAAGTTTACTGGTCGTGGTTCGGTACGCAAAGCACTGATAAGTCTCTATTTTGACCAAAATACGGTCTATGATGCGTTCAGTTCTTTTGTCTCCCAGAAATGTCCGGAGCTGCAGAAATTGCGTGAGAGCATTGGCTTGACCAGTCATGATCTCTTCGATGCTATCCATCAGATGATGCAAGGCCAGGTTTCCACGTGGACCGAGGCTCAGGTGGAAGAAAAACTCGCTGAACTCTGCATAGAGTACCGTGCGGTTGCAATTTTGAATAATGCTTTAAACCTGAATCGTAAGAGTATTAAAGCGTTGAGTGATGATGTCGAGAACGCCTTTAAGAATATGAAGATACCTGGGTCAGTGATTGAAAAGTTGGACTATATGTGGATTCCTGCATTGAAGGCCATGCAGCAAATTGCCACCATCCAATGGTCCAAGATTGAACTGAGCGACAGAGACGCTTATGTACAGCTTTTGAGTAACGATGCACATAAGGTATGGAGTAGCATCACTTCACCGAAAGCGATTCTGCAGCGCTACATGGAGAAGCGTGGTTATAGCTGCACAGATGAGGAACTGGATGGAATATATGTTGCGCTGAAAGTCGTAAGCTACAATTCTCCTGCCTCTGACTTTGATTCCAGAATTGAAACACAACTCAACAAGGTCGCTTATAATAGAAACAAGGTGCGGATTCAAGAAATCTGGACAACTCAGAGCGGCTTTGATTCTGTTACAAAGTGGTGTGACAGCTATGCTGTGCCGATTCAGTGGGTTGTCGGCGATGAGGCGTTGCCACATATTACAGTTTTAAAGACGGTACAAGAAGGGAGCCTCGTAGACAACACCGCGCTCCATAATGCCACGCAGTATTTTGAAAGCCATACAATCAATGCGCTGAAGGACAAAAAGTTTATCACGGATTGCTTCATTGCCCAGATTGGCAACAGCTATCGAGCAGCATTCGAGGCATCTGGAACAGTGCTGGTTTCCCGTCTGAAGACAAATACAAAGCTGTCCTCGGATGTTTATTCATGGTACAATAAGGTTGGTGAGATTCGCAAGACCGTAGATGCTTTCCTATGCGATAAATATTGTGGAGATGCGAAGAAAAAAGTGGAAACTATGCCTGAAGCCCAACTTCGTGACAGGGTCGTTCAGCTTCTGGATGAGAGACCTGATCTTTATGCCATGTTCATCAACTAAGAGAGGAGGCCTGAGCCGTGACAATCGCCGAAATTAAAGAGAAACTCAGTCAAGAGAAGGGATTTGGTTCCCGCTTCCCGGCTCGGATTATTTTTACCGAGAGTCTCGATACCTATGCTCTGCTTGAAAGCCAACTGAAGGGCATCTGCGATGTTACAATCAATGTCGCGGATTTTTGCAGGGCCCCGGACACGGTTCCTCAACTTGATCAAATTAAGGCAAAACTGAATGAATACACAGGTAAACAGGTATTGCTTCTCTCCGTTGGCGAATATCTTCGTTTGTGCATTAAACGGGAACTGAATGCAGAACGTCGGCAGTTTCTGCCGTTTTGGGAGACACAGCAAGCGGAAGCCTCAAGAACCAGAATCATTATGCCCATGTTTAGTTGCCGTGACATCTTCGATCGGGTCGTCGGCCCCGTGGACGAGCGCCAGCAGGATTATGTATGGACTCTTGATACAGCACCGACAATCGAGAGTTACACCATTTCTGTGTACTCTCCGAAATTTAAGGAGGTCATCAATCCGAATGCTGACAATTTAACCGGATGGCTGCATGATTGGCAAACAATTTTGAAGAGAGACACGTCATGCTCGATAGTGACTCTTCAGGAGAGCAATGTGGAAACATCCTATGGTACCGTCAGCATCAAACCTATCAACAGCCCATTCCGCTATCTAACAGATTTCTTGGTTGATGGGGACGCCCTTGTCGAGAAATGGGAAAGCAATAATTTCTGGAGCCAGATGGTTATTTATGCCTCCAAATTATATGATAAGGCATCATTTGAACAGATTGTCATCCTTGTGCTGAAGGTCATGGAATTTGACTTCGTTTCTGTAGCAGCAAGATGGAACACATTGGATGAATTCCAAAAAGAACTTGTGTGGCTCTGGTACCGTGTGTACCCAACAGGAGATTATTTTTCCTATGCCTGTCGAAAAGCTGCTGCGGCACCAGATATCCCTGCAAGGATACGGGATGAAATCCTGCTGGTATCCACCAGGAGCGCTCTATGGATTGAACAGAGAATGGCAGCCATGAAAGCACTGAATTTCTCTTCATTTGGCGATGCCTATTTTGAACTAATGGACAAGCTGCCTCTGGCAGAGACAAAGCTCCAGCTTCTGACATATCAGACCCACGAAGAACGAACCTATGCTGTAAAGGTGATTAGTGAGCTTTTGCGTAACGGTGCTGAGCCGGATGCTGTTGCTGACATGATTGCCAACGACTACCCCACATTGGCAGCATATATGAAAAAGAATACTGGCTACGACGAAGCGGTAGACGAGTACATGGCATGGTATCGAAAGAATAAACTTATCAACCGGTATCCCGGTGAATATCCTGTTACCATGACCTTCGACCGATTCGATTCCCGTTTTAAGCTGATGCATCAAATGATAGACAAGGATTGCGTTTCTTTTTGGATTGACGGCTTTGGTGTGGAGTACACTCCACTTTTCCTACATGAGTTGGAGAAAAGAGGAATCGTACCTGCCTCTTTAAAAATCGCTGTTGCACTTCTCCCGACCGAAACAGAGTATAACCATCAATGGAATAAGCATGATCCGATGACGGTGAAATGGGACAGGTTGGATTCATACTCTCATAGGGGTATGCCAGATGATAAAAGCTATTACTCTTGCATCGTTCACCAGCTTGCGGTTTTTACTGATGCTGCAGAGAAGGTCGAAGAACTTCTGGAAAAACATGACTATGTGGTCATTACCGGAGATCATGGCAGCAGTCGGTTTGCGGCACTTGCATTCCATGATACCAGCGTTGTCCCTGTGACGGCTCCCAATAAATCAAGAATCCGCAATTTTGGGCGTTTCTGCGAGCTTGACGAAAAATCCGCTGGTATGATACCTCTGCCAGAAACCAGCAAGGTAACTTCCAATATTGTCAGGAAGACGTGTCTGGTGATGAATAACTATCAGCATTTTGCTGTGAGCGGAAATGTGGCTGGCGGCAATACGGACGAGCATGATGTGGTTGGTGAAATACATGGTGGTAACACCACCGAAGAGAGACTTGTTTCTGTTATTGTAGTAAAGAGGAAGCAACCGCTTACTCCACTCACATGCAAATCGAAAAGTCAGTATGTGACCAAGAGAAACGGTCATGTAGAAACAACACTCACTTTTACTCACCCGGTTTCTATGCTTGAGGTTGCTCAAGGAAGCAACAAAGCCGTTTGCACCAAAAATTCAGATAGAGAGTGGCAGATCGCTTTAGATGATGTGGCAACAGACGACATTGTTCTTTCCGTCATTGCAAACGGGAAACTTCTGCCCAAGGTTACCCTAAAGGTTAAAACACAGGGTATCAGTAAGAATAATGATCCATTTGGCGGTACAGGCCTATGAGAAGAAAGAAAATAGAATGCTGCGAATGTGGTAGAGCATCGGTAAAAGATGAGATAGCCTTGTGCAAAAAGTTGCTCGGTATCGACACAGAGGACTTTTATTGTATTGACTGCCTGTCTGAATACTTGGAGTGTACAAGGGTCGATCTTGAAATTAAAATTCAGGAATTCAAAGAACAAGGATGTGCTCTGTTCCTGTAATCAAGGAGGATACAGAATGTTGGAAGATAAGATCCGAGAGGTCTTTGCCGACATGGTCGTGCTGAAAAATCCGGAGCGGGCTGAGTTTTTTAAGAATTTAAGCCTTCCCTCGTATATGCGCGATTGGCTTGTCATGAAGTTTTCTGACGAAGACGGAGAAGTTGATTACGATAGCGTACTCAGGTATATTCGGCAGTACATCCCAAGTCGGGAAGATTATGAGCAGTTCAAATTCGAAATGGTCAACGGTGAAACGGTCCGCTTCCTTGCGAGGGTACGAGTGGCCGTTGATATTAAAACCGGGAAGACTATGTTTGAGTTGCCAGATTTCGGCGGAGCCAAGGCGGGCGCTGCCGGTGAGGTTACAAATGATGTCGTGAGCCGTTGGAAGGATACGCTCCTCAAAGAAAGTGAAAACTGGGGAATCATTGAACTTATCTGGGGAAAGGACTTCTCATCCAGTAAAGCCAAGGGTGTAGTGAAACTCATTGAGTATAACCCGTTTTGCCCATATACTGTCGATTTGGACTATTATAAAGATGCCCGGAACTCGTTCGCCACAGAGGAATGGATCGACTTACTCATAGCTGCTGCAGACTACAATCCTGATGGCTATGAATCTGAGCCGCAAAAGCTTTGCTTTCTTCGACGGTTGTTGCCCTTTGTGGAGAAGCGAATCAATCTTATGGAACTTGCGCCAAAAGGAACAGGTAAGAGTTATGTGTATCAGAAAATCAGCAAGCGAGGATGGCTGATATCTGGCGGTACTGTTTCCAGAGCCTCTCTCGTTTATGACAATGCGAAAAAAACTGGCGGACTTATTACGCGTTTTGACTTTGTGGGCTTTGATGAAATCCAATCCATGTCATTTGTACAGCCAACACAGATTCAGACCGCTCTGAAAGACTATATGGAATTTGGTGAAGTTCAGGGCTTTGACGCATCTATTGTTGCCGATGCGGGAATCATCGTGCTTGGCAATATTGATGCCAGCAGGTTTAATGTCAACGAAAATATGATGGAAGAAATCAGCCCAGTTTTCCGGGAGTCAGCCTCGCTGGACCGTTTCCACGGCTTTATTCCAGGCTGGGAACTTCCTCGTATGCATCAGGGGCTTGTTGCCAATGGGTGGGCACTAAACACAGAGTATTTTGCGGAAGTCTTACATCTTATGCGTGATGATTTGAGCTATGCGACAATCGTTGATGATTGTCTGCTTTTGCCTCCTAAGTCGGACCAACGTGACCTCACTGCAATCAAGCGTTTGTGTACAGCTTTCATGAAACTGATATTTCCGAATGCAACATGCCGAGAGGACATTTCTTCGGAAGACTTCATCAAGTATTGCCTTGAACCAGCTAAAGAGATGCGCCGGGTGATTAAGAAGCAGCTTTGCATTATTGATCCGAAGGAATTTAATGTTCCCGGAAAGAAAGACATCCCCAATATTCAGTATAGGTATTGAGGTGACGACCTTGGCAAGAATTATTTATGCCGACAATGCGGCAACAACAAAACTGGATAAAGCTGCATTTGATGCGATGACACCTTGGCTTCTGGAAGAATACGGGAATGCTTCACAGCCCTATATGTTTGCCCGTAAGCCGAAAAAAGCCCTTGCGGATGCAAGGGCCACAATCGCAGAGTGTATCGGTGCTGCACCAGAGGAAATTTATTTTACATCGGGCGGTACTGAGAGCGATAACTGGGTCATTAAGAGCTCCGCTTTTTCTGATCCGGAGAAACGGGCAACAATAACCTCGGCCTTTGAACATCATGCGATTCTTCGTTCCTGTGCGGCAATTGAGCGGTTGGGAAATCCGGTTGCATATATGTGGCCCTCAAAAGAGGGTTATATTACTCCGGAAATCTTGGAGAAGTATATTACAGATAACACACGGCTCGTTTCTGTTATGTTCGCCAATAACGAAATCGGTAGCATCCAGCCAGTTCGAGAGTTGTGTGAAACGGCCCATGCTCATGGTGCATTGTTCCATACAGATGCGGTTCAGGTGGTTGGGCATATCAAAATCAATGTTCACGATATAGGAGTGGATTTTCTTTCGGCTTCTGCACACAAGTTTAATGGTCCAAAGGGTATTGGATTCCTTTATATCCGTAAGGGCGTGAAGCTACTACCTTATATAGATGGCGGTGCACAGGAAAATGCGTATCGGGCGGGCACAGAGAATGTGGCAGCAATCATCGGTATGGCGGCGGCACTAAAAGAGAACTGCAATTTACTGGATCAGAATCAACAACACGTTCTAGATTTAGAAAGACTTCTTTTGTTTCGGCTTGACAAAGCTGGTGCTGCCTATAAATGCAATGGTGGAATTCACAAGTTACCTGGCTTGTTAAGCTTATCGTTCCCTGGTAAGAACGGCGAAGCTATTCTTCATCGTATGGATATTATGGGTATTAGTATTTCAACAGGTTCTGCTTGTGATGGTGTAAATACGGAAATATCACATGTATTACAAGCTATACGACTTAGTGAAGACTACGCCAAAGGTACAATTCGGATTTCGTTGGGAAAGAATAATACCAAAGAAGATGTTGAGAAGATTGCTATAGCTTTAATGAAAATCATAGCCTAATAACCATCACAAGTATGCGTATAAGAACCGTATAAAATGCGTATTAGCTGTAAGACAAAACCAGTAAAGCGGAAATAATACGGCACTAATACGTACAACACAGCGAGGAACCGGTAAACTGTACGCATTAACGCTGTACTATATGCGTATAAGCATATCTTGTGTCTGTAACCTTAAAATTTCCGGCAAACACAATATATAGAAACTTTGGCTTGACAGATAAAATATCTTGTGGTATTATCCTGCTTGTCGTTGATTGTTTGTGCGTCACGGTGAAAGTCCGTGGGCAGGCCGTTGACCTGCTGGCAGACGTAAGAGCTGCATTGCATACGTTGTTAAGGTTGTACGCTTCAGCTGATTTAGGGGGCGCTCTAAGGGGTGTACTATGCCTATCGGCTGAATTTCTGATTTCAAATTTACCAGCATTCGCTGGAGAACGACTTGGGCCTGGCGGGCTAAAATGGAAGATTGCTTGTGCTCCGATGAGAGTATGAAAGGTTTGAATGACTTTTCGTACTCTCTTTTTGCATTTTCAGATGTTTTCATACCCCAACGCAGCTGATGGCCCTGCCAGCCGTCAGTCAAAAAAACAGGATGCCGCACAAATCAGTTTTGCCACACCCTCTCCGTTTTGAGGTTTACGGGGACGCAAGGTGGATAACCTCGGAGGCCGTTGGCAACGGCCTCGCCTCTCACGAACTCCGACGTTGCGTCGGTCCGGCAGCGTGAGAGCAGCCCACCCCACAATCCCAGCCGGAGGGGTCACAGGACACACGCGGCCTATGCCGCAGCCGAGTTGAGCGGTTCGTGTCCACAGCGGCCCAATGTGGGCAGGGTGCAGTCACCCTATGCTGTATCGTACTCACCATCGCACAATTCCAAACAGAGACAGACGTTCTTCATACACTGCTCGTTGCCCTCAAAGTCCTGCAATTTCAAGGCTTTCAGCGGCAGTGACAACAGAGAAACAGTCTGTTTTATCAGAAATCAGGCAGAAACGGCTGCCTGTGCCAACGGGCAAACTATGCCCATTTGAATATTATCTATAAAATAAGGAGCAATGCTATGACAATAAAAACGAGAAATCCCGGAATCTATCAGACTCTCATTATCCAGCTTGACAAGGTCGCCCGGCACAACCGCCAGGGTAGCTTCCGTACCAAGGAGCGGTACTACGAGGCCATGCAGCGGTTCTGCCGATTCCTCTCGGAGCAATACCGGCTGCAAAAGTTGGCCAACATCAACGGTAAGCACCTGACCGCATACATCCTTCATATGCAGGAGCGGAATAAATCTGCCTCCACCATCAAGACCGACCTAGCGGCCATCCGCTTTTTCCACGATAAGATGGAGCGGACGAAATACCGCCTGCCCTCCAACGACGAGCTGGCGGTGGAGCTGGAGCGCCGCCGCTTCGGCGGTGTGGATCGTACCTGGAGCGCCCGGGAGTTTAACCGGTTTCTGGCGGCCTGTATGGCGGACGGCCATGAGGACTTCGCCTCCATCGCCTGTCTGACCTGGTATGCTGGACTGCGCATCCATGAGTGTTTCCGCATTGACACGGCTACTGCGGAACAGGCCCTCCGGGAAAACGCCATCACCGTCAAGGGCAAGGGAGGCAAAGTCCGCGCCGTGCCCATCAACGAAAGTATTTCCGTCGAGCTGAAAAAGCTGCTGGCTGTTACGCCCCGGGGACACAAGCTATTTGTTCCTGACGGTGTGCCCACCGACGCTGCCATCGCCCAGCTCCAGCAGTACATCTATCAGGTGCGGCCCAAAATCCAGGATGAGGACTCCACCCGCCCCATGACCCACCACGGTCTGCGCCATAGCTATGCCGCCCGGACCTATCAGGAGTCCATCGACAGCGGCAGGAGTCCCCTCAGTGCTAGCTTGCGTGTTTCGCAGCTTCTGGGTCACGAGCGGCCTGATGTAACCAAGGGCTATCTGGCCTCCATCCTAAAGGATGGTGCGGATGGGAAATAGTGGGATAAACCGTCCTGTTCCGGCGCAGAATAACCCCGGAGGCGATGCAATGGAACAGCAGACCATTACCATGGGGCAGGTTACCTACGAGCTGAGTCGGGTCTTTCAGGGTACACGTCCCCTCTCCGAGCTGATGGCGGAACGATTGGCCCAAAATATTCCAGCCGTCCAGTCCGTTGACGGGAGCGAGCGCCATGGGGTATAATCAAATCAGTGGGCCGGTTCACCGGAGGAGGCGAGCATGAAAACCGGCAGATTCACATTGGGCTTCGCCTACCTGCGGCTCTCCAACGAGGAGGCCCAGGGCGGGGAATCGTCCAGTATCACCAATCAACGGATGATCGTTGAAAACTATTGCAAGCAAAACGGCATCACCCTCGTCCGGGAATTTGTGGACGACGGCTACTCCGGCGGCAACTTCAATCGCCCCGGCTTCAAGGAGATGCTGAAACAGCTGGAGCAGGGCAAGGCCAACCTGGTTATCACCAAGGACCTGTCCCGGCTGGGCCGTGATATGCGGGAGGCCAGCTACTACGCGGAGCAGTTCTTCCCGGAGCACGGCATCCAGTATATCGCCATCGCGGACAACTTCGACACGGAGCATGATAACGTCATGGCTCCCTTCCTGTTCGCCATGAACGAGGTCTACCTCCGGGACGGCTCCCGGAAGGTCAAGGACGTGCTGAGAAGCAAGCGGGAGAGCGGCCAATACTGCGCCTGCCCGCCCTACGGCTACCGCAAGGACCGGGAGGACAAGCACCGCCTGGCCCCCGATGAGATGACCGCCCCAGTGGTGGAGCGCATTTTCCAGCGGGCGGCGGCAGGGGATTCCTCCCGAAAGATCGCCCTGGACCTGAACGCCGACGGCATCATCCCCCCGCTGAAGTACCGGGTGCTGTACCGGGACGAGTTCAGCGAGGAGGGGGCGGCTAGGGCGTCCGATCTGTGGAACTACACCACGGTGAAACGCATCCTGAAAAACCAGGTGTACCTGGGGCACACCATGCTGGGCAAGAGCAAAAAGGTCAGCGTCAAGTCCAAGAAAAAATCGGCCGTCCCAAGGGACAAGTGGGCGGTGACCGAGAACACCCACCCGCCGCTGGTGGACAAGGCCCTGTTCCAACGGGCGCAGGAAAACCTGGGCTGGGGCAGCCGGGACTACCGGGCCTATGACCATGTGCGGAAAAGCATCTTTGGCGGCGTGGCGGTGTGCGGCAAGTGCGGGCACTCCCTGTGCTCCTGCGGCACGGTGTACAAGGGCGAGCGGGAAAAATACTGGTATCTCTCCTGCACCCACCAGCGCCAGGACATCGCCAACCCCTGCCAAGGGGTGCGCATCCGCTACGCCGACCT
>ERZ808051.874-NODE-874-length-25210-cov-4.914734_pt1 | contig 25210 bp, 22 predicted proteins | sample MGYA00380199_ERZ808051 | MGnify/ENA primary metagenome ERZ808051 (study PRJEB31490, sample SAMN06133391) | mouse gut metagenome | isolation source: J11 | host: mice | place: China: Chengdu | collected 2015-05 ...
TCCCCCTTTAAAGGGGAGCACGCAGTCGCCCTTACAGGGCTCTTCCAAACCACCACTTGAAGTGGTGGTTTGTGACTTAGCAACCTATTTTTTATAAAATTTGAGAAAAACTCTTGACTTTCCACCTTGTGGAAGCTGTATAAACAAAATAAGACACCGAGGGAGATAAGGAGCGGGGACATGAAGATCAAGCAGGTTGAGGAACTGGTGGGCATCACAAAAAAGAATATCCGGTTTTACGAGGATCAGGGGCTTCTGGAAGTGAAGCGCGCGGAAAACGGATACCGGGAATATAGCTTAAATGATGTAAAACGTCTCCAGGAGATCCGGCTTCTGCGGAAGCTGGCCATTCCCATTGAGGATATGCGGCATATGTACGCGGGACAAAAAAGCCTGCGAAGCTGCTTGGAATACCAGGTGGAGGAGATGGAGCGCCAGAAAAAGAATCTTGTGCAGGTCCAGGCATTCTGCGAAGAGCTTCTGAATGCGGATCTTTCATTGGAAACACTCGACGCGACCCAGTGTCTGGAACAGATGGAGCGGCTGGAAAAGGAGGGAACGAATTTTATGGATGTGAGAAAAACAGATGTTCATAAGAAAAAAATCATTGGAGCAGCTCTGGGCGGCGGGATCATGGTTATATTTATGGCTGCAATGATCGGGATCACGATCTGGGGCAGTATGGAAGATCCGGTTCCGATCGGGTTTATGCTGTTCATGATCGGAATCCCGGCAGCAGTGATCATCGGTGTGATCGCGGCGCTGATCGGAAGAGTAAAAGAGATCAAAGGAGGAGAAGAAGATGAAGCTTCTAAGTATTGATTATATCCCGGGCACGGAGATCGAGGCGCTGGATATGGTAAAAGGAACTGTAGTGCAGACAAAGAATTTCGGCAAGGATTTTATGGCCGGGATGAAAACGCTGGTCGGCGGAGAGATCGTAGGTTATACGGAAATGCTCAACGAGGCACGTCAGATTGCGGTCAAGAGAATGGTGGATGAGGCGAAGGCACTTGGCGCGGATGCGGTGATCGGAGTGAAGTACGGCTCATCACAGGTCATGCAGGGGGCGGCGGAGGTGATCGCCTATGGAACCGCTGTAAAATATCTCTAACTGTACGGTTGGAATGGGGCTGTTGCACGAATATAGTGCTTCAGTCCTATTTTTGATATGGGCTTTAGCCTGTTGAGCATGGCGTAGTTTTTCGTGTTCCGAAAAATGGATGTGCAAGTACCACATTGTTTTCACTCCCAAGTATAGACGAAAAATAATTTATAATCAATTCATACTTCTCAGTGCGAAACATTTCCCAGAGCTGTCTGGTATCGGCCATTTTTTATCCGACTGTGAATAGTAACCGGCAGCTTTTCTGCTGCTCCGTGTTGAGAAATGTGGGGAGGTCATGTATAATGGCAGGTATAATAATATGGTGAAAGGTTACGATAGATTTATGAAAAAGATACTCATTGTGGAAGATGACAAAGGCCTGAATGACGGTCTTGTATATGATCTGCGGGAGGAGGGCTATGAGGTGTCCTCCGCGCTGACAGCTATGCTGGCTCTGAAAACATTCCGGCTGCAGGAACCTGATCTGGTGCTGATGGATGTGAACCTGCCGGACAGCGACGGCTTTACCCTCTGCAGCCAGATGAAAAGGCTGAGGGATGTGCCGGTTATTTTCCTGACGGCCCGTGACTTGGAGCAGGATGAAATGCGTGGGTTCGACTGCGGCGCCGACGACTATATGACGAAGCCGTTCAGCATGGCGCTGCTCCATAAAAGGATCGGTGCCGTATTGAAACGTTCCGGCAGGGGGAGGGAACAGAATCTCTATTCGGACGGCCATTTGACCGCGGACTTTGATAAGGCAGATGTGACACTGGATGGAAAGCCGCTGACTCTGACACCGACAGAGTATAAGCTGATGAAGCTGTTCATCGACCAAAGGGGAAAGGTCCTGACACGGCAGATGATCCTGGAGAAGCTGTGGGACGCCAATGGAAATTATGTGGATGAGCATGCGCTGACCGTAAACATCGGACGGCTGCGCAGAAAAGTGGAGCAGGACGGGAACAAATACATCAAGACGATTTACGGGATGGGGTATATGTGGGAGGTTCGTGATGCGTGATCCATTTTCATTCCGACGGCAGAACCGCTGTGCGATTTGTATCTGTATCCTGATGCTGCTGTCAATCCCGATCCTTTTGTGCTTTCAAATAGATTGGGCGGCTTATGTGGTTCTGGCAGCAGGCGGGATTGCATTTTTCGTATTGTTTCACGCGTACCAGCGCAAGGTCATGGACTTTTTCGACGAGGTCAATGAAGGCATGGATCAGATGCTTTCCGGGAGAAGCGATGTTCCGCTTCCGGAGGTAGAGGATCAGGAGAATCTATTTGCCCGCTTTGTGTCAAAGCTGTCGAGGCTCTACGAAGCCCTGCGGATCGCCGAAGCCGGTGCGGATGAGGAAAAATGCGTGATGCAGGGAATGGTCGCAGATCTTTCCCACCAGATCAAGACCCCGGTCGCGAATATAAAAATGGATCTGGAGCTGCTTTCCGCCAGAAAAATGCCTCCGGATCAGCAGCAGGAATTTTTGGGACGGACGCTGCACCAAGCAGATAAGATGGATTTTCTGATCCAGTCCGTCATTAAGATGAGCCGGCTGGAAAGCGGCGCGATCCGGATCCTTCCCCAGCAGGCCGATTTTGCGGTGACACTGGCAAATGCGCTGCTGAGCGTGAGCACGGCGGCAGACCGGAAGGGAATCGAGATCGCCGTGGACTGTCCTCAGCCGTTTCCGGTCCGGCATGACCCGAAATGGACGGAGGAAGCGGTCTTCAATCTCCTGGATAATGCGGTCAAATATTCTCCGGAGGGAGGAACCATAGAGGTGCGGGTAGAAATGCGTGAGGCCGGGGCGTACCTGTCGGTCACGGATCACGGAATGGGTATCCCGGAAGAATGGCAGGGGGCTGTCTTTTCCAAATTTTTCCGTGTGCCTGCAGTCCACAATCTGCCCGGCGCAGGTGTAGGGCTGTACCTGACCCGGCAGATCCTGGAAGCCCAGGGGGGATATGTGACGGTGAGATCGACTGTAGGAGAAGGGAGCACGTTTGCGGTGCGATTCCTGTGAATAATAAATAAATTATTACTATTCACAGTTGCTTCACACACATGTGTACAGAAAATCTGCCGCTGGCAGATTTTCTATATGCTAAGGCAAAAACAGTCAGTAAATAGTAACAATAAATCAAAATAAATTAGCACTCACCTCTTGACAGTGCTAACAACTTCTGTTATTGTTATATTGTCAATAGAACAACATAACAATCCATTCACAGCAAACTGTTGCTGCAAAAGAGGAGGTTTCAGTATGAATATAAATAAATTTACGCAGAATTCCATGCAGGCAGTGCAGGCCTGCGAGAAGTTGGCCTATGATTACGGCAATCAGGAGATCGCGCAGGAGCATCTGCTGTATGCGCTGATCACGCAGGATGACAGCCTGATCTTAAAGCTTTTGGAGAAAATGGGCTTCCAGGCATCCTACATCGTGAACCGTGTGGAAGAGCTGCTTGCGAAGCGTCCCAAGGTGCAGGGAGGCAAGGTCTTTGTAGGACAGGATCTGAACAATGTGCTGATTCATGCGGAGGATGAGGCATCGCAGATGGGAGATGAATATGTCTCCGTGGAGCATCTTTTCCTGGCGCTTTTGAAGTATGCCGGCCGGGAGATGAAGGCATTTCTGAAAGAAATGGGTATCAGCCGGGAGGGTTTTCTGCAGGCATTGTCCTCTGTCCGGGGCAACCAGCGGGTGACCAGCGACAATCCGGAGGCGACATACGATACCTTGAATAAGTACGGCCAGGATCTGGTGGAGCGTGCCCGGGATCAGAAGCTGGATCCGGTCATCGGACGTGACGAAGAGATCCGGAATGTGGTCCGGATCCTGTCCCGTAAGACGAAGAACAATCCGGTGCTGATCGGAGAGCCGGGCGTCGGCAAGACAGCCGTAGTGGAAGGGCTTGCCCAGCGGATCGTAAAGGGAGACGTGCCGGAAGGACTGAAGGAGAAGACCATTTTCTCCCTGGATATGGGCGCCCTGGTTGCCGGAGCAAAATACCGGGGAGAATTTGAGGAGCGTCTGAAGGCTGTGTTGGAGGAAGTGAAGAACAGCGACGGCAGGATCATCCTTTTCATTGACGAGCTGCATACGATCGTAGGCGCGGGCAAGACAGACGGCGCCATGGATGCGGGCAATATGCTCAAGCCCATGCTGGCCCGGGGGGAGCTGCACTGTATCGGCGCTACCACGCTGGACGAGTACCGCCAGTATATCGAAAAGGATGCGGCGCTGGAGCGGCGGTTCCAGCCGGTGATGGTGGAGGAGCCTACGGTGGAGGACGCGATCTCCATCCTCCGGGGACTGAAAGAGCGATATGAAGTATTCCACGGTGTGAAGATCACGGACAGCGCGCTTGTGGCGGCGGCCATGCTTTCCCATCGGTATATATCCGACCGATTCCTGCCGGATAAGGCCATCGACCTGGTGGACGAGGCATGTGCGCTGATCAAGACGGAGCTGGATTCCATGCCCACGGAGCTGGACGAACTGAGCCGGAGGGTGATGCAGCTGGAGATCGAAGAGGAGGCTCTGAAAAAGGAAGACGACCGTCTGAGCCAGGAGCGCCTGATCCATCTGCAGGAAGAATTGGCAGAGCTGCGGGAGGAATTTTCCGGGAAAAAGGCTCAGTGGGATAATGAAAAATCCTCTGTGGAGCGGGTGCAGAAGATCCGGGAGGAGATCGAGCAGGTCAACAAGGAGATTCAGAAGGCGCAGCAGGATTACGACCTGAATAAGGCGGCGGAGCTGCAGTACGGCCGGCTGCCTCAGCTGAAAAAGCAGTTGGAATCCGAGGAAGAGCGGGTAAAAGAGAAGGAGCTTTCTCTGGTACATGAAGCCGTGACGGATGAGGAGATCGCCAGAATCATTTCCCGGTGGACGGGGATCCCGGTGGCCAGGCTGAACGAAAGCGAACGCAGCAAGACCCTGCATCTGGGAGATGAACTGCATAAGCGGGTGATCGGCCAGGAGCAGGGCGTGGAGCTTGTGACAGAGGCCATCATCCGGTCCAAAGCCGGGATCAAGGATCCTTCTAAGCCCATTGGGTCATTCCTGTTCCTCGGCCCCACCGGCGTAGGCAAGACCGAGCTGGCAAAGGCGCTGGCGCAGAGTCTGTTTGACGACGAAAACAATATGGTCCGGATTGATATGAGCGAGTATATGGAGAAATATTCCGTATCCCGCCTGATCGGAGCGCCTCCAGGATACGTAGGATACGACGAGGGCGGACAGCTTACCGAGGCAGTCCGCAGGAAGCCTTACTCTGTGGTGCTGTTTGATGAGGTGGAAAAAGCACATCCGGATGTATTCAATGTGCTTCTGCAGGTATTGGATGACGGGCGGATCACCGATTCCCAGGGACGGACGGTGGACTTTAAGAACACCATCCTGATCATGACCTCCAACATCGGAGCGCATTTCCTGCTGGAAGGCATTCAGGAGGACGGTACGCTGACAGAGGAAAGCCAGTCCATGGTGATGAACGAGCTGAGGGCCCATTTCCGACCGGAATTTCTGAACCGGCTGGATGAGATCATCATGTTCAAGCCTCTGACCAAATCCAATATCAGCGGGATCGTTGACCTGCTGGTGGCGGATGTCAATCTGCGTCTGTCAGAAAAGGAGCTGTCCATCAAGCTGACCGAAGGCGCCAGGAATTTCGTTGTGGAAGGCGGCTATGATCCCATGTACGGCGCGCGGCCGCTGAAGCGGTATCTCCAGAAAAATGTGGAGACCCTGGCCGCGAAGCTGATCCTGGCAGGAAATGTGGGCCGTGGAGATACGATCGTCATTGATGTGGTTGATGGGAAGCTGGAAGGACGGTGTGTGCATTGACGGGATACCTGTGTTAGCAGACACAAAAAAAGGAGCTTCGTCCGATAGGGCCAGGGCGGAGTTCTTTTTTGTGTCTTGATCTTTTCAATGGACGGGCGCGTTTCCCAAGGTGAATATCACCGGAGAATCCATTTTTCTCCGATCCTTTTTAAAGAAATAATTTATAAAAAAGAGCAGATTTGTAAAAAATAACGGCAATATGCAAGAAAAAAACGAATTTATTTGGGAAAATTTGTCGCTATTTCATTGCTTTACCGTCATGAAGGATTGACAAATCATTATTAATTTGCTATTATAATCCGCAGTGAGGAACGCTGAGTGTTTGTCATGAAGTAGTGTTCCTTATTTTTAATAGGATGTATTTCCGGGGATTCCCGTGATCACGCGCAGAGGGCTTCCTGGAATGCATTAAGATAAGGAGTGGAAAGCATGTTAAAGTACATTGCAAAGCGAATCGGTCTTGCCATAGTGACGATCTGGGCAGTCGCAACCATTACATTTTTTCTGATGAATATGGTTCCCGGCGGGCCGTTCCTTTCGGAGAAGGCGATCAGCCCGCAGGCAACAGCGGCGTTAGAGGCCAAGTACGGCCTGGACAAGCCTTTATTTCAGCAATATCTAACGTATATCGGCGATGCCCTGCACGGTGACCTCGGCGACAGCTTAAAGCAGCGCGGCCGTACCGTGATGGACATTATCTCAACGAAGTTCCCTGTGTCGGCAAGGGTAGGAGGTATCTCCGTACTGGTAGCCCTGACGCTGGGAATCCCCCTTGGCTGTATCGCAGCCCTGAAGAGAGGGAAGTTTTTAGACAGTCTGATCAGTGTGGTTGCAACCTGCGGGATTGCGGTTCCCAGCTTTGTAATCTGCACGGTGCTCCTGTATTTTTTCGGTGTTAAATTAGGAGTGCTTCCGACGCTTGGAATCGGAACGTGGAAGCACTATATCATGCCGGTTATGGCATTGTCCTTCTATCCTACTGCGTATATCATGAGACTGATGCGGTCTTCCATGCTGGACGTGCTGGGACAGGATTATATGCGTACGGCGAAAGCGAAAGGTGTGTCGGGATTTGTTTCTCTGTTTAAGCATGCCCTTCGTAACGCAATCCTTCCTGTAGTGACCTATGTAGGCCCGATGCTTGCCTATACGGTAACAGGAAGCTTTGTTGTGGAAAAGATCTTTACGATCCCGGGACTTGGCGGTGAGTTCATCCGCGCCATCAACGGACGTGACTATACACTGATCATGGGTACGACGATCTTCCTCGCGACGCTGATCATCGTGATGAACGTGGCCGTGGACATCGTATATAAGATTGTAGACCCGAGAATTAAACTAAAGTAAGGAGTGCAGTGATCATGAAAGAGAATCCGGTCAGCTTTCAGCTGAAACTTAATCCTGAGGATTTCCTGCCTGCAACAGAAGAAGAGAAGCAAAGCCAGGTCATCATGCGGGAGAGTGTGAGCTTCTGGAAGGACGGCGGACGCCGCCTTGTAAAAAATAAAGTAGCAATGACAAGTATCGTGGTTGTAATACTTGTAATGATTTTCTCATTTATCGTTCCTTCGTTTTATCCTTATTCTTATCAGGATCAGATCAAGGGAGGCAACAATCTGGCGCCCATGGAATATTCGGCGGATGAGCAGGCAAGGATTGATGCCGGGGAGAAGGTATTTCCCCATGTGTTCGGAACCGATAAACTGGGCCGCGACTATGCCATCCGTGTGATGATGGGGAGCCGCATATCCCTTCTGGTAGGGCTGATCGCCACAGGCATCATCCTGATCATCGGTTCTGCTTACGGATCGATCGCCGCATTTTTCGGAGGATGGGTAGACCTTGTGATGATGCGGATCGTGGATATCATCTATACGATCCCGGATATTCTGCTGATCGTACTTCTGTCCTTTGCATTGAAGGATCCCTTAAGCCGTCTTAAGGATGTGCCGGGCTTTAGCTGGGTCGGGATCGTAGGCGAGAACCTGATCAGTATTTTCGTGGTATTTGCCCTGCTGTATTGGGTTGGTATGGCACGAATGGTCAGAAGCCAGGTGCTGATGCTCAAAGAGAGCGAGTACGTAACGGCAGCCAGGGCGCTGGGTGTGGGAAACGGCAAGATCATTAAGAAGCATTTGCTGACAAACTGTATCGGAACATTGATCGTAACCACGACGCTGCAGATTCCTTCTTCGATTTTTACGGAGAGTTTCCTGAGTTTCCTTGGAATGGGTGTGGCGGTTCCGCTGCCGTCCCTCGGAAGCCTTGCGAGCGACGCGATCAACGGTATGAATACGTATCCGTATCTGTTGTTTATTCCTGCAATTTTGATCAGTTTGATCATCCTGAGTTTCAACCTGCTGGGTGACGGACTTCGGGATGCGTTTGACCCGAAGTTAAAGAATTAGGAACAGACATCTGTTCCGTCCGGGCACGGCGGCCTGATCAGGCAATTGCCGGGACCGGCGGTCTTTTATAGAAGAATTAGGAAAAGCAGCATAGCCTAAGCTATGCAGAAATGAGGAATATATGTCAGAATATCTTGTAGATATAAAAAATGAACGGCTTTCCTTTTTCACACCTGCAGGAGAAGTGAAAGCGCTGAATGATGTGTCCATTCATTTGAGAGAGGGAGAAGTGCTGGGGATCGTAGGCGAAAGCGGCTCCGGCAAATCTGTAACGGCATACAGCCTGATGGGGCTGACGGCCTATCCCGGCAAGCTGATCGGGGGAAGCCTGTATTTCAACGGCCATCAGGTGGAAGAGATGACAGACAAGGAGATGCGCAAGATCCGCGGAAATGAAATCTCCATTATTTTCCAGGATCCCATGACCAGCTTAAATCCTGTGTACACCATCGGCAACCAGATCATGGAGGCAGTCCTGCTCCATACGGATAAGACGAAGGCACAGGCCAGGGATCGGGCAAAAGAGCTTCTGGAGCTGGTTGGAATCAACGAGCCGGAGAAGCGTCTGAGACAGTATCCACATGAGCTTTCCGGCGGTATGAGGCAGCGTGTCATGATTGCCATCGCGCTGGCCTGCGAGCCCAAGCTCTTGATCGCGGACGAGCCCACGACGGCCCTGGACGTGACGATCCAGGCGCAGATTCTGGAGCTGATGATGGAATTGAAGGACAAGCTGGGCATGGCGATCATTATGATCACCCATGACCTGGGCGTGGTAGCCAGCATGTGCGAGCGTATCGCGGTTATGTACGCGGGAAAGGTGATCGAGTACGGTACGACGGAGGATATTTTCTACAATCCGAAGCACCAGTATACGAAGGGGCTGATCCGCTCCATTCCGAGAATCGACGCGAAAGAGCATGAAAGGCTGATTCCCATCGAAGGTACTCCGGTAGATATGCTGAATCCTCCCAAAGGATGTCCCTTTGCGCCCCGGTGCGAGGCGTGCATGAAGATCTGCCTGCGGGAGATGCCTCCGGTTACCAACTTTGACAGGGTTCATTATACCCAGTGCTGGCTGAACCAGAAGGAGGAAATGGAGAAAGGAGCTGCAAAATGAGTGAGAAACAGAACAGCTTCATACAGGTAGAACATTTGCAACAGTATTTCCCGGCAGGCGGCTTCGGAAAGAATAAAAAATATATCCAGGCCGTGGACGATGTATCCTTTACCATCGGCAGGGGCGAGACCCTGGGGCTGGTAGGGGAGTCCGGATGCGGCAAGACCACCACCGGACGTACGCTGCTAAGGCTGTATGAGCCCACCGGGGGCAGGTTTGTTTACGATAATGAAGTGATCTTTGATGTGGAGAAAAAGCAGTTTGTGGACATGCTTCCATACCGGAAGCGGATGCAGATCGTATTCCAGGACCCATATGCCAGCCTGGACCCGCGTATGACGGTGGGGGACATCGTCGGCGAGGCAATCGACGTTCACAAGATGGCGGCAAATAAACAGGAACGCTATGATATCATTATAGAAATGCTGCGAAGGGTAGGACTTAACTCCGAGCATGCCAACCGGTATCCTCATGAGTTTTCCGGCGGACAGAGACAGCGTGTGGGGATCGCGAGAGCCCTTGCGGTGCGGCCGGAATTTATCGTCTGCGACGAGCCGATCTCGGCTCTGGACGTGTCCATCCAGGCGCAGGTGATCAACATGTTTGAGGACCTGCAGGAGGAGATGGGGCTGACCTACCTGTTCATTGCACATGACCTTTCCGCGGTGAAGCATATTTCCAACCGGATCGGCGTCATGTATCTTGGCCGGATGGTGGAGCTGGCGGACAGCTACGAGCTGATCACCCGTCCTTTGCATCCGTACACTAAGAGCCTGATCTCTGCGATCCCCATCGCAGACCCGAAGATCGCGAAGGAGAGCAAGCGTATCGCCCTTCAGGGCGACGTGCCGAGTCCCTTGAATCCGCCGTCCGGCTGCCGGTTCCGTACCAGGTGTCCGTATGCGGATGAGCGCTGTGCCCATGAGGCTCCTGTATGGCGTGAAGTGGACAGAGGACATTTTTCCGCCTGTCATCACATTGACCGTTTGGAGTAGAGATTTGAGGCTCGGCGCGTAAGTGAGGATAAACATATATAGATGCAGGAAAATGCATCCGTATTGTTTATAGAAAACAGAGTGCCCGGCTGTGCCGGAAGCGCTCAAAGTAAAAAAGGAGGAAATCAAATGAAAAAGAAAGTAATCGCTTTATTACTGGCGACTACAATGGCTTTCAGCCTGGCAGCCTGCGGAGGCGGCAATAACCAGGGGGGGGATAATAGTTCATCCCAGAATGGTACGGAAGGTACCGATAATGCAGGCGGGGGTTCCGAAGAGAAGATCCTGTCCGTACAGATCGGACCTGACCCGGAGACCATTGACCCGGCGCTGAACAGCGCGGTTGACGGCGGAAATATGCTGCTGCACTCCTTCGAGTGTCTGCTGACCGTTGGTGAGGACGGACAGCTTACAGAGGGACAGGCAGAAAGCTGGGATACAAGTGAAGACGGCCTGACATGGACCTTCCATTTAAGAGACGGCCTGAAATGGTCTGACGGTTCCGACCTGACAGCAAATGACTTCGTTTACAGCTGGAAGCGTGTATGTGACCCGGAGGTTGCAGCTCCTTATGCGGAGACCGTATTGGGTATGGTAGAAGGCTATGACAAAGCGATTGAAGGCGAACTGGATGCACTTCAGGTAAAAGCAGAGGACGACAAGACACTGGTTGTTACTTTAAGTTCTCCATGTACCTATTTCGGCAGCCTTGCAGCATTTGCTACATTGAGCCCGGTACAGGAAGCAACCATCGAAGCAAACGGCGACGGATGGGCAACTTCAGCAGAGACTTATATTTCTAACGGATCATTCTATGTATCCGAGTGGGTTCCGGGATCACACATCCTGATGAGCAAAAACCCGAATTACTGGAATGCAGATGCAATCAAGCTGGACGGTATCAAGTTCAACCTGATTGAAGATGCGAACGCATCCTACAGCGCATACCAGACAGGCGAAGTTCTGATGATCAAGGACGTTCCGACCGAGGAAATCCCGTCTCTGGAAGGCAATGATGATTACTATGTAGATCCGATCATCGGAACCTATTATCTGAGCCTGAACCTGAACAGAGAGCCGTTCACAGATAAGAACGTTCGTAAGGCTCTGAGCCTTGCAATCGACCGTGATTATGTTGCGAATACACTGATGCAGGGAACCTATTCACCGGCAAGCAACTTCATGGGACCTGGCTGGATTGACACAGACGGCAAGGAATTTATGGAAAATGCAAACGGCGGACAGCCATATATTGACATCAGCAACCATGAAGCAAACCTGGAAGAGGCGAAGAAGCTTCTGAAAGAAGCTGGCTATGAGAATGGGGAAGGACTTCCGTCCATCACCTACTCCACCAATGACACAGGTTACCACAAGGTAGTTGCTGAGTATCTGCAGGAAGCATGGGCAGAGTTAGGCGTTGACCTTAAGGTTGATATCGTAGAGTGGGCAAGTTTTACACCGATGCGTCGTAACGGAGATTATGATGTTTCCCGTAACGGATGGGTTGGCGACTACAGCGATCCTTCCAATATGTTAGATCTGCTGTATTCTACAAACGGAAACAACGACGGTAAGTTCAACAACGCAGATTATGATGCTGCTATGGAGCTTTCCAGAACTACACTTGATCCGGTAGAGCGTTCCACTGCACTTCATGAGGCAGAGGATATCCTTATGGAAGAAACTGGATGCGTTCCGGTAGCTTACTACAATGACTTCTGGCTGCAGAGCGACAAGATCACAGGCTCCTGGCATTCACCGTATGGATACTGGCATTTTATGTATGCGGATATTACAGAAGGAGGAGCAGATACAGAAGGAACTGAGGATACAGAAGGAACTGAGGACACAGAAGGAACTGAGGATGCAGAAGGAACTGAAGACACAGAAGAAGCTGAATAATTGTCCGTAAGCCATATGTAATGGACTGCATATTTGGGACTTCCCGAGAGTGATCGGGGGGTCCTTTTTTTTCGATTGCGAAACGCTTTGTTCTTTTTCTATAAAAATTCAATGACTTTGAATCAGGTCTGTAGTACACTTATTATAAGTATTCAGAACGAGAAAACAGTTGATAAGAAAACCTCAGTAACTGCTATAGACATAAAATTCGGGTGTTTTTTGAAACGGAAATTGACAGCAGAGGCTGGGCATAAGGCGTATAGCCCATGGAATGACAGCCCAGAAACAAAGTTCTGGTGGAAGCAGTGGTATAAACAGGTAATTGAAAGGTGCGTGCAGGCATATAGGTATTTATTTGAACAGTAAAACGCCGCTCCAGTTGTTTTGCATCTGGAATTGAAGGCAGATCATTCTGCCGAAGAAGCGATCCGGCAGATCAAGGACCTCGGGTATGCCCTGAAGTTTCAGGGGAGACTGGGGGAAGAACGGCAGTATACGGGAAGGATCCTGGCTGTCAGAATCGCATATCAGAAGGAAGATAAAAAGCATAGGTGTATGGTAGAGGTTCTTTAAGGAGGAAGGGTTGATGAGTTCGATCACAATTCAGAAAATGGGTATTTCGGATTTGGATACAGATGCTATCGTAAACGCTGCCAATAAAGAGATAGGCCGTTGCGATACAGGATCAGCGGCAATAAGAAAGTTACAAAACAAGCCAGGGAGCTACAACGATTTTGTCAGAATGGCAGTATGCGGTATGGACAAAGCGGCTTTTGAAGGGCTAAAAAATATGCTCCTTGACAGCTATATATCATTTTCAGTTGTCAAAGATGATGATATTACTCTTGATATCTTTGCCGAGAAACTGTGTGATTATTTCTGTGCGGTAGAGCTAAAAACAGGGAAACAGTTTGAAAAAATGCTTGAAGCCTATGTGAACGGGTTGGATGCTATGGTTGAACCCTGTATCGCAAAGACACCCTCTGCAAAGAAAAATGATCCAGACCCGGTTGTTGTACCGAGATCAAGGAAATACTATGAAAAAGCGGCAGAGAGCAAAAGCAAAAAGAATCCGACATTTACACAGCTGACAGATTATTCCCGGTTGATGCTATGCTTGTACACGGCAGTTATCAGAAATAATGGGGGAGTTATCGAGAACTTTGACTATTCTGTAGAAAGTCTTGATCCGGAGATGGTTATTAATGCGATGAAAAAAGAAGAGGTTTCCATTATAGTTCCGTTCCCGAAAAAGAAGAGGTTTGATCTGCATGAACGATACGGTATGGATGAATGTTCTCTGGTCATATCCATCATAATGCTGTGGACAATCATTAACGGAAAAGTCCAAGGAGAGTGTGCTCATGAGTAATGCAATTGTTATCAATACATTGGAGGAATTGAAGGCATTCCTGAACGAAAAAGGCGTAATGGAGATTGCCGTCAGAAATCAGAATAAGAGGTTTAAAGCATTTCAGAAAGTGATGATCAGCAACCCTCCGGAGACGCAGGAAAAAGAACTGACGGAAAAGGTCATACATGCCCTTAACATAAATAAAAATACTGCCATGTATGAGCGGAATCTGAAGCTTCTTGGGGAAATTGCAAAGCTTGAAAAAATTGGAATTCTGCTTAATGGGCTAAATCTATGCGCGACCTGTGCGGGCTTTGCGATAATGTATGCGAAGTTGGATAAGATGAGCATACAGATCAATCAACAGCTCTATCAAATTCAGAAATTGATGAAGCAGAGTCAGGACATACAAAACGATTATGAATTTAACAAAGTTCTTTCCGATCATACAGATATGCTGGACAGTCAGAGAAGACAGCAGCCTTATTCAGAAGGTAAAATGCGGGAACTTGTTGACAGAGAATACAATGTACTTACGCTTTTGATCCGTTCATTTCAGAAGGATACTTCGAGTGATAATAGCACGCTGATTTTTTCCATATTTTCCATGCTTGCTATGTTCACGGTATCCCTACGAACCTTTGACGAGATTTATTTCTTTAATAATCATAAGACATTGAGAGATAAGGATGTATGGCACCTGGCGCATGAGAAATGGATGAGTGTATATGATACTCTTTCATCGGAGTGGTTTATAGAAAAGCTTCAGGATTATGGAACCTTTGAAACGAAACTTACAACGCTGGGGGTTGATATTTACTATATCAGTCTGATGGATCAGGTGGCGGAATTAAAGGAAGAAATTGAGGATAATCAGGCGTTGATCGTTGCGATGGGTGATACTGAGTTGTTTGGCAGGTTTAAGGAAATGAGTTCCAAAGAGATCGCCGACTCGATAGAGGCTGCGTATAAAGAGGCGGGGGCCGGAATGGATGGGACGGTTATAAGAGCCGCCTATCAGGAGGCGATGCGGCTGGCAGCAATGATATAAGAGGAGAATGGCAAATGGACATATCTGTAAAAAATGCGTATGATAGACTGACTTCAGCTTGCAATAGTGTCAATAGATTCAATTAAAAGGAAAGTGAAAAGCGAAAGAAGCAGCTTGCCGCAGATATATACGGTTTTATAAGTCAGATTTCCAAAGCTAATGCCAAGGAAAGATATGCCTATTTTGATGAAGTATATCAGAATGGCAAATATCCGTATCCTGAGCCATATTCTGAACATGTTGATGGATTGTCGGGATTATTTGTATATTTGAAGAGTTTTAGTCAGAGATTAATAAGAACTACGGCTGTTTGTCCTGATGAAATATATATCGCCTTCTTTGCGGAACTGGGAAGATACTACCGTTTGAGCAGATACGATAAAAAGGACATTGATGAACAGGAGTATATGAGATATATCAGGTCTTTGAAGGATAGTATTTCCGAAAGGAACGAAGAGCAGGTTAAAATGCGCCATTCTTCTGCAGTAACAGATAAAGCGGCAGGAGCTGTGGAAAATCTGAATGCTGCGGAGACACAGCATTGCGATGAGCAAAAAATGAATGCGGAAAATCAATCATCAGAGGCAGAGCCGGAGGAAACATTGGAAGAATTGTTGGCGAAACTGAATACGTTGATTGGACTTGACGGAGTGAAGCATGAAGTAACATCTTTGATCAACCTGCTGAAGATAAAGAAAATCAGAGAATCCAGAGGAATGAAAACAGCAAACGTGTCTAAACATCTTGTGTTTCTGGGAAATCCTGGAACGGGTAAGACGACAGTTGCAAGACTGCTTTCGAAAATCTATAAAAGCCTGGGCGTGTTGGAAAAAGGTCAGTTGGTGGAAGTTGACAGAGCAGGGCTTGTTGCAGGATATGTTGGACAAACAGCTTTAAAAACAAAAGAAAAAGTCGATGAAGCGATGGGCGGCATCCTGTTTATCGATGAAGCATATACGCTCGCAAAGGGTGGAACAGATTTTGGACAGGAAGCAATCGATACCATACTGAAGGCCATGGAGGATAACCGTGAGAATTTTGTTGTAATCGTTGCCGGGTATCCTGAGTCAATGGAGAAATTTTTGGAATCCAACCCGGGATTAAAATCCCGTTTCAACAAAAATATTATATTTGAGGATTATTCCGACGCGGAGATGTATTCTATTTTCGGTGCATTCTGTAAACCATACGGAATGAGACTAAGCTATGAGGCAGATGAGCAGCTGAAAGCTTATCTGAGATGGCTTATTGAGAATAAAAGCGATCACTTTGCAAATGGAAGAGAAATGCGGAATCTGTTTGAACTGACACTGTCGAATCAGGCAAACCGATTAGCTGACGATACCGATCTTACGGACGAAGACTTGAATGAAATTCAGATAAGTGATTTTCCTGAAGGAGTGATAAAACTTGCTGATGAGTAGAATGGAAAAGCTATCGTAGCATATCAGAAGGAAGATAAAAAGCATAGGTGTATGGTAGAGGTTCTTTAGGGAGGGATGGTTTAAATATGCGTTTTGGATTTTCTCATGTAGGCCTGATTTATCTCTTTATGCTGATGCTCCCGAATGTTATTTGGACAAAGAATCAGCCGAAGGATTATGAGAAATATGTCGGCAATGAAAATAAGGTGCTTCTTGTAATGGAGAGGATAGGGGGAGTTCTGGTTTCCTGCGTGGTACTGATTTTTCCGACTTCAACATCAATTCCTGGTTAGAGTGGTCTTGGTGTCTGGCGGCTTCCTTTGTATTGAAAATACTTTACGAGATTTTCTGGATTCGGTATTTCAAGAGTGAAAAGACAATGCGGGATTTTTATGAGAATGGTTCTTTCACAGGCTGCATAATGGCTATGTAGGATAGAATACATGCGGAATGGAAATAACCACTCAGCATAGTTTGCAGATAAATAAAAACAGGTATTGACAAGCATTCGATATCAGGTTAAGATAAACCCATCATAAAAAGAAGGCAGGTGTGTGGATGTTAGTCGTTCTGTAATGACAAAAAACAACTGAATGAAAAAGGGGTAAGCACGGGAAGCGTCGTGTTTTATTTGGATACCCTTTTCGGCATAACTGCATGCCGGTTGTTTCTGCCTTACAGAATACTGCATACACCAGGATTTGACTGTCTTATTGCGATCAGATAGGATAGGGAAAGTATGGCTGTATTTGTCATACTTTTTTGTTGCTTTCAGAACAGTTCTTTTTTAGGAAATCCATGGTCTCAGTCTGTCCCGGCAGTTACCGGATCTACATGCAGGCATATCCGCCTGGCTTTTCTGCCTTGCGGGAATCAAACATGAAGAGAATAAAAAAGAAAGGTTGAATCAGAAAATGACAAATATAGAAGAAATCCTGGAATTTGACAGGATCAAACACTGGTGGACCGGGCTGGCCCTTACTGAACGGGCAAAGGAAATGATCCAAACTACACAGCCCTTCCTGTCCGAGAGCGAACTGCGGGCAAGGCTGAGAGAAACCAGCGAGGCCAGAAAGCTGATCGAGATCCATGGAAATCCGCCGCTGGTCTCTCTGGAAGGGATCCGGGAATCGGTTCAGGCGGCAGTAAAGGGCGACTGTCTGTCTATCACACAGCTGGAGGAGGCCGAGCAGGCTCTGGCCGCTGTTGTCCGGCTGAAAAGCTACCTGAACCGGGCGAAGCAGTGGGAGATCTCGCTGGCATATTATGAAGAAAACCTGGACGGCCTTGAGGATGTGAAGGAACTGATCGGGCTCCAGATCCGGAATGGCAGGGTGGACGACAATGCGTCCAAATTGCTGAAATCCTTCCGGAATGAAATTGAAACCAACGAGAGAGGAATGCGGGAGAAGGCAGATGCGGTCATGCGCGCAAATAAGGAATGCCTTTCGGATCATTTCAGCACCATTCGGAACGGGCATCTGTGCATTCCGGTGAAAAAAGAATATAAGTACAAGATCCAGGGAAATGTGATCGATAAATCCTCCACGGGAAGCACCTTGTTCATCGAGCCTGTTTCTGTGGGACGTTTTTATGAAGCGCTTCAGCTTCTCTGTGTCTATGCGGAAAATGAGGAACGCCGGATCCTGTACGAGCTTTCTGCCATGATCGCTGACCAGGCTGAGGTGCTGGAGCAGGATATCCGCACGATGGAAAAGCTGGATTACATTTTTTCGAAGGGCAGGCTGAGCCTGGAATACGGCGGTACAGAGCCGGAGATCAATACGGAGCGTTACATGGCTTTTCAGGACGTGCGGCATCCGCTGATGGACCGGGAGGAATGCGTGCCGCTCCAGTTTGAGATTGGGAAAGGATACCGGGGGATCGTCATTACAGGGCCAAACACAGGCGGTAAGACGGTTGCCATCAAGACAGTGGCATTGAACTGCATGATGGCCCAGTGCGGTCTGCACACGGCCTGCCGGGAGGCAGAGATCTGCATGAACAGCAATTTCCTGTGTGATATCGGAGACGGGCAGAATATGTCCGAAAATCTTTCCACTTTTTCCGCCCACATCGCAAATGTACTGGATATTTTGAAACGGGTGGACCGGGACAGTCTTGTGGTCATGGATGAGCTGGGCTCCGGCACAGATCCGGCGGAGGGCATGGGAATCGCCGTCGCGATCCTGGAGGAGCTGCGAAAAAGCGACGCGCTGTTTCTGGTCACGACCCATTACCCGGAGGTCAAGCAGTATGCGGATCAGAGAGAAGAGATCGTAAACGCCAGGATGACCTTTGACCGGGACAGCTTAAAGCCCCTTTATCAGCTGGTCATCGGAGAGGCAGGGGAAAGCTGCGCATTCTATATCGCAGGGCGGATGGGCATGCCCGGGGACATGCTGAAAACCGCTATGGAGGCTGCCTATGGGAGCCGGGAGATTCCGCAAAACCTGGAACTGGCGGCGGCTAAGAACCGGCTGGAAAAGGTCCATACGCCGGGAATCCGCAGGAGAAAGCCGCAGGGAGCGGCACAGCCCAAGGGCAGGGAATTTCAGAGAGGCGACAGTGTGATGGTGTACCCGGATAAAAAGATCGGGATCATATGCCAGCCGATGAACGAAAAGGGGGTTCTGCGGGTGCAGCTCCGGGATAAAAAGATCTGGATCAATCAAAAGCGGATCAAGCTCCATGTGCCGGCGGAGAAGCTGTATCCGGAGGATTACGATTTTTCCATCATTTTTGACAGCGTAAAAAACCGGAAGCTGAGACATCAGATGGAACGGGGAAAAGAAATAGATGATTTTTTGTCGGATTTGGAGTAAAATACAGGAAAGAAGCATTTGTGCATTGTGAAGGTATGGAGGTAATAAAAAATGCAAGCAAATTCCATGTGTATCGCCTGTATGATCGACAAACAGGAAAAGCTGATCCGGCCGTTTTCCGATGAACATAAAAAATCCGACTACATGCATCGGGTACTGGAAATCCTCTACAGGCACGGCCGCACGGAGTCTTCGCCGTGGCTTGCGGAGCAGATCGGCCGGCTGTATGAGGAATTCTGGGGAGAATCTGAGGATTATACGGAGATCAAGCATCAGTATAACCAGCTGCTTCTGGCAAAGGAAAAGGAACTGGTGGGACGGATCCGGGAATCGGAGGACCCGGTAAAGGAGAGCATCAAGTATGTCTGCGCGGCAAATTATATCGACTTTTCCGCCGTGGAGCATGTGACGGAGCAGACCTTCGAAGCGCTTCTGGAAAAGGCGGCCCTGGAGACGGTTCCCCGGGAGGAGTACCGGGCATTTCAGCAGGATCTGAGAAAGGCGAAACGGCTGGTCTATCTGACCGACAACTGCGGGGAGATCGTATTGGACAAGGTGTTGATCCGTTTTTTGAAGGAAAGCTATCCAAACCTGCAGATTGCGGCGATCGTCAGAGGAAATGACGTGATCAATGACGCCACCATGGAAGATGCGCGGGAGGTGGGGCTGACAGATCTGGTGCCCTGTGTGGGAAATGACAACGGGGCGCCGGGCACGGTTCTCAAGCGGTTCGGCAGACAGACAAGGCGGCTCCTTCTGGATGCCGATGTGGTGATCTCCAAGGGCCAGGGAAATTTTGAAGGGCTGTTCGGGGAAGGGGTGAATCCCTATTACCTGTTTCTCTGTAAGTGTGAACTGTTCGTCCGCAGGTTCGGGCTGGAGCAGTATCAATCGGTGTTTGTGAAGGAAGAGCGGGTAAACATCATGACAGGAGGCGCGGATGGGAAGGGTGAGATCGAAAAAAAGGAAAAAGTTTAACACGGGGCGTACAGATCATTTTGAAGGGAATCGAATTATGCCATGTCACCAGTGATTTTTCATATAGATGTGAATTCCGCCTATTTAAGCTGGACGGCGGTAGAACAATTGAAGAACGGAGCAAAAGTGGATCTGCGGGAGATCCCGTCTATCATCGGCGGAGACAAGAAATCCCGCCACGGCGTGGTCCTGGCCAAGTCCATCTCTGCCAAAAAATACGGCATCCGTACCGGGGAGCCTGTGGTGAACGCATTCCGCAAGTGCCCCAATCTGGCGATGGAGCCGCCAAACCACAGGATGTACCGGGAAAAAAGCCAGAAGCTTATGGAATATCTGAGAGGATTTACCACGAAGATTGAGCAGGTCAGCGTGGACGAATGCTACCTGGATTTTACGGACATTGCGGATCGGTTTCCTTCCCCGCTGGATGCCGCGTTTCTGATGAAAAACGGGATCCGGGAGCGGTTCGGCTTTACGGTCAATATCGGGATCTCGGAGAACAAGCTGCTGGCAAAAATGGCCTCGGATTTTGAAAAGCCGGACAAGGTACATACACTGTTTTTAAGAGAAGTGCCCGTGAAAATGTGGCCTCTGCCTCTGGGAGAATTATTTATGGCGGGGCGCTCCAGCGTGGAGGCACTGAAAAAACTGGAGATCAATACCATCGGAGACTTGGCGAACGCAGACTTAAGTCTGATCGAACTGCACCTGAAAAGCCACGGGAAAATGCTGTGGGAGTTTGCCAACGGCATCGACCATTCGCCTGTTCAGTGGGAGCAGGCGGAAGCCAAGGGAATCGGAAATTCTACTACATTGGCGGAGGATGCGGCCACCTATGAGGAGGTCAGGGAAGTGTTTGCCGGACTGGCGGAGAGTGTGGGAAGGAGATTGCGCAAAGCCGGGCAGAAGGCCAACATGGTCAGCATGGAGATTAAATATCATGATTTTCAGTCCATATCCCATCAGACCCAGCTTTCGAAGCCTACCAGCGACGAACAGGTCTTGCTGGATACCGCATGCAGGCTGTTTCAGGAGGCATGGACCGGGGAACCGGTGCGTCTCTTAGGGATCCGCACGGCAAAGCTGGTGGACGCGGGGGAACCGGAGCAGATGTCCATCTTTGACCTGGAGCCGCAAAAGCCTGTGGATGAAAAGCGGCAGAGGCTGAATGCGGCGATGAATCAGATCAGGAAAAAATATGGGGACGACGCGGTGATGAAGGCCAGCAGGATGAAGAAAGTAAAATAGTGATTCAAAGGGTCTGGGTCAAACAATATAAAATTGATTGGCGATTGTGTAATTAGTGTGTAATAATAACAAAAAAGAGAGGAACGCTAATGAAGCAAAGAGACTTGATAAAAAATTAGAAGCAGCGGGTTTTGTCTTTGAGAGACATGGTCGAAATCATGATATATACAGACGTGGGAATGAAACAGAAAAGGTTCCAAGGCACAAGGAAGTCAATGAAAATCTGGCAAAGATGATACTGAGAAAATGGAAATTATCATTGGAGGAATCATATGAAATGGCAAGGGATGCGATCGGGCTGTCTGGAATCTCCATGGAAGATCAGAAAGAAGAGATTCCAATTCCATCAGACCATGATACAGCGATAGAAAAGGTACAGCTAGATACGGAGATCGTCGATTTTTCAAAAGGAATTCTAACCTATGTGGATGTTGATTTTTCCGAGTACAGGAAAAAAGTAGATACAAAAACAGTCAGCAGAAAAACAGGTACATCTTTTGGATGAAGAAATAAAAACGTCCGCTTTCCGATATGACAGCATGAAAGCTGCGGAAGGAAAGCGGATGTTTTCGTTTGTCTATGCTAAGGAACTGTCCCCAAATAACTTCCCATATTCCTTGTCTTTCTCTCCTAGAGCACTACCAAAAAATCAGTTACATAGCCCGCTATGCGCCTGATTTTTTGGTAGCACTCCTGAAGAGAAATCCTGCGGACTATCGGGAAGTTATTTTGTGCCAGTTCCTAAGGAATTGTGCAAAAATCACTTACTATTTTGGTTCCTAATACCGGGATCGTCTGCGCCGCGCTGCCTCCTGCCGGCGTATGGTTTCACGCCGCCGCTGTGCCTCTTCCCGTCTGGCCCGCTTCCGGTAGGCAAATTCCTCCTGCCTTCTGGCAGAGCGGGCCGGGGCCAGAAAGACCCAGCAGATGATCTGAACGGTCATGATCCCGAAAAAAGCGCCGATGCTGTCGATGCCCACATCCTTTACCGAGGGGCCGCGTCCGGCGACAAAGGACTGGTGGTATTCGTCTCCTGCCGCAAAGGCGACGCAGATGAATCCGGCCACTAGCATCAGCGGGAATCCCCGCAGCCCGTATACATAAAACGGAAAGGAAACTGCAACGGCCAGCAGAAAATATTCCGTCATATGCGCCAGCTTCCGGACCGGATATCCGATCTGGTCTGCATAATCCGCAATCTGTGTCTCATCCAGTCCTTTATCCAGGATTTCATTTCCAATCTCCACAATCTTATAGCTGACCTGATAGCTCAGATTGCTCGAAGCACCGGCGTCCTGAGCGGAAAAGCCGTAGATGACGTACATCATGGCAAGGGCCGGAAGAAATGACAAAGGTTTCAAAAAGAATATGATAATATGCTTCATAAATGATCACTCCATAAATATGTAAATAATGTGCAGGGGTTCAGTATGTACCATGCTGCGGTTCAAAGGACAGAACCATGACCTGCGGCTTCATAGTTTTTAAGTATGCCACGAAATGCCGGATTTGTAAACAAAAATCAATAATGAAGTCAGGAAACTTTAAGAAAGAACCTGCTGTAAATCTATCAGGTTGTTTCTTGAAGATTCCTTATTTGCAACCCGGGCTTCTTTGTGGTATTCTATACAAGGAAAAATAGAGCGGTTCGAGGCAGCAGGCTTGAAACCGCTGCTGTTCACAGCGGCCGGAAGCATCCTGTATCCATTCGGGCCGTGATGGAAACATGCTCTTTCAAGGAGGAACCTACATGAAGCTGAGCCAGTTATTAGAACGTTTACAATACGAGGTCATACAGGGCAGCGACCAGATCGAGATCTCGACCCTGATCAACGATTCAAGAAAGGCAGAGGAGGGCGCAGTGTTTGTCTGCATCAGCGGCGCGGTCTCGGACGGACACCGGTTTGCCCGGGAGGTTGCGGAAAAAGGCGCTTCGGCCCTGATCGTGGAAAAGGAAGTGGATGTACCGGGGGATGTGACCGTGATCCGAATGCAGGACACCCGTTACGCTCTGGCATTGATGTCCGCCGCCTATTTCGGCTATCCGGCGGAAAAATTAAAGATCATCGGTATTACCGGAACCAAGGGAAAGACCACCACCACCTATATGATCAAGTCCATCCTGGAGGATGTGGGACACAAGGTGGGGCTGATCGGGACCATCGAGGCGGTCATCGGCGAGAAGAAGATCCCGGCGGCCAACACCACGCCGGAATCTTACACCATCCACCAGTATTTTGCGGAAATGGTGGAGGCGGGCTGTGACAGCGTGGTCATGGAGGTTTCCTCCCAGGGGCTGATGCTGCACCGGACCGCGGGGATCCCCTTTGAGATTGGGATCTTCACCAACCTGGGCCATGATCATATCGGCCCCAATGAGCATAAGGACTTTGAGGACTACAAGCGGTGCAAAGGACTGCTTTTCAAGCAGTGCAGGCTGGGAATCGCCAATATAGACGATCCCTGGTATGAGGACGTGTTCCGTGGCGCGGACTGCCGGGTGGAGACCTTCGGGTTTTCGGAAAAAGCGGACCTTCGGGCGGAGGATACCCACCTGGTATCCAGACCGGGCTATCTGGGAGTCGCGTATCATGTCAGCGGAACCATGGACTTTGATGTGGAAATCGACATCCCGGGGACATTCAGCGTCTATAATTCTCTGACAGCCATTGCGGTGTGCGGCCATTTCGGCGTACAGCCGGAGGTGATCCAGAAGGCATTGAAGGCGGCGAAGGTCAAGGGAAGGATCGAGATGGTGAAGGTGTCGGATGAATTTACCCTGATGATCGACTACGCCCACAACGCCATGAGTCTGGAAAGCCTTTTGACCACCTTGAAGGAATACCATCCTGCCCGCCTGGTGTGCCTCTTCGGATGCGGAGGGAACCGCTCCAAAGACCGCAGGTACGAGATGGGCGAGGTGTCCGGGCGGCTGGCGGATCTGTCCATCATCACATCCGATAATCCCCGGTTTGAGGAGCCCCAGGCCATCATCGACGATATCAAGGTGGGGATCGGAAAAACCTCCGGAAAATACGTGGAGATCTGCGACCGCAAGGAGGCCATCCGTTATGCCATTGCCAACGGACAGCCGGGAGATGTGATCGTGCTGGCCGGAAAAGGACATGAGGATTATCAGGAGATCAAAGGGAAAAAATACCCCATGGATGAACGGGTGCTCATTGCGGAGGTGCTGGAGGAACTGGCGCAGACGGCAAATATATAGATAGATGGCGCGGGAAACGTCATAAGAAAAGGACTTATGACATTTCTTTATAGAAGAGAGGGGCTGTAAGGATCTTCATGTACGCAAATATTATCATAGACATCACTCATGAAAAACTGGATAAGATCTTTCAGTACGCCGTGCCTTCCCGCCTGGAAGGCGCCCTTGACGCAGGCTGTGAGGTGGAGGTCCCTTTTGGAAAAGGAAACCGGCTGACCAAGGGGTATGTCATCGGCTTTGCAGAACAGTGCGACTACGATCCCGCAAAGATCAAGGAGATCCGGGACATTTCCCAAAAGGGCATTGCCATCGAGGGGAAACTGGTGGCCCTTGCGGCCTGGATGAAGGAACACTACGGCGGCACCATGATCCAGGCCTTGAAGATGGTTCTGCCGATCCGGCAGCAGGAGAAGGAAAAGGTGAAGAAAAAGCTCCGCCTCCTGCTGGATGAGACGGAAGGAAGGGAGAAGCTGGAATATTACCTGCACAAAAACCAGAGAGCCAGAGCCAGGCTTCTGGCAGCGCTTTTAGACGATCCGGTGCTGGATTATGAGCTGGTCAATAAAAAGCTGAACATCCCTCTTTCCGTGGTGCGGGCCCTGGAGGAGCAGGGCGTGGCCGCGCTGGAATCAGAGCGGGTGTACCGGAATCCGGTGAAACACAGGGAAGAAGCCCCGAAGCCGATCACATTTACGGAGGAACAGCAGTATGC
>ERZ808051.877-NODE-877-length-25142-cov-4.806503_pt1 | contig 25142 bp, 22 predicted proteins | sample MGYA00380199_ERZ808051 | MGnify/ENA primary metagenome ERZ808051 (study PRJEB31490, sample SAMN06133391) | mouse gut metagenome | isolation source: J11 | host: mice | place: China: Chengdu | collected 2015-05 ...
GATTTTTCTTCTGTTTTTTTGAGAGATAATTTTTATGATTTTTCAAAGTTTTCACTATTGGAATTGTCCTATGTGATAGAACAATCAGATATTTATTTAGGTATTGATAGTTCTTTTGGGCATTTGGCTGGTTTATTGAATAAGCCAAGTATAACATTGTGGTTAAAAGATTCACCAGTTTCTTTTCAATCATTTCCTATTAGTTATCGTGTAATAAGAAATAACTATTCATTTTGTCTTAAAAACAATGATGATAATTGCGTAAATATAATTTTAAAGAAAACAAATGAAATTTGGCGTAAGGAATATATATTAAAAAAAGAATTTATTACATATAAGGATTCAATTAATATGCTTGATAGTGCTGAAATATGAGAAAATAATTTCTGAATTTTTGCGTTTAACTGTTTCATATAGAGGGAGAGTAAGGATGAGAAAGCTTAGTATTATTGTGCCCATTTATAATGCAGAAAAATATTTGGAAAAATGTATAGATAGTATTTTGCACCAAACGTATAACAATATTGAAGTTATATTGATTAATGATGGGTCAAAAGATGGAAGCATGAATATGATTAACAATTATGCAAAAAAGGATAAAAGAATAGTAGTTGTTAATCAAAATAATCAAGGCTCGGCAGTGGCCAGGAATAAGGGAATTCAAATTGCAAAAGGAGAATGTATTGGATTTGTTGATGATGATGATTGGATTGACCGCGATATGTATAAAACTATAATGTACAATATGAACAATTATGACGTTGATATTTCTATTTGCGGTTTTAGACATATAGATGAGAATGGGATACGTCAGGAGTCTGTAGTTAAGAATAAAGATCAAGAGCTTCTATATTTAGACAATACGCTTGATATTTTGAAATATTATTTAAGTGAGCGAGATATGAATCCATGGAATAAGGTTTATAAAAAGAGCTTATTTAATACTATAAAGTATCCAGCAGGTAAAACATATGAGGATTGTTTTACTACATATCTTTTGCTAGAAAAGGCCAAGAATGTTATTATATCTTTTGAAGAAATGTATAATTATGTTGCTCATGAGAAAAGTATTTCAAACGCTCAGTTTAATAAGGAAACATTTAATTTAATTGAAGGACATATTGAACAGCATGAATATATTGAATCTAAATATAGTGCTTTAAGTAAATATTCAAGAAGGCATATGTTTGGTGGTTTTTTAACTTTTGTAAATAAAGCATATAATAAAAATCAACTAGAAAATTATAGTATGGAAATAAATAAAATAATTGATAAAATAAAGATTTATTCCTATGAAGATTGTGGATTGCCCAAAGAGGATGAAGTACTAGTAAAATTATTGTTTAAGAGTATTCGCGCATATATTTTAGCAGGAAAAATAGCGCAAATGCGGGACGGTGTTGTACAACGCTAAATTATAGCCGGAATAAGAATGTAATTGGATTTATAAAAAAGGAGGATATAGGATATGTTGGTATCATTGGAATTGATTTATTATGGAGATTGCAAGGAGATGATTTCTTTTTATTTGAACATTTTTGAAAATGCCAAAGCAGAAATTCAGACATATAGTGAAATGCCAATGGTTGAGATTTTTGGTATAAAGGAATCGGAACTAAATATGGTATGGCGAGCCGGATTGATAATTCAATATGGAAATTACGCCCTGAGATTTAAGCTATCGGATTCTTTATTAATTGCGAGGAGGGAAGAGGTCAATTGTAAGGAACAGGCATATCATCCATTGATCTGTATAGAACATTTTGATGAGCAATATATGTGTGAGCTATTGGAGAAGCTGTATGGTGGCGAGTACTGCTTTGAAGATATCCAAAAAGGGATTTATAGTGATAAATATGGTATTCGTTGGATCTATAAAAATAGTGATTGCTGTAGAATATACCATTGTTTAGAATTCAAAGGAAATTGCGATGAAGTGGCAGCATATATTGGAAGTGCATTTCAAATGCAGATAACAGAAATGGTAACATATGCAGATTCATCATATGCCAATTTCGACAGGATTATTGCAAAAAATAAAATATATGGCGCATTGATTAAATTTGAAGATAATAATACTATTTATGCCTTGAAATTTTTTGACAGTCTGGAATCGGCCATGTACAATTATAAAGGATACGACAGTAGCGATAAACTTTGGCATCAAATAATAATTGTTGTCAATGGGAGCGACGAAGAGTATTTAAAAGAGTCTTTTGAAAGACTAAGTGAGGGAGCAACATTAAATAGACCTATTAGTTTAAATGAAGAGGGAAAATTATATGGTAGTATGATAGATAGATATGGAATAGTTTGGGAATTGTTTGGCGAGTTGAAAGTTTAAAATAAATATTTAGTTGTCTGGGATATAATTTGTATAATATATAGTATGAGGTATAGAATGTTGAAGTTTATGTTGCTTTTGGCAACTCAAAAAGGATTGACAGTTTTGCTGTCTATCATAAGTTCAAAGCGGTTTGATATAGTTGGTTGTGTTTTAACTTTCGAAGAAAAATATTCTATAGATTATGAAAAAGATATTAAAAAGATTTGTGCGGAATTCAATATTCCACATTATCACTATATTGGAAATGGCGGAGAAAAATTACTTGACTTACTTATTGAAAAATATGGAATATCGAATATTGTTGCTATTGGATGGCGCTATTTGTTGCCGTTGTCTCTGAATAAGAAATTGATGAATCCTATAATTATATTTCATGACTCTTTGCTACCCAAATACCGGGGATTTGCACCAACACCTACAGCTATCATATGTGGTGAGAAAATAGTCGGAGTTTCAATACTATATGCTGCAAGTGGAGTAGACGAGGGAGAGATTATTTGGCAAAAAGAGCTTTCTGTATCACAAAAAGATTATATTAAAGATATCATTGAAAAACAAGCAAAAATGTATGTTGAAGGATTTGAATTCATTTTAGAACAAATTGTAAAAGGAGTGCTGGAATCTTATCCGCAGGATGAAAGTAAGGCTACGTATAGTATTTGGCGTTCTCCGGAAGACTGCCAGATCAATTGGGAGAAAGATGCTCAAGAAATTTTTAATTTAGTGCGGGCAGTAAGTACTCCATATATAGGTGCATTTACTTATTACAAAAGCCAGAAGATTTTTATTCAGAAAGTCAAAACCTTTCCGGATTTAACATTTGCAATTCGAGATTGTGGAAAAATATGGTCGATAAAAGGAAATTATCCAACAGTAATTTGTGGTAAAGGTTTGCTTCAAATTCTTGATGCTGAAGACGAATTAGGGAATCAGGTTATCTTTGATTCGCTCAGATGCAAATTGGGATAAAAATACAGGCATATGGAGGAAGCATGAAAAAGAAATATAACTTGCTGCAAAACATGACTTATGTTTTAAGCGGCGTATGCAAATATAACAAGTGCATTCTGGTTTTAATAATTGTCAATACATTTGTTACAGCTATTTCGCCGTTTATTGGGATATTGTTTCCGCGGCAGATACTGGACGAGTTGCTTACATTAAAACGTCCGGACAGGGTTTTTTTGTTATTAATATCTTTCTTTCTGGCATCTTCTGCAGCATCCTATCTTACGCAATATCTGAAAGGGGTTTTTATGGCACAGCCGGTTAAGGTCACGGTACCCTACATGAATAGGCTGTATCATAAATGCATGGACATTAGTTATCAATGTACGGAAGATCCGGATTTTCTTAACCATGTACAGTCTGCAACGAAAGGGGGAGGGAAAAATAATTTTGACGGAATCAGCGGTATGTTGCATAAATGGTTTGAGACTCCCGGAATGTTTTTTGCTTTATGCGGCTATATTACCATAGTATCAAGATTAAATGTGCTTATTTTAGTATATCTCATATGTGCTATCAGCATAAATTATGTGTTTCTGTTGGCAGCCCAAAAGCATGAACATAGCAGGCGCGATGAACTGGCCGGAAATGAACGCCGCTCCGATTATTTATATGGTCTTATGTATGATTTTTCCTATGGAAAGGAGATTCGTCTGTATGCATTGTCGGAATGGCTTGGCAGTCGGTTCATGCTTTACCGTGACCAAATCCGTAAAATCAAAGAATCCATAAAGAATTATGAAATGCTTGGCACCTGGATAGATATTCTGCTCTCTTTTATCCGGGAAGGCATAGTTTTTACCTATCTGGTATTTATGGTAGTAGAAGACAACATGACAATTGCAGACTTTACAATGTATGTGGCAACCATTGCGGGATTCCGGAGCGCGTTTGAAAGGGCTATACGGCAACTTGCAGAGATGCATGGGTTGAGTATGCAAATCAGTGATTATCGGGCTTTTATGCTCCGGCCGGACGAGATGGCAGAAGCTAAGAAGCCTGTTCCTGTTCCGCCCGGGCCATATGAATTCGAATTTAGGAATGTCTCCTGGAAATATCCGGGCAGCGACCGTTACATATTTCGTAACTTAAATCTGATTATTCCCAAAGGGCAGAAATTGGCAGTTGTGGGAAATAACGGAGCCGGGAAAAGTTCCTTTATAAAATTACTTCTCCGATTGTATGATGTAACGGAAGGTGAGGTTTTATGCAATGGAATCAATATCAAACAATTTGAACGGAGGCAATATTATGAGATTTTCTCGGCAGTATTTCAGGAAATCTATCCGCTGGGGTTTTCCGCAGCAAATAATATCGGCGTGAGCGACGGATTGCAGATTGACAGGCAGCGGGTAAATTCATGTATTCAAAGAGCGGGTTTATCGGATAAAATCAATGCTTTGAAATACGGCGCGGATACTTGTGTCCTTAAGATAATCGATGACGAGGGCATTGAATTTTCCGGAGGCGAAAAACAAAAGTTCATGATTGCCAGAGCTCTATATAAAAATGGCGCTGTTATGGTGCTTGATGAGCCCACCGCCGCACTTGATCCGTTGGCGGAAAGGGAGATATATGAAAAGTTTAATGACCTTACAGAAAATAAAACTACAATATATGTATCGCACAGGCTTTCCTCTACCCGTTTTTGCGACGCAATTGCTCTGTTCGAAAACGGCAGCCTTGTGGAATACGGGACACATGAGGAATTAATGAAATTGAATAAAAAATATACGGAAATGTTTCATATTCAGGCGGAGTATTACAGACAAGAAAGTGAGCGAATATGAATAAGATGAAAGCATTAAAAGAAAACAAGAGTTTATCGGCAATATGGCATTTTATCAAGCTGGCTCACCACATACATTCCGGGTATATACCTCTGGCCATAATGTCCGCAGCGGCCGGTTCCGTTACTCCATTTGTAAGCATCATCACTACAAGGTATATGATAAATGAGTTGACGGGTTCAAAAAGAATGGAACAGCTGATTTTATATATCACCATTCTGGTGGTTGGGAATGCCGTTATGGGAGCAGTAAACAGCATAATAAGGAAAAAACTGCAGATATCAGGAGAAAAGCTTGCGGATGGCTTTGAACTACATGTAGGATACCATATTATGCATATGGATTTCGAAAAACTGGAAGACGCCAAAATATTAGACATGAAAGAAAAAGCTTTATTTAATATGCGACTTCATGATGCACTGCTTGGAGGTCCCAAAACCATAGTTGACATCATCCAATTGAGCATCGTCTTAATTGGTGTAATTGGAATCATCGTAATTCTAAGCCCCGTGCTTGTACTGGTACTTTTTGTTCTGACATTGGTAAACGCATTTATATATAAACGGATTCAAACAACAAAGTTTCAGTTTTATCAGGATATTGCGGTATATAATCGTCAATTTATGTATTTTCAGGAGTTAACACAGGATTTCAAAAATGCGAAAGACGTGCGGATTTATAAAATGTCCGAGTATATCTTAAGCCGCATTCAGCAATATCATGATTCTGTAAACAATATATTTATGAAAATGTTCTTGAAACAAAGGCGCCATGACGGGTTTTCGGCGATTAACATCCAGGCGCAGACCCTGGCGGCTTATGCTTTTGCTACGTGGAGCGTACTTCAAGGGACGCTTAGGATTGGCGATTTCGCTATGTATATATCAGCGGCAAATCAGTTTTCCAGTGCGGCAATGCAGTTGATGACGAAGCTTGTGGATCTGCAGATGCTTGGTAATGTATTACAGGATTATATTGCCTTTGAGCAATTGCCGGACGCAAATTCCAGAGGGGAAAGAACATCTGCGGATGTGAATTCCGCAGAAATTGAATTTAGGAATGTATGGTTTCGGTATCCGAATACGGAGACATATGCGTTGAAAGATATTTCGCTTACTATAAAAAACGGTGAAAAATTGTCCATTGTTGGCAGGAATGGCGCGGGCAAGACAACGTTTATCAAACTGTTATGTAGGCTTTACCAGCCGGAAAAGGGATGCATCCTGTTTAATGGTGTGGATATTAACGAATTTGAAGAATCGGAATATAGTAAACTGCTGTCTGTTATCTTCCAGGATTATAAAATATTTTCATTCAGTGTCAGAGAAAACCTGGCTTATCATAAAAGTGCTGACGAAAGCAGAATCAGAGCCTCGTTAGATCAGGCAGGTATTTTGGAGAAAATAGAGGAATTACCCTTGGGTATTGACACTCCTCTGTATAAAAATTTTGACAAAAGCGGAGTGGAGCTTTCCGGAGGCGAAATGCAAAAAATAGCGATTGCCCGTGCATTATATAAAAATGCGCCATTGGTGGTATTGGATGAACCCACTGCAAGCCTGGATCCTTATTCCGAATATGAGGTGTATTCACAATTTAATAGAATGACGGATTGCAGGACCACAGTATATATTTCCCATCGTTTGTCCAGCTGTCGTTTTTGTGATGTAATCGCGGTATTCGACAAGGGAGAGTTGGCTGAATATGGAAGCCATGAACAGCTTGTTGACAACGGTAAGCTGTATGCTGAAATGTGGCAGGCTCAGGCACAGTATTACCAATAGATGCAGGTGGAATATCTTTTTTAAGAAAGATAGGGTAAGAAAATGACATTTGTAGAAAGATTTTGTAACAGTAAAGATGCTCTAAAAAATAAAAAGTTTATTGTAGTTGGTGACTTTTGTCTGGATAGATATATGTATTTGGATTCATGTTTAGATCGGCGGTTTGACTATTGTGAATTGGACACTTATTTTATGTATGATGAAAAACTATATCCAGGAGGGGCTGGTAATGTTGCTAAAAATATACTGACGATGGGTGCTATAGTAATATGTATAGGATTAATTGGCAATGACGGAAATGGATATGATTTAAAACATGTTCTTAAAAATTATGGCGCGGATGTTGACTGTTTATACAAATACGATGATAGAATTACAAATACCTATTATAGGCCGATTAGAAGATTGGATAAAAAAGATCAGTATATGAATGAATTGCTATTCATAAATCCTGAATTGACCAGTGTGGAACAGGAGGAGGATATTATTGATGCCCTTGAAAAAAACATAAATGTAGTTGATGGAATAGTAATAGTAGAACAATTTGATAGAGATAACTATAGTAGTATAACCCCCAAAGTAAAAAAATATGTTAATAACATAGCAAATAAATTTCCAGAAAAAACTTTCCTTGTAGACACCAGAAGTAATATAGATAAATATACAAATATGTATGTAAAGTGCAATCAATATGAATTTATGAAAGCTAGGCGTGGGGAAAGTAATATCAAAATAGGCAATGTAAAAAAATATATTATTTGTGAAATAAAAAAATATCTTAATTTTTATTCAAATAGAGGAATTTATATTACTTTAGGAGCAAATGGTATGGCCTATGGAAATAATGAATTAACAACGATTGCGGATGCATTTGCTATTGTGGGGGAAATAGATACATGTGGTGCAGGGGATTCCGCAAGTGCTGGAATAATTGCAGCATTGTGTACAGGTTATTCAGATACAGAGGCAATGGTAATAGGAAATTTATGTGCATATGTTACGGTCAGACAGATTGGAGTTACAGGTATTATTACTTATGAGAGATTAATACAAGCGTATAAGGAGATTATGAATGGAATACATTTGTAAAATAAAGAAAATAAATGAAATTGTCGAAGAGCTATATGGATGTAATTCTAAAATAATTTGTTGTTGCGGATGCTTTGATATATTTCATATTGGACATTTAGAATATCTTACATTATCAAAAAGGCTGGGGGATACTTTAATAGTTGGTGTTAATTCAGATAGTTCATATTTGCAGATAAAAAGGAAAAAGCCAATATTTAATGTGACTACACGAATGTCAATAGTAGCTGCTTTAGAATGCGTGAATTTTGTCTTTGCTTTTGAAGAGCCAACATTTAGTAAATCGCTATTGACAATTAAGCCTTATATGTTTGCAACTGGTATAGATCATAAAGAAAATCATATGGAAGAAGAAGTCGTTTGCTGTGAAAATAACATAGAGTTTATGTATATTGGGGAAGAAAAGAGAACGGCTTCAAGTATACTTGCAAATAGCCTAAAAAGGTGACGCTCAATGCTGCCATGACAAGAGTAAACGGTAGAGAGGTTACAAAATGAACGGCGTTTTCTATTTACTAAAATACACCTGGAAATTTCAGAAGAAATACATTGTTCTCTCTTTCATCCATGAGCTCTGCCTGGCGGCAGTGCCTTTCGCCAATATTATACTACCCCAAGTTCATCACTATCAAGTAGGCAGTTTGTGCTTGAACGGGAGAGAAACTGCCGGGATTGTTTTCTAAATAGAAAGCTTCTGGCCGGAGGAAAACATGGTTGTCCTGGGAAAAGAGCCACCGGGGATATTCGCCTGTTTGTTGTCGGGCTGGCCAGTGTGGATGAAAAGGGCTTGACGGAGGTACAGATAATGAAAGTGAAATTACCTATTTCATGGCCAATTACGGAAACATATCAACATAGTTCATTTTCTGTGAGTATAATTTGCGCACACGATAACATAAAAAATGCATATCAAAATAATTATATTAACTTACTTTGTTATGACACAGATAACTTATGGGAAATGAATTTGAATTTTACGGATATTTTTTGGACTGATTTTCAAAGAGGTGATATTTTTGAAATAAACGAATTTAGAGTTGACAATTTTCTCAGCAATTCTATATCTTCCTTTTGGAGAGAGCGTATTGATCAAGGGAATTACCTTCTTCTTCATACGGTCGACGAATATTATTTACCATATGCCAGTTCCTATCACAATAGACATTTGATTCATGATACATACATTTACGGTTACGAAGACGACTCTTTTTGGATAATGGCCTATACAGAAAGGAAACTGAAAGAAATCAGAGTATCTTCTTCTGATATGGCTCAAAGTGTTTTTCCGTCAAAAGAATATATGAAAGAGGCGTGTTTTTGGTCACTTCGCCCCAATAAAACCATTAAAGTAGAAATCAATTATAAAAAGATAAAACATTATTTTTATGAGTATTTAGGGAATAATTGTTCTACCCGAGAAAGTATAGAAAATAATCAAAACAAATTCAAAATACGATCAAATTATAGAACGGGATATGTTTATGGAAATAGAATTTATGATGTGTTAATTAATTGCTTAATAAAATTTATGGAATCAAGCGAAAATTCGAATTCGCTTGATTTAAGGCCGTTTAGATTGTTATGGGAACATAAACGTATAATTGAGGGTAGAATAAAGTTAATTATTGCTAAGTATGATCTGCATTCGGATGCATTATCGGACTTTGAAAATATAGTTCGTTTATCAAATCAAATTTTTATACTATGTTTAAAATATACTGTTACTTTGAAGAAAGATATATTAGAAAGGGTGGTAGGCAAAATAAAAGAATTAAAAGTTAGGGAAGAAATGTTATTAAGCAATTTTCTTTCTATGTGGGAAAAACGGGATTTAGATAGTGTCTGCTGATTAAGTAAAAAGCCATCGATTTTGCTGACATTTACGGCATTTTGACTGCGATCCTGAATTCCTTGGTGAGCACCATCGGGAACGAGTTCCAGTACCGCAAAATGATTCAGCCTTACTTTCGCTATTGGAATCTGCCGGAACGGGACGGCCAGGAGGACTGCCATTTCGGACAGACAGTTGCGCTGAGATATGTATGCTATTGTCTTATCAGGATTGCCAGTGCAGATGCTCCTGCGGATTTCTCTGTTTGTAAAACTGCAGATCACTACAACCGAAAGATGCAGACCAGCCTATCGGAGACAGGGGTGTCTTTCAGTAGCTCAAGTGCCCGCTGAGGTGGTGACGGTATATGCAGGCCAGGAGCTGACGGCAGGGCAGGAACTCTATGTCTGCTCGGAGGCCTGGGTCATTTCCCTGTATGGAGAGCCGAAATCCCTGGAGAGGAACTTTGTAAATATCATGCGGACAGGAGAGGAGTATCTGATATTTGGCAGCGAGGTTTTGGAGGATCTTTCCGGCGATCTCCCGGCCATAAAGCTGAATGAGGTCCGGTTTATTTCTCCCGTGTTTGCCTATAAGGAATTCGCATATGTGATTTTGCCTATAGGGGAGTTGCATACCTATGTACCCTATTCCGGTGTGAAGGACAATGAGTTCTTTCCCCAGTCCCCGGAGACCCTTGCACTGTGGCAGGAGTTAAAGGCGGATATGCTGGCGGCTTATCCGTAATTCGGCAGAATGTAATACATTTAGTTGAAATTTTAACTAATTTCACATATTGTAATTTTCAGTGAGTTGAAGTATTCTATAACCGGAAGCGCTTCCACAAAAGAATAAAAGGAATCAACAATAATGAAATGTGATACAGAGGATGCGCGACATAGTCACTACGCTATAACGAATCATAGTGTCAACCATAACTAGACAGGAAAGACAACAGTGCCATGAAAAACAGAATCAGTTACATCCTTTTAACAACCTTACTTGTTCTACCCCTTAGCGGCTGCGGCTCGGATGAAACCGGGCCGCTAAGCGACCTGAATACGGAGGCGACCCAGGACTCATTGGATCCTGCGGCCGTTCAGAAGCTTGACAGACAGGACAATTCCCTGGATGCCTATTCTTATATAGCCAATATGCCGCTGCAGGTAGAAAATCCGTCAAATGCCGTGTCTGGGGGAGGCGAAAGCGTATTCCTGGGAGCCTCCAGAGCCTATCGTTTTAAAAAGCACTTATTTGAAAATGTGGATGAATGCTGGGACGAGCTTGCCTTTGCGACTGCAGATGGCGAGGCTGGCTCAAAAAGCTTTGACAGGGAGAACCAACTGTGGTTTGTAGAACCGGTAGCCGGCACAGACCATTATGTGACTTTCGACTACGAAGTTCAGGAGGGCAGCGAGGATAGTCGGTACTTTCTTACGGAAAGAGACGAGAACCATCAGGCGCTGCGAGAATTTCCCCTGGACTTCCTGAATGGAGACAGCTTTTCCGAGATAATCATGGGGCTTCTGGACTTTGCGGTGGATTCCTCCGGAACGGTTCATTTGGTGCAGTCAGTGGATGATGGGTGGCAGTACCGGCTTGTCTCGCCGGAGGGAGAGATCCTGGCGGAATATGTCTCAGGAGGCGAAGACTTCAATGGGCTTGCTCTTCTGTATGACGGCCGCATTGCCTTTAGCACGATAAAAGCGGACGCTGAGGGGATGGCCCTGCAGTATATGGATGAGGAGAGCGGAAAGCCCATGCCGCTGGCCTCCCTGGAGAAGAATATCTATCGAGTTACGCTCTTTGACGAGGCCACTCTGCTATACGCAGACCAGGAGGGCGTGTACCGCAGCAAGCTGTCCGGAAAGGATCCTGAGCTTCTCTATTGCTGGGCCAATCACGGGATCACGGCGTTGGAGGTCCATGCCATGGGGGCAGATGAAAACGGGCGGATTGCCCTCATTTATGAGGACTCTGAAGACTATAATTATCTTTGCCTGGAGCCTGCCACAGGCGAGACAGAGCTCCTTGAGATCACGCTGGCAGTGTCTTCTTACAACCAGTCTGCTTACCAGCGCCTGGCGGTGGAATTTAACAAAAGAAATCCAAGCTGTCGTATCAAATTAAAGACCGGCTATGATGAGACTGCGCTGCTGACAGAGCTGGGGGCAGGAAAAGGACCGGTACTGGTGGACACTTTGCTGACAGGTTTTGACGAACAGGAAAAGCTGTGGGAGCCTTTGGACGCAGTGGTGGAACAGCTGGGCATTGCAGAGGAACTGCAGCCTGCAGCCCTGGAACTGGGAAAGATCAACGGAACCCTGTATGGAATTGTGCCGAATTTACGTCTGCGCACGCTGGTCACCGGCAGCCCGGAGCTCAGGGATTGGAACTATGAAACGTTTTTGCAGTGTATTGAGGACAGGCCGCAGTTAGACGCTATTTTCAATTATTACAGCGGGGGAGGCTATGACAGTTATTTTATCATGAGCTTTCTCAGCCACGGAATGGATGACACTTATCTTCTGGATGCGGAAGCGGGAACCACCAATTTTGACAGCAGCGGATTCCGCAGTGCCTTGGAACTGGCAGAAAAATATTGTGCCCATAAGGATGGGGTAAGCCCCGGCAGCTCTCTGCTGGAGGGTAAAGTGCTCTGCAATGAACTGACTGTCCAAAAGCCTGAGGACCTTGCCCTGTACCGCCTCTGCTATGGGGAGGATGCCAATTATATCGGGTATCCCACAAAGGACGGGAGCGCGCATTTTGTAGAAAGCGGCGATCGTCCGCTGGCTATCCGCAGGACGGCCACAAAGGAGGAAAAGGAGGCCGCGGCAGCTTTTATCAGTCTGTGTCTCTCCTATGAGGGACAGTCCCTGATGGCAAAGGATTTAGATTTTGCCTTAAGCGTGCGCAGGGATGTGCTGGAGGAGCAGATTGCAGCCATGGATAAAGACACAATGGTTTTCGTATCGGGCTTTGACGAGATTGTCCTGGGGGATGACGTTAATAGAGAACTGGACGGAAAGACGCTGCTGGACATGTTAGATAAGGCCAGACCACGGAGACATTTCCCGGCGGAATTGCGCAAGATTATGTATGATGAACTGGAGCAGTATTTTTCCGGCGCTGTTACACAGGATAAGCTGATCGACAATTTAGAGAGCCGCGTCGGGCTGTATTTAGGAGAAAGAGGAAATTAGGAACACATTTTTTTCAAACTTCAAACACACTTTTTTCACCAAATCCCCATAAACTTTTCACGCCTCCCGGGTATATTTTTCTTATCAATATATCAAGGGAGGTTGTTTTACAATGAGACAAAGGATTCTATCAAAACCACGGACTTCTGTGACTGCCATCATCGCGGCTATGGCGGCGGTGCTGTATCTGTGCCTTGCGGCGCTGCCAGTGCGCGCGGCGGAGGGCTTTGACTTCTACACGGACAATCCGGGCATCCATGTGACTGCGGGGGACTCCGTGAGCTTCAGTCTGCATCTGGCCGGGGGCAATGCGGCAGGCAGTGACGTAAGCCTGTCCGTGGCATCCATGCCGGAGGGCTTCACGGGATTTTTCAAGAGCGGCAGCTATGAGGTGTCCAAGGTACATGCCAGCGGAAACGGGGAGGACACCATCGCCACTTTCCAGACCACGGTTCCCACGGATGTGGCAGACGGGGTCTATGAAATCGTGCTTCACGCGGCTTCCGACACGGGTTTCGAAGACGACCTGACGCTGAGCCTTACCGTCAGCGGCTTAGAGTCCGGGGAGAGCAATTTCCATGTGGAATATCCGGACCAGGAGGGTGTCACCGGCACCTCTTTCTCCTATTCCACTACCATAGCCAACAATACACTGAACACCCAGAACTATAACTTCTCCTCCAATGCGCCTGCGGGATGGACAGTTGCTTTCAGCAGCAATTCCACCCAGGTATCCAGCCTGGAGGTAGAGTCCGGCAGCAGCGCAAGCGTCACCATCACGGTAACCCCGCCGGAAAAGGCGGAGGCGGGAGACTACACCATTGACTGTGCCGCCACGTCCGCAAAGGAGCAGCTGTCCACAGCGCTGAATGTGAAGATTCTGGGCACCTACGACATGGAGCTTTCCACGACGGACGGGCGTCTGTCCTTTGACGCTTTTGCAAACAAGGAGTCGGACGTGACCCTGAAGCTTACCAACAGCGGCAACATCACGCTGGAGAACATTTCCCTCACAGCCTCCGCGCCCAGCGGGTGGGAGGTGACCTTTGACACCAGCGTCATTGATACCCTGGAGGCGGGGGCGTCCAAGGAGGTAGTCGCCCATGTGACGCCGGGCAAGGACTCCCTGACAGGGGACTATGTCACCATCATGAATGCTTCCTGCGACAATCAGTCCGCCCAGGCGCAGTTTCGCGTCACTGTGAAGACCCAGACCGGCTGGGGAATCTTTGCCGTGATCATCATCATTGCCGTGGCAGGAGGGCTGTACTATATTATGAAGAAATACGGCAGGAGGTAGGATATGGGATCTTCTGTGAAAAAGGAATTTTCCGGCGAAAAGCAGCTTTCCGGAAAAGAACTTCCTGAAATAGGGGAGAGAGCAGCGGCGGAACAGGCGGCTGTCATGGAACGGGAGCGGATGTCACAGGATAAAAACGGCGACGATTCTGTAGTCATTCGTACGGAAAGTCTCACCAAGACCTACGGGGATCTCATCGCCGTGGACCATCTAAACCTGGAAATCAAAAAAGGCGAGGTGTTCGGCCTGCTGGGGCCCAACGGCGCGGGCAAGACCACTACCACCCTGATGCTGCTGGGGCTCACGGAGCCGGACAGGGGAAAGGCTTTCATCCATGGACTGGATTGTACCCGGAACGCCCTGGAGGTAAAAAAGGCAGTGGGATATCTGCCGGACAATGTGGGCTTCTACGGTACCATGACCGGGAGAGAGAACCTGCGCTTCATGGGACGCATCAACGGCCTGGACGGAAAAGAGCTGGAGCAGCGCATCGACCGACTTTTGGAGCGGGTGGGCATGACCCATGCCGCGGATAAGAAGACGGCCACATATTCCCGCGGCATGCGCCAGCGCCTGGGGATTGCGGATGTACTGATGAAAGATCCGGATATCATCATCATGGACGAGCCCACTCTGGGCATAGACCCGGAGGGCATCCGGGAGCTCATGTGGCTGATCAGAGATCTGGCGGAGCAGGATGGTAGGACTATTCTCCTGTCTTCCCATCAGCTCTATCAGGTCCAGCGGGTCTGCGACCGGATGGGGATCTTTGTGAAAGGGAAGATGGTGGCCTGCGGCACTCTGGAAGAACTGGGGCAGCAGATCGGCCGGGACGGCACGGGCACGGTGGAACTGTCCGTGTATCCGGACAATGTAAGCCTGCAGAGAATCCTGAAAGAGATCAAGGGCGTCCTGGATATCGAGAAAAACAGCGACATATATGTCATCCATTCTTCCTTTGACGTGCGCCGGGCGCTGTCGAAAAAGCTGACAGAAGAGGGGTATACCATCATGCATCTACGTCAGGCGGGCAGCGATCTGGACGAGATCTACCGGAAGTATTTTGAAAAGGCAGGTGAGAAAGTTGGGTAAAATGAGTGTTCAGGCCATGGGAGCCGGCACGGACTCCCGGACTGAAAATCCGCGCAGGATTGAGAGTGCCCGGATGGGAGGATACGGAAACCAGGCTAAGACAAATGGAAACAGGCGTTACCATGTGCTGAAAGTCCTGTTTCGGAAAGAGACGGCAGAATTCATTAACAGCAAACGAATGATTCTGTTTGTCATCCTGGCAGCGCTGATCACGGTATCCGGCTTCTACGCGGCTGTGTCAGGGCTTGCGGACGCCATAGAGAGCGGCAATACGGCCACGGATTTCCTGTTCCTGAAGCTGTTCACGGTGAGCGCCAATTCCATTCCCTCCTACAATTCCCTCATGGCGCTGATGGGGCCCTTTATCGGCATCTTTATGGGCTTTGACGCCATCAACAGTGAGCGGACAGAGGGGACTTTGAACCGATTGGTGAGCCAGCCTCTGTACCGGGACCAGATCATCATCAGCAAGTTCCTGGCGGGACTTTTCATCAGCGCGGTGATGGTGTTCGCCTCGGGACTGCTGATCGGTTCCGTGGGAGTGATCAATACGGGACTGATTCCCTCCGGGGAGGAAGTCGTCAGGTTGTTTATCTATCTGTGTTTCTGCGTGGTTTATATCGGGTTCTGGCTGGCTATGGCCATTCTGTTTTCCACGGTGTGCAGACATGCGGCTACCTCGGCTCTGGCCTGTATCGCGGTGTGGCTGTTCTGCGCCATCTTCGTGAGCCTCTTGGCCGGAATCATCGCGGACGCCCTCTACCCTGTAAGCGGAGGCGACATGCAGGCTTTGCTGAACGAGATGGACAATTATTCCTGCGAACTGAACCTGAACCGGATTTCGCCCTATTATCTCTTCGCGGAGGCAGCGGGCACGGTGCTGAATCCGGGCGTGCGGACCATCAACGCGGTGACCATCGCCCAGCTGAGCGGAGCGATTTCCAGCAATCTGACCCTGGGGCAGAGCCTGCTTCTGGTATGGCCCCATCTGACCGGGCTGGCGGCGCTTATGCTGGTGGTGTTCGCCATTTCCTATGTATCGTTTATGCGGCAGGAGATCCGGTCCAGATAAACCTGTGTCCTTTGGGAGCGTCCCGGTTCTCTTTCTGTTTGCCTTTCCCGAATCAAAGTGATAAAATGGAGAAGATAAGGGAGGGATTGGATGAATCATATGGAGGAAATGTGGGATTTTCCGGTGATGGAAGGAGTTACCTTTCCGAATGCAAACCGGGTACACCCGCTGATGCAGAGGAGGGTGGAAACGCTGCTTCATCATCTGTATCAGGATAAGAATATCAAAAAGGCGGCGCTCTTTGGGAGTTCTCTTGAGTTTCGGTGCAGCAGCTACAGCGATATTGACCTTTATCTGGAGAAATATGAGAAAGAGAGGAAGCTGGAGCCTTTGCCGGAGGTGGGATGTGAAGTGGACATTGTCACAAATTTGGCTCCGGAGTCTGCCCTGTATCATGAGATAGACGAAAAGGGTTTATTATTGTTTGAGAGGTGACGCTATGTGTGATGTGCGGCTGTTCCGAAGCGCAAGGTTGGATTTTGAAACTGCAAAAAATCTGTGGGAGACTCCATGGGATGATGAAATGATCTTAAATAATGCGGCATATCACCTGCAGCAGGCGGTGGAGAAAGTCTTAAAGGGCGCCCTGGAGTGCGTGGGCGTCACCGTGCCAAATACCCATAAGATTACGAAATTATTGTCCATGATTGCAGATAATGGCGCAAATCTTTTCATAACAGACTGGATTGACGATCATTCTGAAATGTTGAGCGAATGGGAGGCGGAGACGCGATATAACATGGATTTCATTGTGGAAAAGCGAAAGTTGGACAGGGCTATGGAGGAAATCGAGGTTTTCTTTCGGCAGAATGGAATTCAAAAGGAACTGCGTCCGGAACTGCAGGATGAGGCAATGCGGGAGAAGCTGCTGTGCTGTCTGCCGGAGGCCCGGAGGAAGTGCAGCGACTTTGAACTGAATTGTTACTACCTTATGTTCAAAAAAAGAGTGGAGACCAAAACCCAGCTACAATGACGCCCCCCAAGTACAGGCGGACACAGGGGGATGTTACGGAGCAGGCCTTTGACGTGTTTACCGTTCACACCTGTGCGAAGCGGATTTCCACGGTGAGAGTGGGCGCAGGGGTAAACCGTAGCGGGAGATATGGTTGACAATAATGGCCCGGGACAGCCGTCCCGGGCCATTGCATTATTTCTTCTTCGGGAGGATTCCGCCCATCTTCTCTATGTACGCCCGCTCTTTCTCCCGGTTCACGGCTTCCCGCAGGGATTTCAGCTCGCTGTCCAGCTGATCCATCTTTAATAATACTACATTGGTGTCATATTCCTTGCCGCCAAACTTCTTGCCCAGCTTCTCCATTTCCTTGTTCACGCGCTTGACTTGCTTCTTCATATCTTTTTTCAGTTTCAGAATCATGATAAGTTCAGTCGCTCCTTTCTCTTCTCTTTGGACTGCTTTCTGACGCTTCTTTCCTCTTTATCATATGCCATTTCGGAGACACCGTCAAGGACTTATCGGTATCCTTACGGTTTTTTCCGTCTTATCCGCCATTTTCCGGAAAGCTTTTTTCTGAAGCGCTTTTGTCGGAGCCGGATACAGGGCAGGATGGGGGCGGTGGAGGGAGTTTATTTGCCGGCGCTGATCCGGGCGGCAGCATAGTAGATGCCGTACAGCACCCCGAAGAGAACCAGGGACTGCATCAGCAGCCCCGGGAGCCACATAGGCCCCATGGCGGCGGGGAAGTAGAACAGACTCCGTTCCAGCCGCGCCCCGCAGAGGAGCACATAGGCGCTGCTCACGCCGAACGCCGGAGGCAGGGGCAGCAGGAAGAACAGTCCCGTCTGCCAGTGACTGAGCCGTCTGATTTGTCCAGCATCCATCCCCAGCTGGGACAGGAGCCTGTCCTGCCTGCGGTTTCGCTCTCTGTCGCTGAGAAGCTGGGTGGCCAGGATGGCGGCGCCGGTGATCTCCAGCACCAGCGCCAGATAGAACAGGCAGATGCTTAAGGCAGGCAGATAGCTGGATAAATCCCTGTCCAGCCATTTCCCGGACAGGAAATCCCCCTCCGCCACGAAAGCGGTGGCGCCGGGACCGCCGGATGTGCTCTGCACGGTGTTGCGGCGAAGCTTGTTAAGGCCGCAGACCTCCGCGATTTCTTCCAGTTCTTCATGGGCCAGGGGCCGTGCCGTCATCATGACACACTGGCTGTAGAGGACGCGGCAGGATGCCACCGCCTCATCCGGGACTACGAGAATGTAGCCAAGCCCGTTTCCGTAGATGTCAGACTGGGAGAAGTCCTCCGTAAACAGCACCTCCCCGGAGATGGGATAGTCGGCATAGCTTTTTTCTCCCTGCCTGAAAGAATCCCGGAACGAATCGGCCAGGGAGGGGAGGCAGTGGACGTAGCACAGGGGCGTGCCCTGTGACGGTACCTCCCGCATATCCAGCCCCAGCAATTTCCGGAGCCTGCGGTAATCGCTTTGCTTCATATAGGTATCATGAAAAAATTCCCGGTACATGGGATTGCCGGAGAATCCCATTTCCTGCGACGTCCGCTGTCTGAGGTCGGTAAATTCCGTTTCGCCGTCCGTATAAATGGCATAGGAGTAGGAAGCCTCCAGGGGAACCATCCGGGCGATAGCCTCCTCATAGCCGGAGAAATCCTGCAGTTCACCCGGATGCAGAAGCTGAATATCCCAGAGATTGCTGCTCACCATTTTGTCCGTCACTCCATGGATGCTGATGCCGATGCCGTAAAAGGTCAGGGCCAGGCAAAAGAGGGCGGAAAGCATGCCCAAGGCGGTGCCGGCGGAGCGTATCCTGACGGTAAACCCGCGCAGTACCGTCAGCCGGTGTTTCCTGTATTTCCAGGCATCCCGGTTCGCCGGCACTGTAGTCAAAAAAGCCGGCACAGTCTGGAAGAACCCGAACAAAAACAGCACCAGCAGCACCGTGCCCACCAGGAAATCGAAGCCGGCGCCGATTGGCAGGGCCAGGAGGAACCAGAAGCCTGCCCCGCCCATGCACAGAAACAGGAAAAACAGCGCGGCCCCCGGGCCGTTGCCGGAAAGCAGGACCGTCTCGGACTTTCGGTCTGACAGGAGCAGGCTGTGGAGGCTTACCCTGCGGACCCATCTGCGGTTCTTTACCAGGGAACACAGGAGCATGAGGAAAAAATATGCCAGCGTAAGGTTCACTGCGGGCAGGGAAAGGGGGAAGCGCAGGCGGTACCGGCTTCCCAGCATGGGCAGCACCACAGCCTCCAGCAGCTGGGACAAAAGCATCCCCAGGGCCAGCCCCGGCAGAAAGGCTGACAGCCCCATGAGCACAGTCTCCCGGGAGAGGAGTTTCGCAATGTCCCGATTGGGGGTGCCGCAGAGCATGTAGATGCCGAATTCCCGGCTGCGCCTTTTCAGCATATAGCCCGCCATATAGCTGATGATGCGGCCTGTGATGAAAACGATTAATGTGGAGGCCACTATTATCATGTAGGGCAGCACCTGCATTTCCGGCAGGGACTTGACGCTGTCCGAGAAGAGCAAAGTATTGAAAGCGTACAGGAAAGACACCGTGCAGGTCAGGGTGATGAAGTACAGCGCATACTCCTTTGCCTGCCGGCGTGCATTGCGCAGAGACAATTGTTTCAGCATGGCCGCTCACCTCCCAGCACACAGAGCACATCCAGGATTTCCTGGTAAAAGCTTTCCCGGGTCTTTTCCCCTTTGAAGATTTCGTTGAAAATGCGCCCGTCCTTTAAAAAGAGAATGCGCTCCGCGAAGCTGGCGCTGAAAGCGTCATGGGTCACCATCAGGATGGTGGCATGGGACTCCCGGTGGAACCGGTGCATGATTTCCAGCAGCACCCGGGCGGAGGCGGAATCCAGGGCCCCTGTGGGCTCGTCCGCCAGAATCAGCTTCGGCTCCCCGATGACCGCCCTGGCAAAGGCGCAGCGCTGCTTCTGGCCGCCGGATACCTGGCAGGGGAATTTCCCCAGGGCCTCCGACAGCTTAAGCCTCTCCGCCATGGCATGGACCTTTGCCCGGATTTTATCCGGCGCCAGTTCCCGGACCGTCAGGGGCAGGGCCATATTCTCCTCCAGAGTCAATGTGTCCAGCAGATTGAACTCCTGGAACACGAAGCCCAGGGTATCCCTGCGGAAAGCCGCGATGCCCTGTGGGGGGATGGCGGTGATGTCCCTGCCCTCTAAGAGGATGTGGCCGGAGCTTACGGTGTCGATGGTGGAGATGCAGTTTAAGAGGGTGGTCTTTCCGGAGCCGGAGGCGCCCATGACGGCCATGTACTCGCCCTCCTGAACGTGGAAGCTCAACTGGTCTAAGGCTTTGGTCATGGATTGGGGGGATCCGTAGTATTTGTCTATGGATTGTACCTTTAGCAGTGGGATCTGGTACGGATTTTTTCTGTATGTGTCCATTCTCGAATAACCTCCTGTAGTGGATTCCCCATTATTTTATAGCACGGAATGGACAGGAGGTATAGATGTCTGTTGATTTTATGTGACAGTTTTGTCATTTTACAGGCTTATGCGGTTGCTGTCATACCACTGCCTCCACCAGCATTTTATCCCCCAGCTGAATCGTTTTTATGCCACTCTCTTTCTTTCGATTAAAATTGAAACTGAGCATATATCCTTTCTTCTGGCGGAAATAATCCAGATACTCCACAAGCTGCCTTTCCCCTCTCTCATTGTACTCGTTCCCGCGCCAGATCTTCATCTCCACAACGAACTGTTCGCCCCGGTAATCCACTACCACATCCGTCCGCCCCGCATCCCGGGTCTGGGCTTCCAGGTAATAATGCCCTGTGCCATTGATAATAGGTTTCAGGTACAGCAGGAAAAATTTCCGCCCATACTTTTCGATGAATTTTTCATCATTATCGGCATAAATTTCCTGAAAATAGTCCACAAACTTTTCCAGGACTCTGTCCATGTCAAGCCTGCCGTTTCGGATAAATTGGTTTATGTCGCTTTGTCCCTGTTTGAATGCATCGCTTTGGACAGATTCAGCAGACATAAACAGGTTCAACAGATACATTTCAAAGATACGGTTCGCAACGGCCACCTGTCCGTCTTTTTCTTTCAGGAATCCAAACATGGTTCCAAGGCTGACAGATTTTATCCCAAGACTGAACGGTATCCTCCTCCCTTCATACAGGATTTGCTCCAGCAGTTCTTTCAACTCCGGATACATATCCAGCTGTCGTACCATGCTGTCAAATAAAGGAGTTTTTGTCTTCAAAATGTCTGCTACTGCTTCTCCGATTCCTATTTTCGACCACCTATTTCCTTTGGCCACATAACCCTCCCTTTCGGACAGGCATTCATCCAATCTTTTGCAGATTGCGGACACCAGATACGGATAGCCCGATGTATATTGATAAATCTCTTCAGCCACTGCCACTGTATCCATTCCTGTCCGGTGGTCAGCTTCATATTCCTCAAGCATATTCTGGATCTCAGCGGAGGAAAGATCCATCTCAACGTTGAATTCCGCTGCAATATTCCAGGGACTGTTATACTGATGCTCTTCCTCCGGGCGAATCTTTAACTTCAGGTTCTTAATGTCATATACCCCCGCAAGGATGACCGAATGAAATGTAGGTTTCTTCTTTCGTTTCAGGTAATAGCTTCGAAGCAGCGCCAGGAAATCCAGGAATACCTGATAGTTTCCCCCATGATCCACCTCATCCGCCATCAGAACCACCGGTCTGGGGGACTCCCCGCAAAACCGGCTCAGTAAGCCAAATGTCTCGCCCAGCGTCATCTGCCTGTTTTCCCCTGCCGCAGCAGCCTGTTCCAGCCTGTTCGTATCCAATCCGCTCTCCTGCAAAGCCTCTATGAACAGCCTCAGGAATACTTTTGTAAAAGTAAATTCATCTCGATATTCCGCCGTACTGATTTCCTGGAAATCCATGGAAACGACAATATAGCTGTCCCGCAGATACTCCTCCAATGCATACAGAGTAGTAGTCTTTCCGTACTGTCTGCCTCTGTTGATCACGAAGTATTTCCCGGGGTCTATGAAGCGCCGTTTTATCTCTTTCACTCTGTCATCCAGCCGCACCATATAGTGCATTGTTGGATCACACTGTCCCTCCGTATTAAAATAGCGATTCATCTTTACCATCCTCCTGAATATAACGATGTCGGGCAGCTTTCCTGCCACCATTGTATCATGGCACGCAGAATCTGTAAACGGAAAGCCTTTCTGAAGCAGCTTTGACGCTTAAACTTTTATATCTTCTCTTAGGGCATCGGGATTTTGTTTTTCACATCTTTTTATTGCCATTTCTGCGCTTATATGTTATAACCGTAACCATAAAAGGAGGTATTTGCTACGGAATATGTTACAATTTCTCCTGGGACAATGAAGCCGGTGTATGGATTGCCACCAGCAACGATATCCCCGGCCTGGTTCTGGAATCCGGATCATTTGACGCATTGCTGGAACGCACAAGGTTTGCGGTGCCGGAGCTTCTGGAGCTGAATGCCGCCGCACAGCCTCTTATCCTGACTTTCCGGTCAGAGCGCCACGAAAGGATGGTAGTGAATGGCTGAATATGAAAAACGGGTGCGCGATGTACCTTTGTCAGGCACGGAAAAGGCGACCATGACATCTGGTACAGCCCGATTTCAGGACGGCATGTGACCGTGGACACAAAGATTAAGTCCCGGCATACCGCAAATGCCATTCTGCGGCAGAGTGGAATAAACCATAAGTTTTAGTACATTAATTCTGCGTTATTACAGTCTGGTCTTTTGGAAAATAAAGGCATATAGAAGTGGACCGCTCCCACTCCGATTCCGCACGGATCCCGATGCCTAGCCGCTCACAGAGCTGCGCACCCAGATACAGCCCCATGCCGGTGGCAGCCCCTGCGCCCCGCCCGTTGCTGCCTACGAAGCCCTTGTCGAAGATCCGGGGCAGTTCGCTTTGCCGGATGCCCACCCCATTGTCGGTGACGGACAATTCCACATAGCCGTCTGCATCCCGGGAGGCAAAGTCCAGGACAAGAGGCCTGGCGCTTTTGTATTTCAGGCTGTTGGAAATCAACTGGGTCAGAAGAAAAGATACCCACCGTGAGTCAGAGCACACCTTGTGGGAGAGATTTTCGGTACGCACACTTACGTTGTTTTCTATCAAAAGCTGTTTGTTCCTGGCCAGCACATTCATGACGCATTCCCGCAGAGAGATTTCCCGAATGAGATAATCCTTTTCCGCCACACCCAGCCGGGCGTAAAAAAGCACCTTTTCCACATCCTGCCCGATGCGCTGGGTCTGGGCGAGAATCTTGCGGGTGACGTCCGTCTTGTTATTTTCGCACAGCAGCTCGATGCCCGTCACAGGCAGCTTGATTTCATGGACCCACTGTTCTAAAAATTCCTGATACTCTCTGGTCTGTCTTTGGGAGGAAGCCACCTGATCCGCCATAGACTTTAACGCCCTCTGCAGCATGTGAAAGTACACCTGTTCCAGGGCGGAATCCGGTGCATCAGCGATTTCGGCCATCAGATATTTTGGCTCCAGCACACCGAATGTATCCCGCAGGTAAGAGAGCCTGCGGCGCTTTTTCTGCCAGCAGCAGACCAAAGTGGAAAAGAGAATCAGGCAAAAACACACCCAGAGCAGAATAAGCTGCGCCGCGCTGACGTCGAAAGCGGCCAGAACGAGCGTAAAGAACAGCCCTCCGCTGAAACACACCAGCAAGACACCTTTGATTTCATGCATGTAATCAAAAAACTTCATATGAACACCAATGTCATTTACTTAAGCCCCCACTCTGTTAAGTTAAGGCTTTTCCCTCTCTAAAATTTCTGTTGCAATTCCTTATATACTCTCTGTGTTCATGAAATGTACCGTCATGCGGTTAATCTCCATGAACTCTGATTGCGTTAAAACTTCGAGCTGCCTTTCCATAGGTCTGATACAGCAGCTCCGTGGAAAAGGAACGCTGTGCATATAGGAACGTTGACAAATACTTTTATATGTGTTATTCTAATAATGTCAGGAGGGTACATGAATGAAAAGCTATTCATCACGGGAAGTTATCAAAATGCTGAAAGCGGATGGCTGGTATGAAGTAAATGTGGAGGGAAGCCACCACCAATACAAGCATCCAACCAAAAAAGGGCGTACAACTGTAAAGCATCCTGACAAAGACATCCCTGCTAAAACGCATTGAAGAACAGTCGGGGCTAAAATTTAGGTAGCCCGGCTCCCTCTCGGCAAATCTGATTAAGGAGGTCATTTCCATGAAACAAGTAGAACGCTATTTTTATCCTGCTGTTTTCACTTATGAACCCGGCCAGGAAATTGCTGTAGATTTTCCTGATCTGAAATGCGCCACCAGCGGCGTGAATGATGATGATGCACTTTTATCCGCAAGAGAACTTCTTGGCTGCGTCCTTTATGGACTGGAAGAAGACGCAGAAGAAATTCCTGCTCCCACTCCTTTGGCAGAGGTAGACATGCAGCCCAACGAACGCGTAGTACTGGTAGATGTATATATGCCGTCTATCCGTCAGGCACACGTTAACCGCTCTGTCAACCGTACCGTAACGTTACCTGCATGGCTCAATGCCGCCGCATTAGAACGCAATATTAACTTTTCTCAAGTATTACAAGACGCTCTCAAATCTCAACT
>ERZ808051.878-NODE-878-length-25111-cov-5.678317_pt1 | contig 25111 bp, 26 predicted proteins | sample MGYA00380199_ERZ808051 | MGnify/ENA primary metagenome ERZ808051 (study PRJEB31490, sample SAMN06133391) | mouse gut metagenome | isolation source: J11 | host: mice | place: China: Chengdu | collected 2015-05 ...
TGAGGTTCCCTTCACCATCGGCGGCGGCATCGGCCAGTCACGCATCTGTATGTTTTTCCTGCGAAAGGCCCATATCGGCGAGGTACAATGCTCCCTGTGGCCCTCCGACATTATGGAAGAAGCAAAAAAAACAGGTCTGCAGCTTTTATAAGCTGCGGACCTGTTTTTTGTACTGCTTTGCCATGTGTGCCCGTATGACCAAAAATCCCACCGCCGCCATAACAGCCAGCACCCCAAGCGGAAAAATCAGACTCCCGGGACCAAGGCTGTCCGTCAATGCCCCGGCTATGAGCTGGAGCAAAACTGCCAGCCCGCCGTACAGCCCCAGAAAGCGCAGCAGCCTTTTTCTAAGGAACAAATAGATCTCCCGCCTTCCCACCGGAAAATACCTGAGGCACCAATACAGATTAAAGGCGGCGCCCCGTTTCATTGCCACAGGGAAATCTATGGTATACAGCATGGAAAGCAAACCCACGGAAAGGATATTTACAGCGATCAGCCGCAGCCCGGTCCATTCCCTGGCCGGAATGCAGAAGGTAAACATGGAGGCGCAGAAGCACATCCATTTAACGATTTTTCTTGTCATAAATTTCACGTCGTCCTGCTTTTGCAGCGTGTCCACAAACCGCTCCAGCGCAAGAGCCTGCCCTGACGGATTTTCCGCAGCGGCTTCCGCCCCCAATTCCGTTCTTTCTTCCGTTCCGTTTCCCCACTTTTCTTCCGGCCTGCCCTCCAATCCAAATCCCGGCTTTTCTTCCATCTGTCCTCAGCCCTCCATTCCTCTGTCATTCTCCCCGAAGGATATCAGCCGCCCTTCCTCCAAAATGCCCACATAATCCATGTTTCTGTCCAGCTCCTGCTGGATGTGCGTAGTCATCAGCACCGACACCTCCTCATCCTCCTCCAGAAGACGCCAAAGCAGCCGGAAAAATTCCTGACGGAAAACAGCGTCCATACCGGCAGTGACCTCATCCAGAAGATAAAGCCTGGCATGATGCCCCATTGCAAAGGCGAGCTGAAATTTCAGATATTCCCCTCTGGACAGACCCTCTCTCTCCCTGCCGGGCGCAAGCTCAAAGTCCCTCAGCTGCTTCAGATACAGCTCCCTGTCCCAGTCTCTGTACAGCGGCCCGAACAATTCGCCGATCTGCCCCAGGCTTTTGCCATAAGGATAACACCTGTCATCCGATATATGTCCCACATACTGCAGAAATTCCTCATGCCGTTGGCGTATATCCGTTCCCCGGTATGTGATCCTTCCGCTGTAAGCCTGCTCCGGAGAAATAACCGTCTGAATAAGCGTTGTCTTTCCGGCTCCGTTTTTTCCCGCCAGCCCGCACAGGTATCCCTGCTCCAAAGAAAAACTAACGTTATTTAACACGGTCTTTTTCCCGGAAAAACGTCCCCTCTGCACACTTACATTTTCAAAGGCCAATCCCGTCATACCTGCTTCTCCTTTCCGCCAAAAATCCGCCGCCCCTACAGCAGCGCCTCTACCATCTCCAGCACCTCCGCCTTGCCCATACCCGCCTTCCTGCAGTCGGCAAGCACCTCCGAAAGCCTCTGTTCCAGCATCATGTACTGCTTTTCCTGCAGATAATCCCTGTTTGCCTCGCAGACGTAAAAGCCCTTGCCCGGCACCGAGCGGATCAGCCCCTCCTTCTCCAATTCCTCGTAGGCGCGCTTGGTGGTGATGACGCTGACCTGCAGCTCGCCTGCCAGGGCACGGATGGACGGCAGCGCCTCCCCGGGCGAAAGCGCCCCGCTCACAATGGAATTTTTCATCTGATTGACAATCTGCTCATAAATGGCAAGCGTCCCCTGGGACCTGATAATAATTTTCATGCCCATGCTCTCTCCTTCTACACCCGCCCGCAGCCGCGGTGACTGACGGTCCTTCGCAGCCAACGCCTGCATGGGCGCTTTCCCGAAATCACCGCGAAGCCTGCGGGACGTCCGGCGTATTTATTCTGCCCTGAAATAGTTGCAGCTGCTTTCATAATCGCTGCAGGCGGCAAGAGTCCGCGGAAGGACCCTGGCCACATACACAAATGCAGACACAAGCACAATGCCTCCCATGCCCAAAGCAGCCGCTTCAAAAATCTCACGCTCCCAGAAATCCCGTTGTATATAATGAAGCAGCAGAATAAGCACCATCACCACAAAATACAGAAACAGCGTTCCCATGTTTGCCCTGTCCAGCCAAAGAGCCGTCCTCAAGGCCCCCTCGCCGGTCTTTGCGTTCCCCTGAGAGCGCTCCGGAAGATTGGCGCTCAGCGCTGTCAGGGAATAAACTGCCAGCAGCAGCACCTCCAGCCCCGCCATGGGCAGAGACTGCCAGCCCACCGCCGCCATTGCCAGATGTGCCGATGCGGACAGCCCGAAGCAGACTCCCACCCGCAGCCAGTAATAGCGCAGCAGATACCTCCTTTTTTCACGCCGGTCCATGGGACAGAGATGCATCGCCTTGTCCATCTGAAGCGGCGCGGTCCATGCCACCAAAAGTATAAAGCCAAGGATGAAAATGCCCACCGTCACTTCCGGCGCTTTGTTCAGGATTCCCAGCCAAATACCGTTGCCCAGGGTGACAATAAAAACATTCAAGCAGGTATTTTTCCATCCATGCCACAGGTCATGCCAAAGCTTTCTCCACATATACATCATTGCTTATACCTCCCTGCATGCTCCCCAATGTCCCCGTCCTCTTTTTCCATAAAATACATCCAGTCCGCCAGCGAGGGCACGGAGACCTCCACCTGGCCGTCGTATTCATATAGGGGCTTGTGGAGTACCAGAGCCCTGGCCGTGTGGGCTCCGTATTCCGCGCCGATCACCCGCTCTTTATTCAAAAGCCTGAGCTTATAGCTTTCGCCCTGCACCAGCCTGTAGGAATCCTCCAGCTGCGTGCGCTCCCCGGCAAACGCCGCGCTCCCCCTTTCCAGATAGACAATATAGTCCGCTATCTGCTCCAGATCCTCCAGAATATGGGTGGCAAGCACAATACTGTGTTCCCCGTCGGACACAAATTCCGTGACCGTTCTCAAAAATTCCCTGCGAAAATCCGGGTCAAAATTGCCGGTGGGCTCATCTAAAAGCAACAGCCTGGGATGACGGCTCAGTGCAAAGGCAAACTGCAGCTTCAGCCCCTCCCCCTTGGAAAGCTTTCCCAAGCGCACATCTTCAGGCAGCCCAAACCGTCGGCAGTTCTCCGCAAAAAGCCCGGCGTCATAACCCTTATAACGGCTGCCAAACACGTCTCCGCACTGCCTGGGAGTCATATTTTGAGGAAAAATCGGCTCGTTAAACACAACACCTGTTTTCTCAAGGCAGCTCTTTTCTCCAGCCCTTTCCCCGTCTATTTTTATCTCGCCTGCATCCGCCCCGTACAGCCCCGTCACAAGCCGCAGCAGCGTTGTCTTTCCCGCTCCGTTGCGGCCCATTAAACCGCAGATATAACCCCCGGGCAGAGAAAAGGTAATGTCCTTTAATGCAAATTCCTGAAATCTTTTTGTAACGCCCGTTATTTCCAGCATGCCCGCCCTCCCTGCTGTACCTTCCACATCTTCCAGCTATTTTCTGTGCCATATTATTTATGCGTGTATGTTCCGTATATATTTATATATACAGTATATGCACAATTATGTCAATACCTTTCCCTCAATTTATAAAAAAGCCCGTTGGTTGATTTTTACAGGCGCCAATGGTAAACTTATGTATGCCCGGCAAAACGGGAAGATAAAAGCTTCGAGTATAAAGTCCATAGACAAAAACAGGGAGGACAGAGATGAGACCAACAAGAGAAGAAGCGGAAAAAATATTGGCGGAGGCGGAATGCTGCAACCCCGGACCCTGGGGAGACCATAGCAGAGTCGCCGCAGCATGCGCCGAAAAAATAGCCGCAGCATGCGAGGACATGGATGCGGATAAGGCATATGTTCTGGGGCTGCTGCACGACATCGGACGGAAATTCGGCGGACGGCATCTGGGACATGTGTACGACGGATGGCAGTATATGTTAGGCTTAAGCTATGACGAGCCCGCTAAAATCTGCCTGACACACTCCTTCAACCTTCCGGACCTTGACAGCTATATAGGCCGCCATGACATAACACAAGAGGAAGAAAAACAGGTTGCCGACGCCCTTGCAAATCTGGAGTTCGACGATTATGACAGGCTGATACAGCTGTGCGACAGCCTCGCAGGCGCGGAGGGCGTACTGGATATAGAGGAACGCATGGGAGACGTAAAGAAGCGCTACGGCTCTTATCCTCAGGCCAGATGGGATAAAAACCTTGAATTAAAGGCTTATTTTGAGCAGAAGGCCGGGAAAGACATTTATGAGCTGGTTAACCGGACTTAACGGCCGTCCCCGGGAAGCCTTACCCGGATACTGAGCCTGCCGCCCATGTAGCCTGCGGTGATGCTCCCGCCCATCTGCTCCACCAGAAAACGTGCGATGGACAGCCCCAGCCCAGTGGACCTTCTGGCGTTCTCCACGGTGTAGAAGCGGTCGAAAAGCCGCTCCACCTGCACCTCGCTCAAAGCTGGGGCGCTGTTGGAAAAGGTGATTTCCCCCTCGTCGTCCAGAACAATGCTCAGGTCGCCGTCGCTGTACTTGACGGCGTTGCTCATAAGATTGGAAAACACCCGGGACAGCGCTTCCCGGTTCAGGCTCCGCACAATCTTCTTTTCGGTTATATTAATATCAGGCGTTATTTGTTTTGCCCCCAGCGCGGCATAAAAGCTCAGAATGCTCTCCTCCAGGACGGCATTTACCGCCACAGGCTCTATGGCGGCATCCATGTCCGGGGACGTTATGACGGAATATTGAAAAAACTCCTCCGTAAGCTGCTTCAGACACTCCGTGCGGTTTTTTATAATTGCAAGATAACGCTCCAGGGCTTCGCTTTTTTCCTCCTTGTCCAAAAGGTCCAGATAACTGCTCACTGCGGTCAGCGGAGTGCGCAGGTCGTGGGAAATATTTGCCACCGCGCTTTTCAGCTCCAGATCCCCCTGTACATAGCGGCGGCGCTGCCTGCGCAGCTCCTTCAGATTCCCGTTGATTTCCCCTGCCAGCTGGCGCATCGCCCTGTCACGGCAGGAAACCGTGAGCAGGGTGTTGGTGTCGCCCGCCAGCCTGTCGGCAAACTCCTCGGCGATCTCCCGGGCCGCTCTCCGCATCAGGGCAATTTTTGCGGCCAATATTATATTGGTTATGCTCAAGACAGCAACAGCCGCTATTAAAATAAGCATCCTTAAGCCACCCTTTCACAGTAAATACCCCGCCGCAGACAGCGGGCATTCCTCACCTCAAATCCTTCCGCTCAAAACGGTACAGCCCCACAAGGGTCGAACCCACTGTTAAAGCCAGATTGCAGCATATCATCCGCATACTGTTTTCAAGCTTCCATTCCGCAAGACTTATGGCCTGACCGAAAGGAATAATGTCTTGAAGCCATTCGTAAACGGTCCTCCAAACCCCCCGCAGATATTTGGGATTCGGTATCATTTCACGCTCTATGTTCTGAGGTCCCGAACCGTCGTTTGTGAACACAGTCACCACATCCCCCGTGGGAATCATCTCCGGCGCAGTCAGCATTGCATAAATATAGAAGGCAGCCATGTAGAGCGTAAAGCAAACCAGCACACAAAGCACCACCGCCGCGGACTTATTCTGATTCTGCATGACAAGCATGGTATAAACGGACGTAAAGGTAATTCCGATCAGCAGACTGAGCAGATAAAACAGAGCAAGCTCTCCCGCCTTCACGCTGAAGGGAGCGATCAGCCACTGGCCAAGCACGCTGATGACCAGCATATGCACAAGCAAAATTATCATGTGGGCCAATATGCAGCTTCCAAGGGAAGCAAGATAAATATTCCTTCTGATATGTCCCGCCACGAGCTTATTGCGTATGGTTCCGTCCGAATACTCCGTCCCCAGAAACCATACGGTGAAAAGCGCCGTGATGAGCCCCGTGAGCATCACATGCCACGCAAGACGGCTTTCGCAGCTGTAGGACACACCGTATTTCACCATTTCATGATGCGCGATCACCGGGGCGCCCATCCCAAACCCGATCATAAAAATAAGAAAGACCCAAAACGCCCTGTTTTTTATAAGCCTTGCCAGATAGGCCGAAAAAAGATTATTCATGCTTACCCCTCCTTCCCGCCTCAGTGGACGTTAATTGGTCTCCCACAAGGTTAAGATAGTAATTCTCCAGACTTTCATCCCGCTCCTGCATGGATTCCACCTGACAGCCCTGGTCCGAAAGCCTCAGCGCAAGCTCCGTCACGCCGATCTTCCCGTAGATTTCCGCCTCGCTGTCGGACAAAACGGCATATTCCAGCCCTATCTCATCCAGCACCCTGCTCAAAATCCCTACATCGGATACCCGCAGGCAGATACGCTTGCGGCAAGCCTCCTCCAGCTGCGCCGCGCTGATCTCCTTTACCATCTGTCCCCTGTCAATAAATCCGAAATGAGTGGCAATACGCGCCAGCTCGTCCAGCATATGGCTGGATATCAGAAGGGTAATCCCCTGTTCCCGGTTCAGCCTTAAAATCAGCTCCCTGATCTCCACAATTCCCTGGGGGTCCAGCCCGTTGACAGGCTCGTCCAGAACCAGAAAGTCCGGACTGCCCGCAAGGGCAATGGCAATCCCCAGCCTCTGTCGCATGCCCAGCGAAAAGTTCACCGCCTTCTTTTTCCCCGTATTTTCCAGCCCTACAAGCTTCAGGAGCTCCGGTATCCCCTGAAAGTCGGGCAGTCCCAATATGCGGTATTGCTGCTCTATATTTTCCCGGGCGCTCATATCCTGATAGATGGAGGGACTTTCCACCACCGCCCCCATCCTGCGGCGGGATTTCACGATCTCCTTATTCCGGCTGTCTATGCCGTAAAGCTCATAATTGCCCTCGTTGGGCTTCTGCAGCCCGCAGATCAGACGAATCAATGTGGTCTTTCCTGCGCCGTTCTTGCCCACAAAGCCGTAGATCGCCCCCTTGGGAACGCACATATCCAGCCCGTCCAACGCCCGGTATTTTCCGTAATATTTCTTCAAATTGGCGGTTTTAAGAACATATTCCATTGTCTTACTGTTTACCTTCCTTTCCGGATGTCATATATCCTGCCCAGGACACATGACACCGATGCTTTACTCTTTTTCCTGATGCGCCGAAACGGGCATCCTTCATAAGCCGCAAAATAATTATGTGACGGCCCAGCCAATACCGATGGCATGGTCCGCACTGCTTCAAACGTCTTTTCCCGGGATTACGATGCCGGCACGCGCCTGAATTACGCTGTGGTTTATGATAATTGTATCTTAGCAAAAAAGAGTAAAGATTCCGGTAAAGAAAACGGTAAAGATATGGTAAAGATTTTGCGGCTGTCCCATAACAGCCGTTATTCATCCTTAAGCTGAAAGCCGATTCCCCACACCGCCTCTATATATTCCCGGCAGCCGGCAGCCTTCAGCTTCCTTCGCAGATTACTGACATGCATTTTCAGAGAGCTCTCCGTGCAGTCAGGAGTATCCCGGCTGATATTGTCCAGAAGAACCGACTTTGTGAGCACATGGGATTTTGATTCCGCCAGCAGCCTCAGGATAGCATACTCCGTCCTTGTAAGCCTTAATTCCGTGTCCCCTGCCGTGACCCTGTGAGTGTCCGTGTAAATAGCAATACTTCCGAAGCGCAAGGCCTCCGGCTGCCCTTCCGCATGAAAGGTCCTCAGATGCACCGCAATACGGGCCAGCAGCTCTTTCATCTGAAAGGGCTTGGTCACATAGTCCACCGCGCCGCCCAGAAGCAGCTCCACCTTGCTGTCCACATCCGCTCTGGCGCTCATGACAATAACGGGAATCTCCCGCACCTTGAATCGAAGCTCCCTGATACGGGTAAGCACCTCCCCGCCGCCAAGCCCCGGCAGCATAAGGTCCAACAGCATCAGATCCGGCGGCGCCATATGGGACGGCATCAGCTTCAGCCGGTCCGATTCCTCCGGCACGGGATTCGACGGCAGAGAAACAGGGCCTGCGCCGGCTCCCGTCAGAAAAAGCACCGCCTCCGTGCCCGAATAGGCGCGGGAAACCCCGTAGCCTTCGCTTACCAGCGCTTCTTCAATGGCGTTCCCTATGTGTATGTCATCCTCCACGATCAATATATTTTTCAATGCCCTAATCCTCTCCCGGCATACTGCAGTACACATAAAACTTACCGTTTTCAAAGGTCTGCCGATATCCCCATCTCTCCATGAAATCCCTCAGGAGAAGCAGCTTTTCGTCCTCTGCTATCTTATTCCGTCTCCGCTCATCGATGCCTGCCGCCTCCAGTGCCGCAGTCCCCTCCTCCAAATACAGCACATATTCCCAGTCCATTATAATAACAGGCGCTTCTTTTTTAGCAATTCCCGCCGATACCTCACCGGGCGTCTCCTCAGAACTTCCGTCTGAAGCCTCACCGGGCGCCTCCTCTCCACACATCCCGGCTGAAACCTCCTCCAGTGCCTCCTCCATTGCCCCCCGGCTGAAGGAGTCCAGGCAGCTCCAGGGGTTAAAGGCAGAGGGCATCTGCAGATAATAGGACAGAGCGGGAATATTCCCATACAGGATAACCTCCCTTCCCCGCAGCCCGTTCTCCTCCACATAGGAGCCGATTTCCGTCATCCACTGCGCCTTCTGAGGGCTCATGCCTATATTTTTCAGCACCTCATTGTTCTCCACCCTTGCGGACACGTCCTGCACTCCGGTTGCCTCCGCAAACGAAAAACCCGCGCCGAAAAGCCCGAACTGGAACAGGCACATTGCCAGAAAGGCAATAAGAATCCCCTTTACCGGAAAGGAAGCAAGCGTTATGTTATGTCTGAATTTTTTGTCCTTCACATCCCTGATAAACCTCCAGCTCTCCCAAAGCGTATAGGGCGCGGCAATAAACAGGTTATTCAGGCTGGGATAAACGTTATTATTGCTGCCCAGGGAGGTCAGGAAAATAATCAAAATCACCATCCCGCTTATGAGCTTCTCCTCCCTGGGGCTTTTCCTGTGAAAAATACGGATCACCGCGATGAACATGGCCAGCATCAAAAAAAGCACGCCCGGACGCAGCATGGAATCATAGGTGTAATACATAAACGAACAGAATTTTCTGGCATAAAGCCACCAGAGCATAGCGATACAGACCGCCCCCCACAGCACCCTGATTGCCACATGGACGGCCTGAGCCGCCATCCGCATAATTTTTCCCCCGCGGTCCAGCAGCCCCTCTACGAACCCTGCCGCCGCAAACACCGCCAGGCCGCCGGCAATAATGACAAATATCCGCGCCACCCAGTACAGGTTTTCCACGTAGACGCCGATTAAGCCCATAAGCATTGCCGCCGGCTTATAATCCGTGGCATTGTCGGTCATGGAAAACAGCCTGGCAATTCCTGCCGCATACTCGTCCAGCCCATATCGCAGCTGTATCCACCCAAGCAGGACCCCAAGCGCGGACACATATCCAAGCAGGCACCAGCCTGTATGGGAGAACAGCCTGCGCCAAAAGCCCGGCTTCCCCGCGCCCTGGACACCGCTCCTCGCCGCGTTCCGCTCCTCCGTCCAAAGAATCACGTCATACGCCCAAACCGCAGCTATCATCGCCATCTCGGAAAGATTTGAAAAGCGCACCAGCACATTTGTCCCCAGGCAGGCTCCCGCCGCAATCAGACAGCCTCTATTTCCCTTAACCAAGCCATAATACAGCAAAACGGTACAACCGAGAAATAATATATAGGTCAGATAATTATATAAAAGCGCCGTCGGGCACCAGCAGAGGCTGAGCGCGGCAAATTCGCCCGCAAAGGCAAGCGGTCTGGAAATCCGAAGCGCTCTTGTACAAAAAAAATACCCAACAAGCCCCAGCACGCCGGCAAACAGCCCGGTATACAGGTTCATCCCCAGAAGCGTACCGCCGTTGGGAAGCCTGGTCAGCAGGTTTCCCGCCGCATTGGCCAGATAGGTGGAAAAAAGCCACATGGGGTCCATATGCTCCGTTCCCATGTATTGAAAATTGGCATAATTATAGCCTGTGTCCCAAAGGTCCAGCCCCCAGGCGATATGGCGCAGCGGATAAAAGGCAAGCAGCACCAGCGCTATATTTTCCAGTATATTTTTCTCACCCGCCACCATCCGTCTGATCTTAAGCTTTCTGTTTTCCATAGCCAGTCCCTTCTGAAATTATGTTCTTCGCTTCCGCGCCTCTGCTGTTGTCCATACGCTTCCGTTCTCTCTGAATCTGCCCTTCCGCTTCCGTCCTAATCCTGCGCCTTCACGGCAAAATAGCCGTCGATTCTCTCGATTCCCTCTGCTATCCGCCTGTAAAAGCCCAATTTAAGCAAAATACGGTTGAACAGATCCATAACGCTTTTTCTAACCATATCCACTGCAATGCCGCATACAAAAACCACGGCAACAGCCGCCAGCGTCCCAAGCAGCAGCCCCCAGACGGTGCTTATCCTCTCCGCTCCCAGCCAGCTCTGCCAGGAATAGCGCAGCCCAAGATTCTCATGAAGCAGATAAACGCCCAATGTATAGGGCGCCACACGATTGATAACGTCCGCTATTCTTCCTTTCACCTGCATTCCCCTGAATACCCCAAACAGCCCTGCCGCCGCCAGAAAAGGCAGAATATGATTATACTCCAGGAACATCTGCAGCATCCTTCCGAAGCTTCCCGTCCGCAGATATACCGCCCGCAGCCCGAAGGTTCCTGCCAGAATCAAACCGCAGCACCCGATATACAGCAAAAGGCTTCTGCCCTTCCCTTCCAGAAAGCCTGCGCCAAACCTGCGCACATAAGCCGCCGCTGCAAAAACGCACAGATACCAGAGACAGTCATAGCCCTGCCCGTCCATCTCCAGCCGGACAGGCAGCACGCTTTTTGCGATGCAAAACACCAGAAAAAGCAGCACAACCGCCGTCTTAAGCTGTATCTTTGACATCTGCCTTACCGCCATCCCCACAAAAGGCAGAAGAAGATACAGAAATACATAAGCCGTCATAAACCAATAGTGCCCCATTGTCACGGGAAAAATCAAGGTTAAGATATAATGGGTGTCAAACGCCGTCTCCGCCAGCACTCCCGTAAGCGCCCCCAAAAGCCCGAAGAACGCCGAATATACCCAAACCTGAAGATACAGCCGTACCAGCCTGCTCAGCCTAAAAGCGGAGCCGCTCAGAAAATACCCGCTGATAAACATATAGACATTCACAGCAACGATACAGAGCGTCTCCAGCGTCCACGCCGCCGCTCCGTACGCCCCCATGTCCTCTCCCGCCAGATCGGGAAGCAGCCCGCCCTTACCCAGATAGTGCAGCACAACCACCATCATCATTGCCACACACCGCAGCAGCTCCAAATTTGCCATCCGCTTATTTTGACCCTCCCGCACAGCCTGTCCCTCCATCAAGTTGACACAACGTCCTTTTGTGTCAACATTATACCATAATCCCATGCGCTTCAGCGCATATGGAATCAGTAGTTGACACAACGTCCTTTTGTGTCAACATTATACCAAACCCGCCCAAAATACACAATAGACAACCTGCCTGCCCCGTTGCGCAAAAAAAACGAAAGTGCTATAATGATTTCGGTGTGCGCAGGGTCCGCGCACCAGGCGACAATACCGGGGCGGCAGGCAAGGTCATGCCTATAAGCGCAAAAAAGGACACGGCCGCAAAAGCCGGAACCATGCCTGATAGAGCACAAAAACTGCCCACTAACCGGCAGCACAACGGAGGTAACAAATGACCATATACGGTACAATAACAGGCGATATTCTTGCAGCAGCATACTTTTTGTTTTTCCAGCTATCCGGCATCCTGCTGGTCTTTACCATATACACAAAAGAAAATCCTCTGATCAAGCTGCTCGTCGGCAGCGCTGCCGGCTCCCTCATGCTGACCTGGCTCCCCATACTGTTTTCCTTTTTCTTTGATTTTACCCTTTTTTCACACATACTTGCGGCACTGGCAGCACTTCCCGTCTATATTGCCGCCCTCCGGCGCCGCGAATCCGTAAGAGCAGGCTTCAGCCAACTGCCCGGCTCAATAAAACAACACGGGTTATTTATAATTCTTCTGATTTTTGTTACCGCCATCTGGTGTTACCTTCTCCATACCCACACCCTGCTGCCCCATGACGACGGCAGCCTCTGGGCAGGACAATGCACCTACGGCGACATGAATATGCACCTGGGCTTTATCACCAGCATCGCCACACAGCACACCTTCCCTCCCGAATACTCCATTTTGCCCGGCATGAAGCTCTCCTACCCGTTTCTGTCGGACAGCATATCCTCCAGCCTTTACCTCCTGGGCTCCTCCCTGCGCTTTGCCTACATATTCCCCATGGTGTTTGCCATGATACAGGTTTTTGGCAGCGTATATCTGTTTGCCCGCAGCCTTTTTGGCTCCTTAAGCAAATCCATGCTGACCCTGCTTCTGTTTTTCTTAAACGGCGGGCTTGGCTTCGCCTATTTCATGAACTGGGCAAGGGATCAAAGATACGCCTTCTCGGACATTTTCACAGGCTTTTATCTGACCCCCACCAATCTTGTAAACGAAAATATCCGCTGGGTAAACATCATTGCCGATATGCTCCTTCCCCAGCGCGCCACCCTCTTTGGCTACGCGGCTCTTTTTCCTACCCTGTGGCTCCTGTACCATGCGGCATTCGGAAAGGAGGACCGCAGAAAATACTTTCCCCTGGCAGGGCTTTTTGCCGCATCGCTTCCCATGATCCACACGCACTCCTTCCTAAGCGCCGGAATCGTCAGCGCGGTCTGGCTCCTGCTCTGGCTGCGGAACAGAGTCGTCCCCGAATCCAGGAAGGTCCGCGTAACAGGCGCAGCCGTACTGGGAGCCTTTTTGACGATTATGTGCCTGCTCCAATACCTGAACCGCAGCGGCAGGATTACGGCAGGCGGGCTGATGCTGACAGGCATATCCGTTTTCATAGCAGCCGTTATTTACGGAATCTGCCTGATGATATCATATCTCAGAAAAAACGGTCCCAGAGAGTTATTGTCCGGCTGGGGCCTGTATTTGCTGCCCGTGCTTATTTTCGCCGTTCCCCAGCTTTTGTTCTGGACCTTCGGGCAGGTATCCGAGGGAGGTTTTGTCAGAGGATACTTCAACTGGGGCAACCAGGGCGATTTTTATCTCTGGTTTTACATCAAAAACATAGGCGTTCCCCTCCTGCTGATCTTTGGCGGCATCTGCGCCTGCAGCCGCAGGAAGGCTCCCCTTTTCCTACCGGCCTTCTTCCTCTGGTGGCTTGGGGAGCTGATCGTCTTTACTCCCAACACCTATGACAACAATAAGCTGCTCTATGTGGCATACCTGTTACTCTGTCTTGGCGCCGCCGACTATGGCGTGGACCTATACCAAAAGCTAAAGGCCTCAAAAGGAACGAAGCTCTTTGCAGCCTGCTTCCTGTTTTTTGCCGCCCTTTCCGGCGTGCTCACCCTGGGGCGGGAATGGACATCCAAATATCAGCTTTTTAGCACAGGTCAGGTTTCCCTGGCTGAATATGTGGCGGAAAACACTCCCGCAGACGCCGTCTTCCTGACCACCAACCGACATAACAACGAGATTGCCTCCCTGACCGGGCGAAACATCTTCTGCGGCTCCGACTCCTTCCTCTATTTTCACGGACTGGACACCTCGGAACGAAAAAATGCTCTGCGGCTCATGTTTGAGCAGCCCGCAGAGCATCTGGACCTCTATGAAAAATATAACATCTCTTACGTTATTATATCTGCCTATGAGCACGCAGAATATCATGTCAGCGAGCCTGCCTTTTACGAGCTGTTTACCCCCGTCTACTCTCAAAAGGGAATGACTCTTTACAAAACCGGCCTATAGACGGATTGCAATATCACCCGAAACGGTTACTGCGGATACCTTGCAGGCGCCGTCTCCAAAGGTGTACACATTTCCGCTCCTGGCATCTATTTTGTTGCCCTTCTGGTTAAGGGAAATATCTCCGGAACGGCTGTTTGTCTTGACCTCCGCTCCTTCCACCGCCTGCAGCACAAGATTTATATCTCCGCTGGCAGTCGTTACCTCCACCCTTTCGGGCGCCATGGCAGTTTGCAGCTCAACATCGCCGCTGGCTGTTATCAGGTGATACTGCCCCGCGTCTGCCTTCACGTCAACGTCTCCGCTGGCTGTCTTCACATCTATTTTCTCGGAAGTCATTTCCCTGCATGCCACGTCGCCGGATGCCGTCACAAGACCCGTCTTGCAGCTCTTAATTCCCTTCAGTTGAATGTCGCCGCTGGCGGTGGTGCAATCCTGCTTCTCCACCGTGACGTTTTCGATCTCTATATCTCCGCTGGCCGTGGTAGCCTCCAGCTTCTCAAGCACGGATTCGGAAATCTTTACATCTCCGCTGGCCGTAACGCTCTTCAGCTTTGTGACCGCAAGCTTGCCCGCCTCGATATTTCCGCTGGAAGTCTCCGTTTTGACCTCCGGTATCTGCTTGGGCACTCTGGCAATCAATATAATATTTTCGTTTCTTGACCCTACGTTAAAATTATTGTGGAAGGTTATCGTTGTGGGACCAATGCTGAAGGAACGCTGCTTGCCGTCATTATAATTCTTGTTTCTCCTGACGCCGGCATAAAATATCCCGTCCTTCTCGTATTGGTAAAACTCATATTTCATCTTGTCTTCCATACTGCCGTCATTCCGGTAATCCACATGAACCGCGTCATCCTCCGACTGTACCAGAACGATATCCGCCACGCCCGTCTTCAGGACTACTCCCTTAAATGCTCCCTTGCGCGCTTCGTCATTGGGAACCGAAAGCTGCTCTGCCTCCCCATTCTGACCGTCCGTTCCGGCTTCGCTCTGCGCGGCATTATGGTCTTCGCCGCATCCCTGCCCGTCCTGGGTCTGCGCTGCGTTGCGGATACTCTCGTCAGGCTGTACCTCCACAGATTTAAGCTCCCGGATCATATCTTCGATATTTCCCAGCTCCTCAATGATATCGTCGTCCGTCCTGCCCGCTGCCTCGCCCTCCGCAAAATGCTGGCTATAGTCCTCCATAATTTCCTGCTGCAGCTCATTTCCAAACTTTTCAAGCTGTTCCTGAAGCTTGCTCAAATATTCTGCTCTCGTCATTTTTCTCCTCATTTCTGCGCCGTATGCGCCATTGTCAAACTCTATTTCCGCTCTGCCGTCCAATATCATTGTCCGCTTCCGTCGTAATATCTATCCTTAAGCCAGCAGCCTGTTTACCGCCGCCGCAAAATCCTCCCATTCCTTTCTCACTGCGCTCTGATACTGTCTGCCCTTCTCCGTCAGCTGATAATACTTCCTTGCAGGACCGGACCCCGACTCCACCAGATAGGTGTTCACATAATCGTCCTCCTTCAGCTTCCTTAAGATGGGGTACAGCGTCCCGCCGGCAATCGACATCTCACAGGATATCTTCTCCGTCAGCTCATAGCCGTACTTATCTCCTCTCGCCAGCTGTGACAACACACACAACTCTAACGCACCCTTTTTTAACTGCGTATTCATGCAGCTCCTCCTTTCATTGCCCGCGCCGGCACTGCCCGATATCCTCCCTCGGCTAAGCCCTTCATTGCCTTCTGCCTCCGATATCCCATGTGACAATACCTGCGCTCCGGTTGTTTTGCACTGCCCTTCCGGCACTTTTTTGCGCTTTTATAATGCAGTACTGTTTCTTGTCAGGTTCACTATATCATACGCTATTATACATTGCAATATACTAATTTATAATTTAGTACTTTTTAATAATTTATAAATATGCTTCTTGTATATTTTAGACAACTCTCTCTATCCGTATCCCGGACCGGCGCTTTGTTTTTTAACGGCACATAAAGCTCAGGCATCCGGCCACCCCGTATCCGCGGAGGTTTTCCTCACCAGCTTCTCATGCATGACCGCCATAAGCAGCAGTATCACTCCGAGAAACGCCGGAAACCACATTACATCGATATGGTTGGCGATCAGACCGAAAAGCGGCGGCATCAAACAGGTCCCTGTATAGGCGCTTGCCATCTGGACACCCACCAGGGCCTGCGACCGTTCCTCTCCGAAGTGGGCGGGCGTCGAATGAATGATACAGGGATATACCGGGGCACAGCCTAACCCGACCAGCACCAATCCCCCCAGAGCCACGGCGCTGCCAAGAGGAAGCAGCAGGGTCGCACATCCCGCCGCCATAATACACATCCCCATGCGAATCATTTTGGTATCGTTCAGCTTCATGGCAATGAAACCGCTGGCGGCACGTCCAACGGTAATGCCGATATAAAACATACTTGCAAAGCCTGCAGCGGCCTGGGTATCCATACCATGATGAAGCACAAGATAGCTGCTTGCCCAAAGCCCCGCCGTAGCTTCCAGGGCACAATAGCAGAAAAAAGCCGCCATTACCTCCCTGGCGCCGGGAATCCTTATGATTTCCCGCAATGTAAGGACATGGCCCTGCTCCTGCCCGGCTATAGAACCCTCCGCAGCCGGGCCGCCGGCCTCCCTGCCCCGCGCCGCCGGGCGGACGCCCTCAGCCGTCCGCTCCCTCCAAAGAGGCAGGCTGAACAGCAGGACCGCCGTCAAAACCACCTGGACCAAGCCTATATAGCGATATCCCATGCTCCAGCCCTGCCCTCCGGTCAGCACCCATCCCATCACATAGGGACCCGCAGCCGCGCCGATACCCCACATGCAGTGAAGCCAGCTCATATGATTGCTGCCATAATGCAAAGCCGCATAATTGTTGACGGAGGCGTCCACACTTCCCGCGCCCAGACCATACGGAACCGCCCAAAGGCATAGGACCGCAAAGGAATTGCTGAAGGAAAAACCAAAAAGAGCAGCCGCCGTTATCGCCACACTGAAAGCAGTCACCCTGCCGGTTCCCAGCCTGCGCGTGAGACGGTCACTCTGCAGGCTGGATACGATCGTCCCCGCCGAAATAATCATGGAGACGATTCCGGCATAAGATACCGGAACCCGGAAAGAAGAATACATGGCAGGCCACCCTGCGCCCAAAAGCCCGTCCGGCAGTCCCAAACTTATGAAAGAAAGATATATGATCGCCAACAGTAAATGAAACATATGATAAATACTCCCTTCTTATAAACGCCCTGCGCCTTATAATGCCTGTTAAAGAAGCTTGCAAAATAAATTTTCAAAAAGGCTTCCAAAATATGCCTTCCAAAATATGCCTTGCCTGCAAAAATATAATGTAAACCCAGGGAAATTATGCTATAATGAGCTCAAAAATCCGGCTTCTGATTCCATATGCTTTAAAGTGCGCCAACAAGCCTTATGGATTGGAAGGATATATCAAAGGAGGAGACACCCATGTATTATTTTACGGATGACTGTCTGACAGGCATGAAGCAGATCGACGACGAACACCGGGAGCTGTTCCGTATTCTAAACGAGCTTCACGAGCTGTTTGCCAACGAATTTATTGAGGATAAATACGACCACACCAGAGAGCTTCTGGATCGCTTAAGGGACTATACCCAATGCCATTTTGCCCACGAGGAGGCGTACATGGAAAGCATCGCCCACCCGGAGCTTGAGCTCCAGCGAAGGCAGCACAACGCTTTCACCGCAAAGATTTCGGAAATGGATGCGATACTGCCAAGCGGCAGCCAGCAGGCTTTTCTGGACGATCTGCTCCAGTACCTGGTGACATGGCTGTACCGCCACATCATCAGCTCTGACATGATGATAGGGAAGCTGATTCCGGCAAAAGAATGGGAAGAAAAAACCGACCTTCGTTTTACAGAAGAATACCTGACCGGTATCGAGCTGATAGACCAGGAGCACCGGGAGCTGTTCCGGATTATCGGGGAAGTAAACAACCTGATCAAAAACGAATTTATTCCCGACAAATACGACGAGATCGTACACCTTCTGGACGAACTGTTCCAATACACCGCCATTCACTTTAAGGATGAGGAGGAGTACATGGAAGGTATCGGCTATGCAGGGCTTCCCGCGCAGAAAGCCGCACATGAAGCCTTCGTGCAGCGCCTGGGCGAGATGGATCTGGCGCAGATCGACGCCAATCAGCAGGAGACCCTTGAGGAGCTCATGCAGTTTCTGACCCAGTGGCTCATCAACCACATCCTGCACAGCGACAAAAAAATCGGAACTACATAAGACCTGTGGGCTCCTATTTCAGGGCTGTGAAAACAACAGCAGGTCATGATTCACAGCCCTGTAAAACAGACTGCGGAACCGCTCCGGCCGCTCCTGTATCCCTGCCTGCCCCAAAGCCCACATAACCTTCGTCACGGTTGCCTCCAGTGTCATGTCATAGGCTTCCATCAGATGAAAATCCTCCTTGATGACCCGGCCCACCCGGTAGACCTCCATATCGCTTCCCTCATGGGTCACCTGGGTAGCCATCATCACAATCTTTCCCGCATCCGTCCAGCGTCGTATTTCCGTATAAAAGGGCGCCCGCCCATATTCCGGAATTCCTCCGACCCCAAAGGCCTCTATCACCACGGCATCATAACAGGGAAACAGCCTCTCAAGCACCGAGCCGTCCATCCCCGGCATCAGCTTTAACAGCAATACCTTCTCATTGAGCGTATGATAAAAGAGCGCCGGTCCGGTTATCCGATCCTTATCGTCAATATAGAATACAATCTTCCCGTCGCACAGCGCCGCCACATTAGGATAATTGATGCTGGAAAAAGCGTTGTAGCTCTTGGAACGCTCTTTTTTCGCCCGGGTTCCTGCAATGACATTGCCCCCAAACACAATATTTACCCCGTGGGACCTGTCGTCGGAGGCAAAACGCAGGCTGTCCAGCAAATTTGTCCTTGCGTCCGTCACCGGCAGACTGATCGGCTTCTGGGAGCCGGTGATGACAATGGGTTTTCTGCTGTTCTGTATCAGATAGGACAGCGCTGCCGCCGTGAACGCCATGGTGTCCGTGCCATGACAGATCACGAATCCGTCATAGGATGGATATTTTTCTTCGATCAGCCCCGCCAGCTCCAGCCAGTGCCGGGCATAAATGTTGGTGCTGTCCAGGCTGAAGGGCTGGACAATATCCACCCTGCAGAACGCTCTATACTCCTCAACATACCCCAGTAAATCCTCCGCCGCTATCTTCGGCGCAAGCCCTTCTTCCGTATATCCCGACGCAATAGTGCCACCCGTCGCGATCAACAGTATATTTTTCATATTACCGCTCCCACGCGCTTCTCCTTATCCCGGTGGAAATATTTGTCCAGCTCCTTCTTCATGTCCTCCGACATTCCTTTTTTGACGGGAAGCACCGCCGCATTTGCCACGTCGCCGATCATCCGGACCGCAAACTCCGCGTTCCTGCACATTTCCTTCTCGCTGAGCGAGGGAAGCAGGTCATGAATGGTATGTATCTCCGCCGTGGATGTCCCTCTGCCCAGACCCACCGCCGGAATCCCGTTATCGCAGAAGGGAGCCGAATCGCTGGAGTGGACTCCCGCCTTTATGTCCCCGGAATAGCATGCTATTTTACAATACTGCTCTACAAATGTATGCAGCTCCTTCTCTCCCGTAACCATGATCCGGTTTGCCCCTAAAGCCGTGCCGCACATGTCAAAGTTGAAGCAGAAGCCAATCTTGTCAAGCAGCTCCTTTTTCTGCTCCACATAAGCCTTTGAGCCCAGCAGTCCCAGCTCCTCGCTGCCGCACCAGAGAAACCGCAGCGTCCTTCTGGCGGGATGCGCCGCAAAGTGCCTGAAGATTGCCAGAAGCGCCACCGCGCCGGTGGCGTTATCCCAGGAACCGGTTCCTACCGGAACGGAATCGTAATGAGCCGTAAGCACAATGCTTTCCTCCTTCAGGTCGGTCCCTTCAATTACCGCCGAAACGTTCCTGCTTTCCGGTTCCGTTTCCTCCTGCTCCAGCGTAAGCCACACCCTATCCGTCTCCTCCTGAACCAGCCGGAGGGCGTCTGCTGCAGTAATGGTAAATCCCGGAATCACGCCGTTTCTGGTAAAATGCTCCCTCAGTCTCCTGGGATACAGGGAAGCCTCCTCCTCGGAAAAATAATACTTTCCCTGCATCGTCAAAAACGCCGATGCCTTATGCTCCACAAGACGCTTATAGACATCCTCGTCAGTAAGCCCGTTCAGCAGCACCGCCTTGCCCTCCAGACTTCCGAGCCCGGCGAAATCGATCTCGGAAGCCCCATCGAGATAAACCAGCCCATACTCTCCTTCAATATTGCCCGAGCGCAGATACGGCACACACGGAAGCTCCCGTCCTGCCGCCCGCACAGAGCACTTACGGACCTCGGCGTCCGGAATCCGGAAGGTCATGTATTCTCCTCTGATGTCTTCCCGTCCCGTTTCCTCCGCAATTCTGCCGATTTCTCCCATGATCAGCTCCGCGGCCTTCTTTTCCGCCGCGCTTCCGGCTGTCCGCACAAAGCTCAATTCCCTTACCAAATCCATTAATGCTTTCATATACTAGCTTTTTCCTCTCTATTCCGCTCTATTCCACTCTATTTCACCTTGCAGTACAGCACTTCCATTTTGCCATGATCCGTTTCAATGCTGATGACTATACCGTCAGCTAAATTATACGTTCCATCCGTATACTTCCCTGTATAAACCGCATCCTCATATTTGAAATCAGCCGACGGCTCGTCGGACAGAACTCCTGTTATGTAAGTGGTCATAATGTTGGTAATCTCCGACAGCGCGGAGCTTTCAATCTCGTCAAGCTTCTCAATGTCCTCTATCTGCAGACTGCTGATAGTAAAATATATTTCTCTGGCAAGCTGCTCCGAAAGACCATACAGAAAAACATATCTGCTCTCTCCTGTGGCTACTCTGCGCACAAAGACACTTCCTTCCACAAATCCCTTATACAGACAGGATTTTGCATTTCTGACCTTCACCCCGCATATGTCCTCCAAAAGCTTGGAAACGATCAAATCGATATTTTCCGCTGTGCCGGCCAGAGCGCTTTGATTCTCCAACGGCGTGTTCGACATTATTTTCCTGTCGCACTCACAGACATGCTGCGCAAGCCATGTAAGCAGCGTCCCGGCAAAGCTCTTTAATGTATTCAGAGAAAAATCCTGCTCCATTTTTTCCCTGTAATCCTGAATTGTTTTTATAAAGCCCTGATGAATCCACACATGCTGGGTATATCCCACATACTGCATTTCCCTTTGAATTTTTTCTTCCGCCTCAAAATGAAATTTTGTATATTCAATCAGGAATTCAATCAACTCCTGACATTCCTTCTTTTTATTCTCAAGATCGCCGCTTCTGGCAATAACAAGCAGATTTTCTATTTTTGAAAACAACAGATAATGCTGCTCGTCGATCTCATTGTTACCTATTCTGTACTTTTCCTTCCACAAACATATTTCACTCATAGCCTATTTCCTTTCCAAATCCAATAAATAATGGTAAATATATGATACCACCATCTTTTTTAAAAAGGAAGCACTATTTATCGGCTTTGTGTGACTCCTTTGCAGATTTCGACCTTGTGCCGCAGAAGTAGAATACCTCAAATCCATCTTAACAAACCGGCTGTGCGTCCACAGGTTTTAAACCATATGAATTAAAAAGCTTCCTCATCGCATTATTTTTCCCCGTTTCAATATAGCGTACAGTATATGCTTCCTTCTGCAACAGGAGTTATAAACTATAAAAGACTTCTTAATCAAAATAAATACAAAAGAGCCACAGCATAGCATTTATGCGGTACTGGCGGAAAGGAGGAAATTGATTATGAGTCACGATTTAACAGCACTATACGAGAGATTGAGCCATGATGACGAGTTACAGGGCGAGAGCAACAGCATATCCAACCAAAAGGCAATGCTTGAGGATTATGCGGAAAAGAATGGTTTTACGGGCATACGCCACTTTACCGATGACGGAATCTCCGGCACGACCTTTGAGCGTGAGGGATTGCAAGCCATGCTTGCAGAGGTTGAGAAAGGCAATATCGGAACAATCATTGTGAAAGATATGAGCCGTCTGGGAAGAAATTATGTGCAGATGGGAATGTTGCGGGAGCAGTTGCGCAGGGCGAATGTGAGATTGATTGCGGTCAACGAGGGCGTTGACACGGGTTCGGGCTTTGATGATGATTTCCTTCCCTTCCGCGATGTAATCAATGAATACTATGCAAAGGACATCAGCAAGAAAATCAAGTCCACATTTAAGGCAAAGGGAGAAAGCGGAAAGCACGTTGCGAGCAGGAGCAGTTACAGGATGAGGTAAACAGTTATAAGGCAGAACAGACACAGTATGAAAATGACCGCAAATCTGCCGCACGTTTCCTAAAGTTAGTTGAGAGGTACAGCAACGCAGAGGAAATGACAACACTTATGCTGAATGAGTTTGTGGAGAAAATAGTCGTATATGAACGTGACCGAAAAGGAAGTGCCGATACCACACAGAAGATAGAGATTTATTTTAACTTTATCGGGGAATACATACCGCCGACTATGGCGGAGAAAGAGCCGACACCCGAAGAACTGAAGGAAATACGGAAGAAAGAGGCGAGAAAAGACCGACTGCATCAGAATTATCTGAAACGGAAAGCCAACGGGAAACAGAAAGAATATGAGGAACGCACCAAGGCAAAGAAAAAGGAGCAGATTGAGAGCCAAAAGGAGCAGATAAGAGCCGAGGACAGGGAGAAAGGCATATACTTCCATGCAGGAGTGCCGAACATACCGAAGGCAGGCAGACAGGCGGTAATGTAAAAATGGGTTTTGTAGGAAAAGGCTATGACAATGGTTGTAGTCTTTTTTCATGCGTTAATTACCGTAGGGAATGAAACCATTTTCCCCAAGCAGAGAAATACCCGTCAATGGTATTCCGCAATCCAATCTCCCGACAATTAACGGAAGAAAATCATTTACCAGCACTGAAACCAATCAAGCATATCAATCAATACCACAGGAGGGCAAAGACCATGAACAAAAAGCAGAAACAGCAGATTTTGGACTATTACAGCACCACCGACAAATATATCCGCAGCAAGACACATTCCAATGCGCATCAGACTGTATTCACCAAAGAAAACGACAAATTCCAGTGGCTTGTGTTGGAACAGAAAAGCCAGTTCAAAGTAGAGGTAAGGCAGACCGACAATCATGGAACAGTCACTGCGAGGGATAATTACGAACTGACAAGAAATATTCCTAAGTGCGTGGGCGTGGAGCGTTTATGTGAGGGCGCAAATTTTCAGATACCTTTCAACGTTGATGAAATCAATCTAATCTATCAGTTTGGGGAACAGAGCAAAGCGGAAACGTGCGCTCATTTATCCGCAATCCTGCCACAGATAAAGGACAGCGACACAAAGCAGATAGTAAGCGACACCTTAAAGAAATTAAATGCCCTGTCAGAAGAAACTTGTGCGGAACTGACCACAACCACCAAAAGACGGAAACTGACCGAGCGTGACCATTCCATAGCGGTAAGGTTAGCCAGAGCAAAGGAACAGGCAAAACAGCCGGCAGTTGCCGAGGGAAAAAAGCACAGAATCTACAGCAAGGGAAAGGGGGATATGGAATTATGAAACTATCACGCTACGAGCAGGAAAGCATTCTCAATTATAACGCAGGAGAGCGAACCGCCATCCTCTATACAAGGGATAAGGTAGTTATGCGGAAACTTGACACGCTTGTTGTCGATTTTCCCGACACATACAAGCTGACAGGGCAGGACGAGGTATCTAAGACCTATTCCTTTCCGAAATCATACGTCAGCTACCGTAAGCCGAGGGCAGTCAGCACAGAGCAGAGGGAGCGCGCAAAGCAGATGATTGCAAAGAATAGAGCAAATGGAGGTTAAGCAAAATTTAATGGAATTGTGTATGCGTTTGTGGTAAGATAATGACATTGAACAATTTGACAAATCAAGAGTTGTATAAGAAAGGTTATATGGTATAAAAAATGAAGATAATTTCAATTGCTGCTGTAACAGCAGGTGGAAAAACAACTATTGTAAATGAATTGAAAAAACAAATTCCAAGTACAAAATCTCTCCATTTTGATGAATATTCTTTTGAAGGTGAAGTTGATGATTTCTATACTTGGACAAAGCAAGGAGCGGACTATAATGTATGGAATTTGCATCCGTTGATAAAAGATATTCTTGAAATAAAGAAAAACTCAGATTGTGAATACTTGCTGTTAGATTATCCTTTTGCATACTGCCATAAGGCATTAAGCCAATATATTGATTGTGCAATTTTTATAGATACTCCATTAGATATTGCAATGGCAAGAAGAATTTTGCGTGATATGGGTAATGCCACAGGTGATGAAATAAGACAAAATATGGAACTATATCTCAAGTATGCCAGAATTACTTATATTCAAATGATAAAGGATGTTTTGCCATCATCGGATTACATAATAGATGGAACAAAAGAATTATCAGAAAAGACTGATGAAATAAAAAAGATAATGTTATCCCTTTAAATTCCCATTTGTCGGGGGAAATCAGAACAAAAAATGATGTAAAAACTGAATATTTTTTCCCTTTAGGTAGCGATTATCTTAACAGACAATCAGCTACTTTTTTTATTTCCAGTAACTATCAACACAGCACAGAAAGAATGAGGTATCAAAAATGATTGAGAGTAAGAACGATGCAAGCAGGAACTTAGAAAAGGCATTGCAGGCATTGGAACAGGCAAAACAGCGTGTAGCCAACGAAAAGAAAAAGCAGAACGAGAAGAAACGCAAAGCCGAGAACCACCACAAATACATCATGGGCGGTATTATCGTGAAGTATTTCCCCGACTGCTACCGCTATGACGAGGACGAGTTAAACCGTATCTTATCGGTTGCCTTGCAGACAAGGGAGTGTCAGCAGATTATCTCTAAAATCAAAGCGGAAAGCCGAGAAACCACTCTCCCACAATCCACTCTCCCCAATGCCGAAAATGAAAGCGAGGGCGGTACAGAATGACGAGGGCAACGGAACTGGAAAGCCGAGGTAACGTATCCACCCTGTTTACAGGGTGCGCACAGATATACCACCAGAGGTGGTATGTGCGCTCTCCGAGGGGCAAGTTTCACTTGC
>ERZ808051.879-NODE-879-length-25103-cov-4.303804_pt1 | contig 25103 bp, 24 predicted proteins | sample MGYA00380199_ERZ808051 | MGnify/ENA primary metagenome ERZ808051 (study PRJEB31490, sample SAMN06133391) | mouse gut metagenome | isolation source: J11 | host: mice | place: China: Chengdu | collected 2015-05 ...
TTTATCCGCTGTTTAACAGGAAGGAATTACGGATGTCAACAAAGACAAAGTAGCTTGTGGAAAATATTCTGCCATGCTATAATAGATATATGATAGGATGAATGATTGGTGAATTAGCTCCGGCACAGGAAGTATGCCGCTAAGATGGTGCACGGGGTATTGTGCTGGGGCTTAAATTCGCAGGTTATGGAAAGGAATGGTTACTTATATGGCTGTATTGGGGATTGATCTTGGGACGACAAACAGTCTGGCAGCATACTGGGAGGACGGGAAGGTACATCTTGTGACCGATGAGCATGGGGAGGCTCTGTTTCCAAGTGTGGTTGGTTATATCGAGGGGGAGGGGCTTGTGGCGGGAGCCGAGGCGAAGGAGCGCATTTTAACGCACCGTGAGGATACGGTTTGTTCTTTTAAGCGTTTTATGGGAACGGCGAAAAAATATCGACTTGGAGGAAGTCTTTATACGCCCATGGAACTTTCCGCAATGGTGCTTGAGCGCATCCGCAGGAATGCCGAATATTTTTTGAAAGAGGAGATTGAGGAGGCGATTATTACCGTTCCCGCATATTTTAATGACAAGCAGCGCAGCGACACGAAAAAGGCGGCAAAAATTGCGGGGCTTAAAGTGGAGCGCCTGATAAATGAGCCGTCCGCGGCAGCACTTGCCTATCGCATGGAAAGTGGCAGGGAGGACGCGACGCTTCTGGTATTTGATTTCGGGGGCGGGACGCTTGATTTATCCTATGTGGAATGCTTTGATAATATTATTGAGATCGTTGCGGTTGCGGGGGACAATTATCTGGGCGGGGATGATATTGACCGGCTGATCGCCAAGTACTTTTGCAGGGAAAACGGGCTGATATTAAAAGAGCTGCCGGAGGGGAAGGGGGAGGAGCCAGAGAAAACCGACAATGCGGGAATTTGTCTGTCCGTTTCTGAATACGCTGCCCTGATTTCCTGTGCGGAAGCTGCGAAATGCAGACTTTTGCAGGAGGATGAGGTGGAGATAAGTGTGGAAGTTTGCGGGAAGGAATATAGTGTGAAACTGACCGATGATATTCTTTTTGATATCTGCATGCCGCTCTTTGCGAAAATCAAAAAATTATTCCTGCATCTTTTAAAGGATGCGGGCGCGCATGTGTCCAATCTGACGGATCTGGTAATGGTCGGAGGTTCCTCAAGGCTTGGCGTGGTAAAGCGCTTTCTGACGGAACTGCTCGGCAAGGAGCCTGTAGTGCTTGGTGAGACGGATAAGGTGGTGGCGATGGGGGCGGGCGTGTATGCGGGAATCCGCACGCGCAAGGAAGATATCCGCGATATGCTGCTTACCGATGTCTGTCCATTTACCCTGGGGGTTGAAGTCTGGCGCAGGCGCGGCGATGGGCAGAATGTCCTGCTGCCGATGATTGAGCGCAATTCCACCCTGCCCATGTCCACTCATGAGCATCTGGTAACAGTGCATGATTACCAGAGCGAAATCAGGGTGGGTATTTATCAGGGCGAGGAATATTATGCAAAGGACAATTTATTTCTCGGGGAAGTACTGATTCCGGTTTGTCCGAAACCTGCGGGGCAGGAGGGAGTGGATGTGTATTTTACTTACGATATCAACGGAATCCTGTATGTGGAAGTGGTAAACTCCCAAAATGTGCGCGAGCATATCCTGCTTTCCGGGCAGGAGTTAAGCCAGGAGGAACTTTTAGAGTGCAAACGGCAAATGAAACAGCTTTTGCTCCCGCCGATTATGCGGGAAGAGAATCAGAAGCTTCTTGCAGAACTTGAGGAATATTACGGGCAAAATGTCGGGGTGCGCCGCGAACAGATTGGCTGGTTTATTGATTGGTTTGTAGAAAAACTGCAAAGTAAAAGGCGTTATGCTGTGACAAAAGCGGTTGAAACCGCGAGAAACCAGCTTGCCTCATGGAAGGAAGGCGATATCAGAGCCGAGGAAGAACTCTTTGACGGGGAATTAAAGCAGCAGCTTTTAAAGAAATGCGACTGGGGAAATTTGGAAGATGACTGGATGGAAGATGACATGGAAGAATTGATTGATGAGGAGGAAACCTTGATGGAGAATGCCGAAGAATGGGGGAATCAGTATGAATGAAATATGGGAAGTACTCGGTATAGCTCCAACAGGCGATAAAAGGGCAATCCGATCCGCCTATTCTGTGCTGGTAAAGCAGTGTCATCCGGAGGAGGATCCGCAGGGGTTTAAAAGGCTGCACGAGGCGTACCAGGCTGCCCTGGCATATGCGGCAGGAAAAGTAAATATTATAGTGCCTGCCGGTGAGAAAGATGGGGAAGAGAAGCCAGGGAGGGAGGAGAAAAGCGGTAAGCAGCAATGGGATATAAAGACGCGCGAAGAGGAGGACTCAAAGGAAGAACCAAAAGAGGAATCAAAGGAGGAACCTTCTCTTCTGTCCCGCCTTGAGAGGGCGGGGGAGGAAGAACTTTTGCAGAGTATGCGTTCCGGGGCGCTGATGCAGTTTTCCGCCATTTTAAATGACCCGAAAAGATTCCGTAAGGCGGATGCCTGGAAGGCATTTTTTCTTTCAGAAGATTTTTTAAGGGAGCAGTACCAGGAAAGTTTTGCCGACGGGATGATGCGGATTTTAAAGGGATTTAGCACGGCGGACAATTATAATATCACCCAGATGCCGGGCGTTTTTCTTATAGAGCTTGCGATAGCATATGCGCTGTCCTTAAATACCAATGGGAACTTTATTGAGGAGAAAAGCGAGGATTTTTATGCCCGTGGGACGGCGGCTGCCATCTGGAATATGCAGCGGAAGGAATACGGAATTCCAGTCGGTCTGCTGCTAAAGCCTGAAAACCAGGTGAGAATGCGCTCTTTTGCGGATTATATCCGCCTGAAAAGTTATCATAGCAGGGGGCTTCTGACAAGACAGAACCAGAAGGACTGGGAGGGACTGTTTATGGGAGGGGCGGTCAATTACCTGTATGAATTAAAGGGCAGGGGTGAACATGTGGTTTATCCGGAAACGCGAAGTGTCTGCCTGCTTGAACTGTATTGTTTCTGGATAAGAAATGAGGAGGTGCCAAAATGTATCCTCGAATATATATACAGGCAATATAATCTTCGCGGTGTGGAGCATACAAGTGCAAAAAAGCAGTATGAGCCGTTAAAGCGGGCGATTCTCTCATGTTATCCGGATATTGAGGAGGCACTGTATGGGGAGGAGGGAAGGGCGAAATTAATCAGCAACTGGTACCGGGAAATGATGCGGATTATTTCGGACTGCGAGCGCTTCTACGAGGAGCCGGAGGAGGTAAAAGGGCGTGTTGCTGCGCTTTTTTCAGGTGAGGACTGGGAGAAGGTCCGCTATCTTCCGGAGCTGTTTGTAAAAATGGAGCTTCAGTTGAGCGGTCGTTCCGTAATTCCCTCATCGCTTGCGAAACGGTTGATGGAGCATTTTTCGGACGGCGCGGGTGTTAGGGAACGGGTATGGGAGAGGGAACAGGGTGAAATATTGGCGGAGGGTATGGTTCATTCCCTGTATTACACGCGCATGATTATGGATATGCACGGAGCCATTCCGCAGGTAACACCATATTTTGAAAACGGAGCATTTAAGGAGATTTATAAGGAGGAGATAGAAAAATATTCGGAGGCCATAGCCTGCCAGGATTTCTGGCATTATTTCCTGATGCGGGGATTTGGTTTTCGGGGCGCGCGGATTGCGGGGAGGGATAAGTACCGCAGGGAATACATGTCGGGGATGAAAGTGATTCTGCCCGCCTATATTGAATATCTGTATCAGCCGTCCCTGCGCTGGCAGCAACTCTTAAAAATTCCTCCTTTTTGCCGATTATTTTCGGATGAGGGCGGGGAAGTTTTGCCTGAAACAGAATTTGTGCTGCCGGACGGGAAATGTTTCAGGGCGGAGTTTCATCTGCATTATGTCCGCTATTTTCTGGATGGCAGGGAAGTGTTCGAGAAAGTGTATGATTTTATGGAATACGCGGAACTTGCAAAGTCCATGGACAGCACGGAACAACTGATTATCCTGCTTGCAGTTACAAAGATTAATGCGGGGGATTGTGTGGCGGCACAGGAGATGGTTAAACGCCTGCTTTCGGGTCTGCCGCTTGCACCGGTCAGTATCCCGGTGATTGCAAGACTTCTGACTGAGGGTGAGGAGGAGATTGAGGGGGGAAAATACAGGTCGAGAACTTATTATCCACATATCAGTATGGAGATGGCAGCAGAATCCATAAGGCGTGGGGGAATTGGATTTGAAGGGGAGGAAAACGGGGATTCTTCCGATGGCAGAATGGAAACAGGGGGGAATTCTTTGCTGGGCATCTTCTATGTGGAGGAGGAGGAGCTGTGCTTTAGGGCAGTGGTGGGTGAGAGTGGTTTTACAGTATACCGTCAGAATGATTTTGGCTTTGAACAAATTTATTCTGTTGAGTTTCCTTGCGGGATTTCAGCACAGGAAAAACGGTGTGCTGCCAAGGAGTTTTTGCAGGGGTTAAAACGTCCTGTTCCAGCCCTTGCGAGTACGGTTTGCCTTGAGGGGATGACGGAGGTGGAGAAGGCGCAGCAGATTCTTTCTGCATTAAAACAGGATGCACTCTACCGCGGGAATAAGCATGGGCTGCTTCCGTATGCGCCGAGGTATCCATGGGAAGAGAAGGATACCGGAAATGCACTGCAATATTTTTACCGTGAATATGGCGGGTATCTGTCAGAATGTTATTGTGTGCTGCACTTTGGGGAAGATGATACGCAGGATAAAAAGGATCATGTGTTTTACTGCTCCATGAAACCGTTCGGTTTTTCACTGGCGCTGCGCGCTTTAGACTGGCTGTCAAGCTATGAGTTCCGTGAGAAGGAGCTAAGACAGAAGGTGAAGGAAAAGCACTGGGTGGTCGGTCACTTCGGCTGGGGAGGGCTTACAGGACCACAGGGGGAGGCAGTCCCTAAGATAATTGCGGTCGGGGAAAGTGGAACATACTATTATTACGATGTGGTGCGGCTTGTGCGCAAGGAGAGTCTGGCGGAGCTCCTTGCCCGGATGTTTGATTTCTCCAAGGTGGTTTCCGTGGAAAATTATAAGGGGGAATTGAGTATTTCGCGTTTTGACGGGGAACTGGAATACTGTTATGGGCGGGAAGCGCTTTTGCAGTCAGTTTACACGCCGGAAAAGACGGCTGTCGATATTTTTACAATTTTTACCAAATCGGAGATGATGGGGGAATTTGCCATATTTATGGACGGGATACTGGACGGGATTACATGGGAGTTAAAAGACCTGTATTTTGAATTTTCTGCTATCGGTGACGGCGCGTATTCGATGCGGGTTCACCGCCAGGATATAGATTGTCTGCTGGAGGATGATACTACCTGTGAAGACCTGATGGGGGATCAAAAGCCGCTCGTATGGAAGATTTGGCAGCGGGGCAGGAATGACGGGGAGATGAAGAGGGATTTTAAGGATACGATATACTGGTATATGGAATGCGGGAAGTATGGGCGAAAGCTTGCCAGCTTAAAAAAGATAACCGCAGGTTTTGACCTTGGGGAAGGGGATGAACTGATGGTATGTCTTTCTTGCAGCAGGGATGGGAGAAAAGAGTTGGAATGGCACAGAAATAAATTGGATGGACGGAAGGTGAACTGGACGGAATAACTCCGGAACTGTGTGGTTGGATTGAGATAGAAAAGACAGTGGAAAAGCAACCTGCTAAAGGATGCTTTTGCATTCTGCTTTAGCATTTTTGCTTTCACACTGTCTTTTTACTTTGTAACGCTTATATGGTTGGTTTAGGGACCCCTAATCGGATTCCGTTTCATATAGACAAACTTAGCTATACAATGGGTAAATCTAAGAATAAAATGCACTTGCTTCATTTAATGTAAATCCAATAAGTCAACACCCCCGCTGCAAGCAACGGGGCATCAAACCTGCAGCGCTGCAAAGCTGAAAGTGTCTTTCGGGCACTTTGGTATGTGACCCTCGCGGCATTCCATTGCCCGCGGGAATCAATTAAACGGATTAAAATCTAATAAAAAGGTTTAATTCGGTTAAAAATGTGGTATAATGGATAAAACTGATAAGGAGGTACGCATATGGGACTCAGAGCAGAAGATGTCTTCCGCCCCGGGGCATTTCCGGAATACACCTATATCTCACGAAAATCTGCCATTTCCGACCTGCCCTATGAATTCCGGCTGATGCAGGCCATCAAGGTATCCGGCTTCCTGACTTCTCTGGTAGGCCCTTCCAAAATGGGAAAGACCATTTTATGTGAAAAGGTCATTGGATTTGAACATATTGTGGAGATTTCCGGAGCAGACTTTGATGAGGATACGGACTTCTGGAAGCTGGTCTCTGCCAAAGCCGGGCTTGCATACGAAGGTCAGTTCGCGTCCGAAAAGCAGATTCCCAGCACCAGCGATAAATATACCAAGAAAGAAACTTTTTCCCTGACCAAGGATAAGATTATAGAATATTACAAAGAAAACGATCTGGTTCTGGTCATAGACGACTTCCACTATGCCCCGGAGGGAAAACGAATGCAGATTGCACAGCAGCTCAAAGATGCCATCCGCAGGGGATTTAAAGCCATTGTGATCTCCCTTCCTCACCGGGCAGACGAGGCGATCCGGCAGAATGCAGACCTTTCCGGCCGCTTAAGCCTGATCAACATGGAGCCATGGGAAGTAGACGATTTAAAGGAGATTGCGAAGCTGGGGTTTGGAAAGCTGAACATCTCCATTGCGGATTCCGTTGCGGCGCAGATTGCCGTGGAAAGCCTTTCCTCTCCTCAGCTGATGCAGTATATCTGTCTGAACATCTGCACCATGCTGGAAATGTCCGGGGAGGAAAGTCTGCAGATCCGCCAGGAAATTCTAGAAACCGCCTATCACTACACCACTGCAAACTTTGAATACGCAGATGTGGTGTCTCTGATGCAAAAAGGGCCGAATACACGCGGTAAAAGCCGGAACACATTCCGGACTGTCAATGGAGAGCAACGTGACATTTATGAGCTGATTGTAAAATCTATTGCAGAAAATCCTCCCATTATGAAGTTGGAATTTGAGGATGTGAAAGAGCGCATCTACCGCCTGCTTGCAGGCGACAGCAAAAAACCGTCCCCTCAGATGCTCCGGGAAAGCCTGGCAAAGCTGAAAGAATTACTGTATGGGCGGGAAGATATTTTTAAAGTACTTGACTGGAAAGAAGGGAGCCTCTATATTCTGGATCCTCTGTTCTTATTCTATCTGCGATGGGGAGGCGCGCGCTGACAACAATGTTTATTGGTACAGGTACAAGTATAACGAGTATACCGAATGCCGTCACGCGGCTAAAAAATATAAAAGACGGCCAGGAATTTTCCGCTTTTCTGCCTGACTTAAGAACTTTTCTCAAAACATTGGATATAGATTCCCAATCCCTGATGGAGTTGGAGCAGCGAGCGTACTATGTCATAAATGAATATTCTGACAAAGAGACCAGGGATAATCTGGATTCTGCAAGGAATCGGGTCATTGCATATCTTGAACAGATCATGACCGGTTCCCCTGCAGATGACCGCCTGCTCACCATACTTGATAATTACTATCTTTTTCTGGAAGCTCTTCTGGAGCGTCCACCCCACAGGCGTGGCGGCATCCAAAAAGAACAGCTGTCAGGGCTGAAAATCCGGAATGAATACGATGTCCAACATCTGCTGTATGCCTATCTGAAACCCATTTATCCGCTGGCAAGGGCTGAAGTCAGCGAAGATACAGGCTATGGCACAGTCCGGACAGATATCTTTCTGGATTCCCAGCATGTCATTGAAGTAAAGTGCACGCGGGGCAGCATGCCGCAAAAGAAACTGATAGAAGAACTGGAAGCGGATATGGTGCACTATCATGCGGAACATATCTATTTCTTTATATATGATAAAGAAAAAATAATCGAAAATCCCCAGCTGTTCCGCAAGATCTATGAAAACAAAGTAAAAGGGAAACAAATACATATCGTTATCCATCAACCCAAAATACTTTAAAATGCTTCTGCAGAATCTATGCTTCGAGCGCCGGATTCCCGGCAAGCTGCTTTCGACTGCGCGCTGCCGGACATCCGGGTACCGGCAGCGAACCAGATGCACTCTGCAGTGAACATGTGCGGCAGGGCGCAAATGCTCCTGATAAACTTCTCCAAATCCGGCGGCACAGTGGGCAAGTCCCGGACATGGTTCAAGCGTACCGCAATCTCATGGACAGTTTCAAGTGACATCCCCCTTGCCTATTTCTCATTCTCATTCATATATGTCAAAATCCCCATATGTATGGCCCAGGCCAACCGCTGCTGGTACTCCGGGGAGCAGAGTTTCTCCGCCTCCGCGCTGTTGGACAGAAAGCCGCATTCCACAATGACAATGGGCACCCCTGTCTTCTTCAGCAGATAATAGCTGTCGTTTGCCTTGACCTGCCGCTTATTGTCCGGGTCCACGCTTTCCACCAGCTGCTTCTGGATCCTCTCCGCCAGCAGCTGCCCCTGGGCGCTTCCCGTATAGTAGAACACCTGGGCCCCGTGCACATATTCCTCCGGATAGCTGTTCTGATGGATGCTCACCGTCAGCGTCGGCTCCGCCTCCTCAATCAGAGCAATCCGGCGCTTCATATCCTGCACTTTCTTGTTGGAGGCGTCCGCATCGTACAGCCCTTCATCCGACTCCCGGGTCATCACCACCTCCACATCACTCATCTCCAGATACATCTTCACCAGCTCCGCAATCTGCAGATTCACATCCTTTTCGTTGGCTCCATTGATTCCCACTTTCCCGGGATCATCCCCGCCGTGGCCTGCGTCAATGACCACCCTGCGGTGATCTTTTTGGATCTCCACATCCTCTCCCGCCACATATGCCGCGGCTTCCCGCCCCACATAAAGTACGGACACGAGCAGCAGCAGGGTAACCACCGCTGACACCAGTCTATCCTGCCATCCGGTTCTGTCTGTCATATTTTCTGTTCCCGCATAAATCTTTGTACTATTTATATTCCAACCGCCATTTTTCCATTCCACTTCTTAAGTTTTCTTTAAAAGTCAAAAAACGGTTGCACTCTTTATCCGTCTCAGTTAATATGAAAGTAAAGCGATGCCCCAGCGTGTATCGCTATCATGAAAAGGAGGTAACAGCTATGAAATCAATTCACAAAGTGAGAAAGCTTATCACTCTCTTCGCCGCAGCAGCCATCCTGATCGGCGTACCCGGCTTCTGCTCCATGGAGGCACAGGCGGACGGCCCCGTCACATACGCCGTCAAGTATATGCCGGGCAGCAAGGAGTGGCGCTACCAATCCAATACGTCCACTTTCGACGACAAGGCCTACCACAGAGAGATGTACACCCTGCGTCTGGAGCTGAAAGACGGAGATTCCGTGGTCATATATAATGACAGCTCCTCCGTCCCCTCTCTGGATTTGGGCACCACGCGTCTCAACAACCTGACAGTCACCGGCTCAAGTTCCCACGAAATTATTTTCAGCGGTGATATCGACCAGTGCTATCTGCTGGACGGCGCTTACTGTTCTATCAACGCCTATGCAGCCAATGTCCATGTATATGACAATGTAACCTGCAATTTCAATAAAAATGTCGGCGAGCTGAACCTTTATCCGCAAAAAGGCATGACTGCCAATATCGGATGTGTGGGCACGGTGGATCATCTGTATGCCGTTGACCGCAATACGGACCGAGTCCTCTCCTCGCTGTACAATTTCCAGGCCGGCACATTTGCCATGAAAGACGGCGTTCTGACCACTGACAAATCCAAATATTCCACGTCTCCGGGGACTGCCGGCAAAGGGATTACAAAAGCGAATTTTGACTATGTCCGTTACGCCAATGACAATCCCGATGTGAAAGCCGCGTTTGGCCTGAATGCCGCAGCGCTCTACAGACACTATACCACCTACGGCATCAAAGAGGGCAGACCTGCCTACGCCGTCACAAAGACCAGCACCGTTACGGGCGCCTCTGAGTTTAACTATATACGTTACGCCGACAAGAATGCCGATCTGAAAGCCGCTTTCGGATATGACGCCAAAGCCCTCTACCAGCACTATGTCACGTTCGGCGTGGCCGAGAACCGGGGCAATTATTCCATTTACGACACTTTTGACTATCTCCGTTACGCCAATGATTACGCCGATATAAAAGCCGCTTTCGGATATGACGCCAAAGCTCTTTACCAGCACTATGTGACCTGCGGCATCCCGGAGCAGCGAGGTGACTATTTCAAGTAAATATAAGCTTATATGAAAAGCTGTGCGGTTATGCCGCACAGCTTTTTTGATGATTTCTTGATTGCCTCAGCACGGGTATCAGGAGTTTGCGTACGCGCTCACCAGATCCCACACCTGCTCTGTCCCGTAGCCCAGCCGCCATACCGCCACGCCGCCGATGTTCTTGGTCTTCATTACATTCAGCTTCACCGCAATGGACTCCGCGTCCTCCACCCAGATCTGATAGGTCACATTCCCGCTCTTCCACTCCGCGTAATTCTGGCAGGCCGTCTCGTCCCACTCCGGCTGCACGTTCATGCGCTGGAGATAATCCGTCACATTGTTCAGCGTAATGTACTGGTCCGTCACGCTGGCGCCCTCTGTCTGCCACAGGATCGTATAGAAAGGCAGCGCGTTCACCACTTTCTCCGGCGGCACCTGCTCCTCATTCAGTGTCCTGTCCAGCCCGTTGGACACATAGCTTATACTGGCCACGCTTCCCGGATCCCCGCTGCCGTGCCAGTGCTCGTCATACCCCATGATGATCACGTAGTCCGCCACCTTGCCTTGGATGTCCAGCCTGTAGTAATTATTGAACTGAAAAGGCACATAGCTGTCAATGGACAGAATCAGTCCCTTTTCCCTGCACAATACCGAGAGCTCTTTCAGAAACTGTACATAGTGCTCTCCGCACTCCTCGGGCAGGCCCTCATAGTCGATGTTGATGCCGTCCAGCCCCAATCCCAGAGAGGTGTCCACCATGTTCCGGACCAGCTGCTGCCGCTTGGTGGTGGAGGAGAGCACCTGGTAGGTGCTGATGTCCGCGCCGGTCTCGTTCCTGTAGTTGAAATTGTCCCAGACGCCCCACACCTCCAGCCCGTATCCATGAGCTTTCTCCACATAGGTGCCGTCTGCGTAGGAGCGGAAATTTCCCTCGTTGTCATTCAGGCTGAACCACGTAGGCGCAATCACATTCATTCCCCTGCCCTCCGCCACCATGGCGTCCAGGGTTTCGTTTCCGGCCTCTCCCCCGATGGCATGGAAGCCCAGATTCACTTTTCCCGGCAGGGACAGAGACGTATACTCGGCCGGCACATAATCCGTGACAGGCAGCTGCGTCTCCGTGAACTCAATGCCCAGACGCTTATTCTCCACATAGCCGATCAGGGAATCGGAGGTCTTCACTTCGCTCCAGGTCTCCATCCGATTCAGCACCTCCACGGTCTCCCCTTTCTCCAGCTCCCGCAGGATGGGACTTTTGATGCCGCCCAGAGTCCGCAGCTGCGTCTTCTTCGTGATCTCCGCCATCCGGTTTTCCTCCCACTGGGTATCCAGCTGTATATGCCTGTCAAACAGCGTATAGGAAAAGTTGGCAAACAGCTTCACATACTCCGCCGCCACATAAATCCGCTCTCCCTCCAGCAGGCAGGTGGCATACTCCGTGGGATGGCTGCCGTTTTTGTCCGAGTATTCCCTTCCCCCGAACACGGTGGTCACCGTATCCACTGCAGTGGTATACAAAAGCTTCTGTTCAACGGCATCCACATAAAATCCTTCATTTAGATATCGTTCCATTGTATCTATGTCAAAATATACCGCATTGTCCCGAAGCAGCGCTTTCTGCTCCACCATCTCGTCCTGGAGGACAATGGCCAGCTCCCCCTGCGCCACTCCGAAATAGGCGTCCAGATCCGCAAGCTCTTTGCTGTAGGAATACTTGTCCAGAATCTTTCCTCCGAACCCTACCAGTGCGATGATCAGGATCAGCACCAGCGCCACAATTACCGGTATCATCTTCTTTTTCATTCTCTGCCTTGACCTTTCTTTCGAATAAACCCCTCAATCCAACAGACTTTTTTTCCAGACACTTTTTTATCATATCACATTTGCACCCGCAAGTCATTACCAAATTTGTCACAAATTGACGTGATCGTCAGACCGTCTGTTTCTGTTCAGGGTTTCGCTGTCCAGGGTTTCTCCGCTCCCGGCAGCGTGACGCATCCGCGAAAAAGAACGGCCGCTTCCCTTTCGCACCCAGCCGCCGCAAAGGACACCGCCGCCGTCAGTATGAGAGGCAATCCCAGTCTGCAGCAGGCGGCGGCATTCCTTAAATTATCTGCGCGTCACTCTGTCGAAGCGCACCTGTTCGATGATGCCCGCATCGTCCAGCACATAGTCAGCCATATACTGGCTGTTCTCCTGAACCGCTTTCAGGACTACCTCGTCAGGCATGGCTTCCTGTCCGTCCACGAAAAGCTCCACGCCGCTGCGTCTCATCTGTTCAAGACGCGCAAGCATATGTTCTCTTACCGCCTCCATATCCTCTACTTCCAACTTTTCTTCATACAACTGAATTCCTCCTTGTTCTCAGGCTTCCCGCCCAAAAGGAGCTTGCGATCTTGTGATGAATCAGACTGTGGCTGCCCCACATATCAGGAAGCCTTTTAGAATAAATGTAAAGCGAATGCTTTCAGCAGTACCACAACGGAAAAAATTTCCATTGCTGCTTTTGTTTAAATTGAATTATAATTGTGAAAATTAGTTGACATACTTATGATCAGGCAATTCGTACATCCGGTTATGCCTGCGAGACATCCTTAGATTTATGCCAGTTTCTTTCTACTGTCATATAATGTGATATACACACTTAGAATATAAAGGATGATGCGGAACGATTTGTTCCAAAATCAGCTAAATCAACTTGAAGTCAAGACTGCTGCCTCCTTCCTCGTACAGAGTACCGAAAGCATCCGCAGTTCTACTATACCACAGTCGTATTGCTTTGGCAAGCGAAAAACCGCGAATTATTAAAAAATATTAAAACTCAGAATATGCCTATTGACTTAAAGAAGCTGAAAGTATATGATTGCATCACGTAGCATCATTATTTCAGTCTATACAGTTCAGCAAGGCAGAACGGAAAGGGTTGTCGCATGAAAATAGAAAAAGTAAATGAGAACCAGATTCGCTGCACTCTGACCAGAGAAGATTTGGCGAGCCGCGAGCTTAAGATCAGTGAGCTGGCCTATGGTACGGAAAAAGCCAAGACCTTGTTCCGGGATATGATGAGGCAGGCCAACTGCGAATTCGGTTTTGAAGCCGAAGATATCCCCCTTATGATAGAGGCCATTCCCCTGAATGCGGAATGCATTGTCCTGATCATCACCAAGGTGGAGGATCCCGAGGAGTTGGATACCCGCTTTTCCAGATTCGCTCCCTCTGTCACCGAAGAGGACGAGACGGACGAAATCTACTCTCAGTACGCGGAGGACGCCGCGGGCGAGATACTCGATCTCTTCCGCAGAATGCAGACCGACCAGGAGAGCGGCGCGGACGGACAGGCGTCAGACCAGGCGGATACCGCCGGCGCGGATCATGTGCGGATCTTCAGGATGCCCTCTCTGCAGCAGGTCATGGAAGTGTCCTCCATCATCGCGGGCAGCTATAAAGGCCTGAGCGCCCTGTACAAGGAGGACCATTCCGGCAGAAAGCCTGAGGGGTATCTGTTGATGCTGTCCCAGGGAGACGAGAGCGCCGAGGGCTTTGACAGGGCCTGCAATACCGTGTCGGAGTACGGAATTCCCCAGCGCTATGTACCTGCCAGCGGCGCATTTCTGGCAGAGCACTGCGAGGCTCTGATCCGGGACAATGCCGTCCAAGCATTGGGCCGCGGGTAAGTCCCGGGAGCCGGAATCGGAGAGAGGCTGATCCCATCGGCCTTTGGAGGAGAGCAGACAAAGGAGGGGCGTCCGCGCACAGACTGCGCGGCGCCCCTTTTCCCGTCCGAAATTGTGCAAAATCGTTGTCCCGAAATCGTCCGGGAATTCCTACGCCTCCTGGATGGCTTTCATCAGAGCGTCGATATCGATTCCGTGCACCATAGCCGCTTCCTCCAGGGATTCTCCCTGGGCGGAAGGACAGCCTAAGCAGTGCATCCCGGCCTCCAGCAGCACGGGAGCCACATCGGGGTTGGCTCTCAGGATTTCGCCGATGGTCATTTCTTTCGTTATATTGCTCATGGTCTTCTCCTCTCTGTAAACGTTTTTTGATCTCTCAATTACAGGAACGTCTCCGCGGACCCTGTAATCATATTCCATTGTATATGATTCCGCAAAATCTGACAAGCTATTCTTAGGGCCTGCAGCAAAAAATTCATAACTTCCCGGCGTTTCTAAAATTTTTGAAAAATTCAGGAAAAACCCGCGTATGTACAGAAAAAAGTACACATTCCCTCCTTGACTCCCACCAGTGTTTTTCATATAATAAGCTTAAGGATTAGAAGTAACAACGACCCTTTTTACTAATTCAAATTTTAATAGGAGGTTATTACAAAATGAGACCAGAATGGACAGATTTTGTGGCAGGCAAATGGGACAAAGAAGTCAATGTCCGCGACTTCATCCAGAGGAACTACCATCCCTACGACGGTGACGAGTCCTTCCTTGCCGGCGCTACACAGAACACCAAGGATCTGTGGGCACAGGTACTGGATCTGCAGAAGAAAGAGAGAGAAGCCGGCGGCGTCCTGGATATGGATACCAAGGTTGTCTCCACCATCACTTCCCATGGCCCCGGATATCTTGACAAGAGCAAGGAGACCATCGTAGGTTTCCAGACCGACAAGCCTTTCAAGAGATCCCTGCAGCCCTACGGCGGTATCCGTATGGCAGAGAAAGCCTGCTCCGACAACGGCTATGAAGTGGATCCCGAGATTTCCGAGTTCTTCTCCACCCACAGAAAGACACATAACGCAGGCTGCTTCGACGCTTACAATCAGGAGATGAGAGCCTGCCGTTCCTCCCATATCATCACCGGTCTTCCGGATGCCTATGGCCGCGGACGTATCATCGGCGACTACAGACGTGTGGCTCTGTACGGCATCGACAGGCTCATCGAGGACAAGCAGGCCCAGAAAGATTCTACGGGCAAGGTAATGACCGACGATATCATCCGCCTGCGCGAGGAGATCTCCGAGCAGATCGTGGCCCTGAAGATGATGAAAGAGATGGCTGCCTCCTACGGCTGCGACATCTCCAGACCCGCCGCCAATGTACAGGAAGCCATCCAGGCAGTGTACTTCGGCTATCTGTGCGCCGTAAAGGAGCAGAATGGTGCTGCCATGTCCCTTGGACGTACCTCCACTTTCCTTGACTGCTACGCAGAGAGAGACTTAAAGAACGGTACATTCACCGAGGAGCAGATTCAGGAGTTCGTTGACCACTTCATCATGAAGCTGCGCTGCATCAAGTTCGCCCGTACTCCCGAGTACAACCAGATCTTCGCCGGCGACCCCGTGTGGGTTACCGAGTCCTTAGGCGGCGTAGGCGTGGACGGCAGACCCATGGTTACCAGGATGAGCTTCCGCTATCTGAACACCCTGACCAACCTTGGACCCTCTCCCGAGCCCAACCTGACCGTGCTTTGGTCCACAAGGCTTCCGGCAGCCTGGAAGAAATACTGCGCGAAGATGTCCATCCAGACCTCTTCCATCCAGTATGAGAACGATGACCTGATGAGAATCGACCACGGCGACGACTACGGCATCGCCTGCTGCGTATCCTCCATGGTAATCGGCAAGGAGATGCAGTTCTTCGGCGCACGCGCAAACGTTGCCAAGTGCCTGCTGTACGCTTTGAACGGCGGCGTGGACGAAGTGACCAAGAAGCAGGTAGGTCCCAAGTACCGTCCTGTGGAAGGCGACGTGCTGGAGTACAACGATGTGTGGGGCAAGTTCGTAGACATGCTTGAGTGGCAGGCTGACGTCTATGTGAACACCCTGAACATCATCCACTATATGCATGACAAATACTGCTATGAGAGAGCGGAGATGGCTCTCCATGACAGAGACGTGAAGCGCTACTTCGCTACCGGCGTGGCTGGTCTGTCCATCGTGGCCGACTCCCTGTCCGCTATCAAGTACGCAAAGGTTGAAGTGGTTCGTGACGAAGACGGCGTGATCGTTGACTTCAAGACCACCGGCGACTTCCCGAAGTACGGCAACGACGACGATCGCGTAGACGAGATCGCACAGCTGGTTGTCCATACGTTCATGACCGCCATCAGAAGACACCACACCTACCGTCAGGGTATCCCTACCACCTCCATCCTGACCATTACCTCTAACGTTACCTATGGTAAGGCTACCGGTAATACACCCGATGGACGTAAGAAAGGCCAGCCTTTCGCACCCGGCGCCAACCCCATGCACGGCCGCGATACCCACGGTGCAGTGGCTTCCCTGGCTTCCGTATCCAAGCTGCCTTTCAATGATGCGCAGGACGGTATCTCCAATACCTTCACCATCATCCCCGGCGCTCTGGGCAAGGAAGACAAGGTGTTCTCCGGCGACATCGAATTAGACTTGAAATAAGACTTTATAACAATTTGTCATCGTCCTGCGGCAGCGCGGTTCTCCGCACTGCTGCAGGGGAAAAGAAGGAGGCGCCATGGACGAGGATAAGATGATTGACGATCTGGTAAAGATGCTGGATTCCGGCATGACAGAAGGCGTAGGCCATGTAAACGTGGATTACGACCAGGAGGTCGAGTCAAAAAATGTTCAGACAATGGGCTGCACGGATTGTTCACGGACACCATTGGCCTGCAGTGTACCTACCCTGGAACAGGGCCTGGACGATTATCATTGATCCGGCCTCCCCGCATGGTGAGGACCGCCGCGCGCGGTGAAATTTCCCGCAAAGCTGTCACCGCTATGCATGAGCACCGCAACCAATCATATAATGCAATATATAAGGAGGAAATCATTATGGCTACAAATACTGCACAGGTTGACAATCTTGTTAATTTGCTGGATGGCTATGCTACAAAGGGCGGCCATCACCTGAACGTAAACGTGCTGAACAGGGATATGCTGCTGGACGCTCAGAAGCATCCTGAGAATTACCCTCAGCTGACCATCCGTGTGTCCGGATATGCGGTAAACTTCATCAAGCTGACTCCCGAGCAGCAGGCTGACGTTATTTCCCGTACATTCCATGAGGCTATCTAAGCGTGGGAAGAAGTTCTAGGCGGCCAAAAAACGCCCGCCAAGAACTTCTAGGCTTACGAGCGAATGAAATTCGCTCTGTGCGCCGGTCCCACGCGGAAGAATGCCCATAGAGCGGGCATTCTTCCAGGTTATGGCAGTGGTAATATGGGGTTGGACCCCGGGGCGAGAAATCTCTCCGGGGTTTCATGGACATTAGAAAGAGCGGTAATTTTATGCAAGGCAGAATACATTCATTGGAGAGTTTTGGAACGGTCGACGGGCCGGGGACGCGTTTTGTGGTGTTTGTACAGGGATGCCCCATGCGCTGTGCTTACTGCCACAATCCCGATACCTGGGATTTAAGCGGCGGCACCTTGATGGAGCCCTCTTACATCATTGAGCAATATGAAAAAAACGCGGCATTTTATGCAAACGGCGGGGGCCTGACCGTGACCGGCGGCGAGCCTTTGATGCAGGTTGATTTTTTGATCGAGCTGTTTACCCTTGCCAAAGGGAAAGGCATACACACCTGCATTGACAGTTCCGGCATTGTATTCAATCCGGGCAATGAAGCTTTGATGCGGAAGCTGGACACGCTGATGCCCCTGACCGACCTGGTCATGCTGGACATCAAGCATATCGATCCGGAAAAGCACAGGGAGCTCACCATGCAGCCCAATGAGAATATCCTCAAGTTCGCGGCCTATCTCAACGAGAGGCATGTAGACATGTGGATACGGCATGTGGTGGTTCCCGGCATCACAGATGACGAAAAATATCTCTTTGATTTAGGTTACTTCATCGGCCAGTTTGAAAATCTGAAAGCTCTGGATGTACTGCCCTACCACACCATGGGTGAGAAGAAATACGAGAGCCTGGGAATGGAATACAAGCTCAAAGGCGTCCCGGCCATGGATAAGGATAAACTGCTCGACAAAAAGAAAGCCATTATCGACGGCATCAAAAAAAGACGATCCTAAAGGAGGATAACTATTATGGCATATGTAATCAGCGATACTTGTGTAGCTTGCGGCGCCTGCGAAGCGCAGTGCCCTGTAGGCGCTATCAGCATGGGAGACGGCAAGTTTGAGATCGATCCCGACAAGTGCATCGAGTGCGGCGCATGCGCAGGCTCATGCCCTACCGGCGCTATCTCTCAGGGTTAAAAAACGTCGTGAGACAGACTCACCCAGGCAGTATGTTGGCTGTTTGGGTGAGTTTTTTGATGGGACTTAATCTGCTCTGGCGCCGGCGCTCCGTCAAAGGAAGCGCCTTTTCTTTTTCACTCCTGCCTGTATGTCCGCCGGCTTCTCCTGCCCTCGCCTGTCCGAAATGTTTTCCGGATTCTTTTCCGGGCTCTTTTCGGACTTCATTTTCCGGAGGCGGCTCTTCTTGCGCAGAAGCTCGTCCATCCGTTTATAGTGCTCCTCGTCCCGCTCCGCCAGCATCCTGTCTCTGGCCTCCTCCCGCTCCTCCTGCATGCGAAACTGATAGTCCAGTTCTTTCACCACACTCTCCCGGATTTCGCGGGTTAAGTCCCGGTTATTCTCCTGCAGGGTCTGGCGTATCAGCTGCTGCAAGAGCCACTGCAGTCGTCTGGACTTGTCCTCTCTGGATTCCTGCGCCACCTCCGGCTCCCTGCTCTTGTTGGGCACAATGTCTATGGCCAGTCCTCCCGGGTCCTGTGTCAGATCTGTGCGCTGTATTGTCCCCTCCTCCGTCCCGTCGCCTCCCCGGTCCTCCTGCACGGAATCAGGCGGCAGCACATCCAGTTTCCCGTCTTTCAATATCATCTTGATTGCTTTCAACTGCAGTCCCCTCTCTTTCATTCCTTTTATCTGTTTAAAGCGTTCCACATCCTCCTGCGTGTAGTAGCGGTGTCCCAGCTCATTGCGCCTGATGGGCAGGTGCAGTTCCTCCTCCCAGTAGCGCAGCACATGGCTCTCTACCTTTACCTCCTTTGCGGCATCTGAGATCAATAAATAATCGCCCATTTTCGCTCCTCTCCCCAAACCTTATGGTGCAAAAAAGAGAACAAGCATATCCGCTCATTCTCTTTCGTAGATTGTGACACTCGTATCCTGCCTTTCCGGCTCCTAATCCCCCACCGGCCTGTGCTCCAGATTCATGAATCTCTGGTATTCCGGCAGCCACGCCAGCTCCACCGTACCTATGGGACCGTTTCTCTGCTTGGCTATGATAATCTCGGCAATTCCTTTTTTCTCGGAATCGTGATTGTAATAGTCGTCTCTGTAAATGAACATAACCACATCGGCGTCCTGCTCGATGGCCCCGGACTCTCTCAAGTCGGAGAGAATCGGCCGATGATCCGGCCTCTGCTCCACTGCCCGGGAAAGCTGTGAAAACGCGATCACCGGCACCGAGAGCTCCCTTGCCACGGCTTTCAGCGAACGGGATATCTCGGATATCTCCTGCTGTCTGGATTCCGTCTTCCCGTTTCCCGTCATCAGCTGCAGATAGTCGATCATGATCATGGACAGGTTATGCTCCAGCTTATACTTGCGGCACTTGGAGCGCAGCTCCGCAATTCCGATTCCAGGCGTGTCGTCAATAATCAGATTTGACCTGCCGATCACACCGGCGCTCTCGATGAGCTTCTCCCACTCCTGGTCATTCATCTGCCCCGTGCGCAGCTTCTGGGAGTCCACGCTGGACTCCATGGAGAACATACGGTTCACCAGCTGCTCCTTGCTCATCTCCAGACTGAAGATAGCCACTGTCAGACCTTTTTTAAAGGCCGCATGCCTGGCCAGATTCAGCTCAAAGGCCGTCTTTCCCATGGAGGGACGGGCCGCTATCAGCACCAGGTCGGAGGGCTGCATCCCCGCCGTGCGGTAGTCCAGGTCCAGAAAGCCCGTGGGAATACCCGTGACGCTTCCCCGGTTCTTTGCCGCCGTCTCGATCTTGTCCATGGCGTTCATAACCACCTGGCGGATGGGCACGTAGGAGTCGATGGTACGTTTCTGCACCAGCTGGAAGACGCGCTTTTCCGTATCTTCCAGTATATATTCCAGGCTTTCCTTGCCCGCATAGCAGGTATTGGCAATGTCCTCATTGAGTCTGATCAGTCTGCGCAGCGTAGCTTTCTCCGCCACGATTCCCGCGTAGGACTTGATGTTCGCCGATATCATGGGCGCCGTAAGCAGTTCCCGGACAAATTCCAGGCTGCTGACCTCCGGGGGCACATCCTTTGTCCGCAGACGATCCTGCAGGGTCACCACATCCACCGGGCTCCCTGCGTCGCTTAGCTCACACATCGTGTCGAACAGGATGCCGTACTGTTTGTTATAGAAATCCTCTCCGGTGATCAGCTCCGAGGCAGTGGTTATGGCCTCCCTGTCCAAAAGCATGGAACCGATCACAGACTGCTCCGCCTCTATGCTGTGGGGCAGGATTCTTTTGAGTACATTCTCTTCCATGCATCACACTTCCACCACTTTCACCATAAGCTTCCCTGTCACCTGGGGATGAAGCTTAATGGGCACCTCGTAGGAGCCGAAATTCTTCAGGCTCTCTGTCATCTGAATCTTCTTCTTGTCAATCTCGATACCGTGCTGTTCCTGGCAGGCCGCCGCAATCTCCTTGGAGGAAACGGAGCCGAAAGTTCTTCCGCCCTCTCCTCCCTTGATTCTCACGGTTATCTGCTTGTCCTCCAGCTGAGCCGCCAGCGCTTTCGCCGCATCCAGCTGTTCCTTGGCATGCTTGTCCTCATTGGCTTTCTGAAGCTTCAGATCGTTCATGTTCTTGGCCGTGGCCTCGATGCCTATCTTCTTGGGCAAAATGTAATTCCTGGCAAATCCGTCGCTGGCCTCTATGACATCGCCTTTCTTGCCCAGTTTTTTCTCGTCCTGTAACAGTATAATCTTCATTCTCTCAAATCCTTTCTTGTGATTGCTCTATATTTCTCCGCTCTCCAGCATGCTGTCGATGGTCCTCTTGAGCACGCCCATGGCTTCGATGATACCTACGCCCGCCATCTGGCAGGCCGCCGCGTTCAGATGGCCGCCGCCCCCCATACGCTCCATGATGATCTGCACGTTCACCTCGTCAATGGAACGGGCGCTGATATGGATCTTCCCCTGGAAATCCGTCAGCACAAAGCTGGCTTTGATTCCCTTGATGTTCAGCAGTTCATTGGCAGCCTGTGCGCCGATGATGGTGGGATTGGGCAAATCCTCTGCCGTACAGATGGAGATGGTAAAGCACTGCTTGTAGATTTCGGCCTGGCTCACCGCGTCCGCCTTGGCCTTATATCCCAGCGCATCCTCCCTGAAGAGCTTGCGCACCCTGGTCACGTCCGCACCGTTGCGCCGCAGGAAAGCCGCCGCCTCGAATGTGCGCACCCCCGCCTTGATCATATAATTATTGGTATCGATCATGATCCCGGAATACATGCAGTCCGCCTCCTCCGGGCGGATCCTGATATTGTCATAGGTGTACTGCAGAATCTCCGACACCATCTCGCAGGAGGAGGAGGCGTAGGGCTCCACATAGGAGAGCGTGGCGTTCTCTATGGTCTCCGCGCCCTGTCTGTGATGGTCCAGCACCACCACGGACTTGCAGTACCGCAGCAGATCCGGGCATTCCGTGATGGAGGGTTTGTTCACGTCTACCACCACCAGCACGGTATTGCTCCCGGCAGCCTCGATGGCCTGCTGATTGGTGATGATCATGTCGCTCTCATATCCCTGGTTTCCCTTGAACAGATCCACCATGGGCTGAATGGCCGGGACATCGTCATTCAGCACAATATGCGCCTTGCGTTCCAAAGTCTTCGCGATCCTGTAGATGCCCACGGCTGCGCCGAAGCTGTCCGCGTCCGGCATCCTGTGTCCCATTACCAGCACCTGATCCTTGCCCGTGATGATCTCGCGAAGCGCATGGGCTTTTACACGGGCTTTCACACGGGTATTCTTCTCCACCTGCTGGCTCTTCCCGCCATAGTATGTAATGCTTTCCGGCGTCTTGATGACCGCCTGATCACCGCCGCGGCCCAGCGCCAGGTCAATGGCATTGCGCGAGAACTCATAGTTCTGGGCATAGCTTAAACCGTCCAGACCCATGCCGATACTGATGGTCACCGCCATCTCGTTTCCGATATTGACGGTCTTCACATCCTCCAGCAGGTCAAAGCGCGATGCCTGCAGCTGGGCAACCGCCTGCTTGCGCATAATGATCAGATACTTGTCTTTATCCAGCTTCTTACAGATGCCGTCAAAAGACGAGATATATTTGTTCACTTTTCTGTCGATCAGCGCGATCAAAAGGGAGCGGCGCACCTCCTCCACGCTGTCGAGAGCCTCGTCGTAATTGTCCAGATAGATCATGCCCACCGCAAGACTCTGGTCGTCCACCTCCTGCAGGGCAATGTGCAGCGCGGTCTCGTCATAGAGATAGACGGCTATGAGAAAACCGTCATACCCCTCGGCCTCTATCATATCGCTGTGCTCCGCCATCTCCTGAAGAGGGATCTTCTTCAGCTTCACCACATACTCGCTGCCCTCGTACTCCAGCTCATACTGGGCTTCGTCCACCTCATCCGCATCCGGCAGCCGATCCTTTGTGATGGTGGGAAACAGAGAAGTGATGGACTTCCTGTAGCCTTTGGGCTGATGGACCACTGTCTCGAAAGCAATGTTCGTCCAGATCACCTTTCCGCCGTCGTCTAACAGGGCATAGGGCAGATCCAGCTCCCGCAGAAGCTTTCTCTGAATTTGTCCGTATTCCGTGGCAAAGCTGACCAGTTCGTTCATAATGAGCGGCTTATTGCGGAAATACAAGGATAATGTAACGGCGAAATAGCATACCAGATATCCCGTCAGAATAATGCCTGCGCGGATGTCAATGGTAAATATAGCCACATCCATGATGCACAGAAGAATACCCAGATAAATGCCAAATTGGATATATGACTTGATGCGGCCCTTTAATCTTATTCTTTTTTTCATATGAGTACCTCGCAGGGCATAAACGCGCCCCGCTGTTTCTATTCTATCTAGGATGAATTGACTTGAATAGGAATATTATACCATACTCTTCAACAGTATGCCACAATTTAATTTGTCTGATATGGAAATGTTTTGTAAAAGTTTGCGGGTTTTGGATCGCCCGCCGACAGGTTATGAACGACACTGCAGACTGCATGACCGGAGATGCCAAAAAGGACCAACCATCCCTGCGGATGGTCAGCCCTCTCATACAGCTCTTTTATCGTCGTTTCTGCCTCAGTCCTGAACGTAAGGCATCAACGCCACATGACGCGCTCTCTTGATGGCGGCCGTCAGGGCTCTCTGATGCTTTGCGCAGTTTCCGGTAATGCGGCGGGGAAGAATCTTGCCTCTCTCGGAAACATATCTCTTCAGCTTGTTGGTATCCTTGTAATCAATTACATTGTCCTTGCCGCAGAATACGCAAACTTTTCTCTTTCTGCGGACACCGCCCTTTTTCCTTACCGGGCCATCGGGTTTCTCAGTCTTATTAAAAGCCATTTCAATGCCTCCTATCTTAATCTCTCACTTAGTTAAACGGCAGCTCCTCGTCAATGCCGTCCGGGATGTTCATGAAGCCGTCCCCTGCGCCCGAGGGTGCGGGAGCGCTGCTTCCTCCCCCTGCGTAGCCGCCATTGTTATAACCGCCTGCGTTATTGTATCCGCCTCCGGCATTCCCGCCGGACGCATTCTTACTCTCCGCAAACTCGATCTCATCCACCATGACCCGGACACTGTAGACCATCTGTCCGTCCTTGTTGGTGTAATTATCGTTCTGGATTCTGCCGCATAGGACAACCTTGGTGCCCTTGTGCAGATATCTCTCGATGAACTCCGCCTGCTTTCCAAACGCCGTGCAGTTGAAGAAATCCGCGTCGGGCTCGCCCTCCCGCTTAAATCTTCTGTCCACTGCAACGGAAAAACGGGCCACGGATGTCTGGCTGGCCCCCTGGGAATATCTCACTTCCGGGTCTCTGGTCAAACGTCCCATAAGAATCACTTTGTTCATATCGTCTCTCGCTTTCTAATTGCGCTCAGTCCTGTCTGACGACTAAGTATCTGATGACGTTGTCCATGATGCGGACACGGCTCTCGATTTCAATGGGAGCGGTGCTCTCAGCGTCAAAGCGAATGAAATAGTAGAATCCTTCTTTCATTTTCTGGATCTCGTAAGCAAGTCTCTTCTTGCCCCAATCGTCCACCTCTGTGATGACGCCGCCGAATCTCTCGATCAGAGCCTTGCATCTGTCAACGACAGCCGCTCTCTCTTCATCTTCAATCTTAGCGGACACAACTACAGCCAATTCATACTTGTTCATGCTTGTTACTTACCTCCTTCTGGTCTCTGGCCCGCACCGAATGCGAGCAAGGAATTTGATTCATCACAAATGTAAATGATAACACATATTTCCTGATATTTCAAGTGTTTTTACAGAATCTCTTTCACATTCTTCTCCAAAAGCCTGCGGGCAATCATGATCTGGTGGCCGCAGCCCTTGCATTTGAGCCGGAAATCCGCCCCTGAGCGCAGCACCTCCCACTCTTTGCTTCCGCACGGATGCTGCTTTTTCAGTCTTACCACATCTCCTACATTGATATCCATTCTCATACCCCCTGCGTGTTTTGACACGCAAACCAATCCTTTTGGATTCTATTGTAAATGTTGCCCTGACAGGAAGCCTTTTTTCGCTTTTACAGATTTCCCACAAAGAAATCTTTCACCACGCCCATGAACTCCCGCAGCAGATTGTTGGGCTCCGAGCCCAGCGGCGTGCCGGCAGCCAGTCCCTCCACGTTTTCGTATCCCTGCTTTTTCGCAATGCTCAAGGCCCGGAACACATGAAAATTGTTG
>ERZ808051.881-NODE-881-length-25058-cov-3.643889_pt1 | contig 25058 bp, 18 predicted proteins | sample MGYA00380199_ERZ808051 | MGnify/ENA primary metagenome ERZ808051 (study PRJEB31490, sample SAMN06133391) | mouse gut metagenome | isolation source: J11 | host: mice | place: China: Chengdu | collected 2015-05 ...
GGTTACATATCAGATTATCAGCCGGACGGGAAGCCGTCCAATCAATGAAGATTGTGTGGGGATGCACCAGAGGGAGCAGTGCTACGGCTTCTTTCTGGCGGACGGCCTGGGGGGCCACGGAAAGGGAGAGATTGCGTCCAAGATCGCCATAGAGCAGGCGATCATGCAGTTTCAGGCAGAGGGCGGCTCAAAGGATGTGCTGAAAGTGATCTTCGAGGCCGGGCAGGCGGGTATCCTGGAGCGGCAGCGCCGGGAGGGAAGCAGCCGGAGTATGAAGACGACATTGACTGCACTCCTGGTAGGACCAAAGGAGATCCGCTGGGGGCATGTGGGGGATTCCCGTATCTACTATTTCCAGAATAATCATCTGGTGGGCAGGACCATGGACCACAGCGTACCCCAGATGCTGGTGGCAGCCGGGGAGATCAGGGACTCCGAGATCAGGCATCACCCGGACCGCAACCGCCTGCTGCGGGTCATGGGAATCGAATGGGACAGACCGGCCTATCAGCTGGCGGAGCCCGTGGACCGCAGGGGAAAGCAGGCCTTTTTACTGTGTTCGGACGGCTTCTGGGAGCTTGTGGAGGAGAGGGAGATGACGGCTCTGCTTAAGCGGGCTTCCACCGTGGAGCAGTGGGTGGAGGATATGGAGACACTGGTCATAAAGCACGGGGCGGGCACGAACATGGACAACTATTCTGCGGTTGCGGTCTGGGTGGAGTAAGAGGCTGGGCAGCCATGTGCCCGTGGCAGGGAATCCGGAGACCCGAAAAGGGCAGCCGGAGGAAAAACTGCCGGAAAGCGGCGGGGCGCAGCCCTGTTGGTGCGGCAGTCCGGGGCGGCATGGGAAGAGGAGATTATATGGCGATTGTGCAGTGTCCCCAGGGACATTTTTACGATGATGAGAAGTACGCCGTCTGTCCCGGCTGTGAGGAAGGCGGGGAAGAGGTGAGAACCGTCAGCCTGGAGGCTTTTTCCGCCACAGAGGAAATCCGGCTTACGGCCAGCCGGCCCCGGACGCAGTCTGTCACAGGGGCCTGGGATGAGCAGAAGACAGCGGCATACGCAGAGGAGCCGCGGCTCATCGCAGGCTGGCTGGTGTGTATCGGCGGTCCCGGGCGGGGCAGGGATTACAGGCTTTACGCCGGTTTTAACCGAATTGGCAGGAACATGGGCTCGGATATCTGTATCCGGGACCCCCAGGTATCCGGAGACAACCATTGTTCTGTAGTCTATGAGGAGAGGGCGGGGGTCTTTTACCTGGTGCCGGGAAAGGGAACGGTCACGTACCTGGACGGCACTGCGGCGCAGCAAGCGGAGATCCTTTCGGAGGGAAGCAGAATCTGCCTGGGGGAGAGCGTTCTGGAGCTGGCAGTATTCTGTAAGGGAGAGCATATATGGAGCAAAATGTAGGAAACGCCGGACAGACCGGGCAGAACCGCCTGGAGCAGGTGTTCATCAACATGCCGGAAGTCCGGTTCTATTTTTCCGGGGACAGGGAGCAGACAGGGGAGAACCTGGCAGCCTACCTTGGAAGCGAAGCATTGGAACTGCGGTGGATAGAACGTTTCTCACAAACCGGGGAAAGCATCCGCTACTATGTGCTGCTGGATGTGTCGGCCTCTATCCGTGCAGGGGAATTTGACGGTATCACCCAGGCCCTGGCGGACTTTGCGGGGACCCTGCGCCCCCAGGATCAGATGGCCTTTCTGACATTTGGGGAGGAAGTGGAGGTCCTCTTTGACCTGACCGGGGAGGAACTGGCAAAGGACAAGGGCGGGGCGCTTATACGCGGACTGGAGAATACGGATCAGTACACGCTTTTGTTCGAAGCCATACAGAAAGCGGCAGAGGACGCAGGGAGCTTAACGGGGGCCCGGCCGGCCAGGCGGGTCTTCTTCGTGGTCACGGACGGCGAGGATATTGCCAAAGGGATGGCCACAAAGGAGGAGGCCCTGGAGACTCTGCAGAGGAGCAGTATCCCTGTCTACGGATTTACCGTGGCCGATGCAAAGCAGGATGCGGTGAATGCTTTCGGGGAATTTTCAAGGACTACGGGAGGCTGCCTGACCATATTGGGGTCCGGAGAGGAAAAAGAAAGCTTCGAGTCGGTGAGGCAGGAAATTCTGGATTCATACGAGGCGGTCTTTGCCGCAGATTCCAACCGGGTGTCCCACGAGACGGTGAGCGCTGTGCTGGAATTTACGGCCCAGGGGGAGAAGCGGCAGCGCAGTGTGATGCAGGATCGCTGGATACAGGACACGGAAGCCCCTGTGGTGACAGAGGTCTCTCAGGAGGGAGCCAGACAGATCCGCGTGCTGTTCTCGGAGCCGGTAGAGGGAGCGGAGGCTGCCGAGAATTTTCGCCTGGAGGGAGAGCAGGGCGCCGTTGTTCCGGCCTATGCCTCTCCGGGAAGCGCCGGGGACAGCGTCGTTTTGACCTTTTCGGAGGATCTGGCCAAAGGGGACTACGATATAGTCTGCGAAAATATCAGGGACCGCTCCATGGAGCGCAATGCCCTGGAAAGCCAAAGCCCGGCGGGGAGCCTGCAGGTGGAGGGGACCGAGGTGCCGGCGGAGACCCTGACGGAAAGCGGGGAACCGGCCGGGGAGACGAATCTGCTTAGGGACTATGGCTGGGCCGGGGTACTGGTGCTCTTGGTGCTGCTGGCAGGGGGCGTTTGGATCTTCTGGAAGCGGTTTCAGAAAAGGCAGGCAGTGGTCACCGTGGAGGGCAAGGCTGTGCTGGAATCCCGCACCCAGGTGCGCCGGCATATATCCGTGGAAGAGAAGAAATGGGAGGAGAGGCAGGTCTACTTCCATGTGGAGGGACAGAGGGAGGAAATTCCTGTGGTGATTCGAAAGAGTATGATTGTAGGCAGGGCTTCCACCTGCGAGCTGATTTTCGACGATCCGGCGCTGTCCAGACAGCACTTTGCCATAGAGCTTGACGGAGGGAATCTCATGATACGGAACCTGAGTCAGAGCGGCTATACGGAGGTGAACGGCAACCGGCTGGGCACAGGCGCATATACCCTGCGCCCGGGAGACGAGATCGGCGCAGGACGGCTGAGGCTGACCATACGCTGGTGACAGCACGCCGGCGGCAGAAAGGGACGTAAGAACGTGGAGACAGAGAGTTTACAGGGTGGGAAATATCGGGTGGAGTCCGTCCTTGGCGCGGGCGGATTCGGAATTACATACAAATGCACGGATGCGGACAGAGGGCTGGTCTGCGCGGTAAAGGAATACATGCCGGAGGCCATTGCCTCCAGAGATTCCACAGGCAGGATTGTGCCGAATGAGGAGAAGACAAGGGCCTTTCTCCATGGGAAGAAGCGCTTTCTGGAGGAGGCCCAGATACTGATGCGCATGGGAAACATCCCAGGGGTTGTCCATGTATGGGAGTCCTTTGAGGAGAACGGGACGGCATATTATGTGATGGAATTCCTGGAGGGGACTACCCTGAAGCGGCTGATGCGCTCCATGGGAGGGAAGCTTCCGTATCCGCTGGCCTGCGAGGCCATAAAAAAGGCGGGCGCTGCCCTGGACATGATTCACAGGCAGGCGGGCATTTTCCACCGGGACATCAGCCCGGAGAACATCATGGTGATGCCGGACGGCGCTATCAAAATCATTGACTTCGGCAGCGCGAAGCTCATGTCCGTGTCGGAGAACCAACAGTTCTCCGTGGTGCTGAAACCGGGCTTCGCCCCGCCGGAGCAATATGCCAGCAACTTAAGCCAGGGGAGTTTTACGGATGTGTATGCGCTGGCCGGCACCTTTTACTATGCGGCTTCGGGGCGGATGATTCCTGTGGCGCCTGACAGGCTCATGGGCGCCCGGGTGGAGGATTTGTCCGGATTGGTGGCGGAGTGCAGCCGGGAGACTGCCGCTGCGGTGGAGCAGGCGCTAATGCTGGATCCCAAGTTCCGCACCCAGACCGTGTCGGAGTTCATCGACGGCATTTTGCAGGGAACCTGCGGCAACCGGACGCAGCGCCCGGCCGTACCCGGGAATGCGGATCTGGGAGAGAGCCGGCCGTCCCGGGAAACTGCGGCCTCAGAGAACATCCGGACCCTGCAGAAGACCCTTGACATGGAGCCGGAGAGACAGGACGCCTGGCTGGAGGTGGTGGTGGGGGCATGCGCCGGAAAGAGATATCCTTTTGCAGCGGATATCCCCGTGACCGTGGGCCGGTCTCCGAAGAAGAGCCAAATCGTCTTAAGCGGCCATCCGGAGATCAGCGGCTGCCATTTTAAGCTCTTGTACGCACCGCAGAAAGCAGGGTTCTATGTGATCGACGAGTCCGTGAACGGGCTGTATTATCAGGGAGTCCGTCTGGAGAAAGGGAAGAAATACAAGGTGTTCCCGGGAGACCGGCTCGGAGTGGGGAGCATGCAGTGCGTGATTACGGTAGGGGTGGAGAGCGATGGTAGATGAGAGCAGGGTCGTGACATTGAATCTGGAGGAGACGGACAGCGGGAGCGGACTGCGGTATACCGCATATTCCGTACCGGGTGCAAGGGAGAGCCAGCAGGACGCCTTGTTCGTGGGGGAGGGATCCGGAGCCGTTCTGGCAGTGGTCTGCGACGGCATGGGCGGTATGACAGGAGGGGAGAAAGCCAGCGCTTTGGCGGTCCGGATGCTGGCGGAGACCTTTTTCCAAAGAGAGCCGTCGGATGTGCCGGGCTTTTACCGGGGAATCGTCGGGGACATAGACAAGGCCGTCTACGGGCTGGAGGACAATGGGAAAAGGCTGGGAGCCGGTACTACGATAGTCGCTGTGACAGTGCGGCCGGAGGGGCTCTACTGACTGTCCGTGGGGGACAGCCGTATCTATCTGCTGCGCCGCGGCCAGATGCTCTGCCCGGTGCCTGCCCACAATTACCGTCTGCTCCTGGACGGGATGCTGGCGGAGGGCGCCATCGATGAAGCAAAATACAGACAGGAACTGCCCAAGGCGGAGGCTCTGATCAGCTTTCTGGGAATGGGCGGGGTGGAACGGATGGAAGTGAATCCCAACCCTTTCCGACTGGAGGAGGGAGACCGGATCCTGCTGTGCAGCGACGGACTTTACAAGAGCCTGCCGGATGGGCGGATTCAGGAAATCCTGGAGGGCAGGATGCAGTTGGGGGCAAAGGTGCGGCAGCTGGTGGAGGAGGCGGTACAGGCCGGGGGACGCAGGCAGGACAATACCAGCGTGATACTGCTCCAGGCGTAACGGGCAGTGCGGACGGTATAGGGCAGGCGTTTTGGCCTCGGGAGCCGCAGTTTTTGCGGGATCAGATTTGTGACGATGGCTGTGACTTCAAATTGGCTGTTGTTTCAAATAGATAAATTTAAAGGAGGTTTTTTGGAATGAATCTGAAGAGATGTAATAACGGTCATTTTTATGATGCGGATAAATTTACTACCTGTCCGCATTGCAACCCCACAGTCTCTGCATCGGAGGTTACGGTTGCCATGGATCCCGGGGATATGGATCCCCAGGTCAGGGCGGCGGCAGGCGCTTTCGGGGATGAAGACAGCAAGACCGTATCCCTGCAGGATGCCGTCAGTGCGGCTGTAGAGAGGGAAGCAGCGGCGCCTGCCGCGCCTGCGGCATCCTATGGGGCGTCCGACGACTCCAAGACTGTCAGCTTCTATGCGGCATCCTTTGGCACGGAGCCCACGGTAGGATGGCTGACCTGTATCGAGGGAGACCACTATGGGAAGAGCTTTCCGCTGAAATCCGGCAGAAACTTCATCGGCCGAAATCCGGATATGGACGTGGCGCTGACCGGAGATCAGAGCGTATCCAGAGAGCGTCACGCGGTGCTCATCTATGAGCCCAGAGCGAAATGCTTTATCGCCCAGGCAGGAGACGCCAGAGAGCTGTTCTACCTAAACGACAAAGTGGTGCTGAACAACGAGATGATGAAGAACTACGACATCCTCTCCGTTGGCAATGAGAAGCTGATTTTCGTGGCTCTGTGCGGTCCGGAATTCAGTTGGGAGGATCACCCGAAAAAGGAAGAGGTATGATTTTTTATCAGGAGGGAGAGATACATAAATGAAGAATAAGAGCAAGATTCGTATGACACTGATGGTTATGGGGCTGGTGCATCTCATCGCGTATTTTGTGCTGCCTTACGGAAAACTGTCCGGGCTTATGGGGGGCCTGGGGGATTTGGGAAGCGCGCTGGGACTTGGGGACATGTACCCGAAGAATCTGACGGGCCTGGCAGTGTCGAAGATGTCCGATATGCTGGGAGGCGGCCCGGGAGTCACCTTTCTGTTTCTGATTCCGGTGATTTTAGGACTGCTGGTTTTGGCTTTAAACCTGATGGGAAAAGGGCGGCTCAGCTACGGATTTTCTGTGGGCCTGAGCCTGGTGTCCATTGTGGTGTACGGAATTATTATGGCCTGCATAGCTGCGTTCGCAGCGGCAGGCTACGGCATAAGCTTCGGCGGCCCCGTTCTGCTGGCGCTGTCTGTGGCCCAGTTCGTGGTGTCTGTCGTGGGATGCGTGAAAAATGACGGCGGGAAAGCGAAAGCGTCCGGCGGAAAGAATGTGAAAGCCGGCAGGAAAGACGGCAAGCTGATCGGCGTCAGAGGCACTTACATGGGCGCGGAGATTCCTGTGAAGAGCGGAGACAAAGTTGTAATCGGCCGTGATCCGTCCGTATGCAGCATTGTGGTCAAGGATGAAAAGGCTTCCAGGAGACATTGCGAAGTAAGCTATAATGCGGATAACGGCATGTATATGGTGACAGATCAGTCCTCAAACGGGACTTTCGGCGGTGACGGAAAGCGGCTCCCCGAGAGGACGGCAGTACCCATGTCCGCAGGCAGCACCATCCAGATCGGCAAGGACGGGGATGTGTTCCGGCTGGGCTGAGTGTGAGGTGCGCAGGGGCATTCTTCCAAGCGTGTCCCTTGCGCTTTGCTGGCCCCGGTATTGATTGTTCTTGACAACAGGACTGCATTCTGCTGGACTGCGGCGAAGCGGCATGTCGGGAAGTGTAGAAAATACGCTGATGTAAGGGCATTACGGACTTCTGTGGCAGCAGGCTTTGCCGCAGAAGTCTTTGTCATGAGAGGAAATCCGCCGCAAGGTATGAGGGAGGAGAAAAGGATGAGGGATCCGAACAGGCTGTGCCTCGGATGTATGAATGAGTGGGGGGATTCCGCCAGGCCGTGTCCTGTATGCGGATTTGTCAGGGACGGATATGAGAAGCCGCCCAGGTGGCTGCCCCTGAAGCATGTGCTGAACAAAAAATATATGATCGGAAAAGCCATCGGAGAGGGCGGTTTCGGCATCACCTATCTGGGCTGGGACTTGAATCTCCAGGTGCGGGTGGCCGTCAAAGAATACTTTCCCATGGGGCTTGCCACCAGGGAGACAGGGGCCGGCAGGGGCAATACCATCACTGCGCTTTCCGGCGCCCGGCAGGAGAGCTACCGCCAGGGGCTGGAGAAATTCATGGCGGAGGCCAGGAATCTGTCCAAATTTTATCAGCTGCAGGGCATCGTGGCCGTAAAGGATTTCTTTTTTGAAAATGATACCGCGTATATGGTGATGGAATATGTGGACGGCATCACTCTGGGCGCTTATCTGAAAGAGCGGGGAGGACAGCTGGGGGAGCAGGAGGTGCTGCAGCTCTTTCATCCGGTGATGGAGTCCCTGAAAGTGGTGCATCAGGCGGGCATTGTCCACCGGGACATCAGCCCTGACAATATTATGATGACTAAGGACGGCAGGATGAAGCTCATTGACTTCGGCGCGGCCAGATTCGCGGGAGGGGACACGGAGCGGAGCCTTACTATTATCTTAAAGCACGGCTATGCGCCTGCGGAGCAGTACCAGAGCCATGGGAACCAGGGACCTTGGACGGATGTGTACGCTATCTGCGCCACCATGTACCGGATGATCACAGGAAAGGTGCCGCCCGGCGCCATGGACAGGCTCCACGAGGACACGCTGGAGGAATTCTCCGCCCTGGGCTTTCAGGTGTCGGAGCGGACGGCATATGTGATTCTGGACAGGGGGATGGCCATCAAGGTGGAGAACCGCTGCCGGAGCATGGAGGAGCTGATGGAGGCGCTCTACGGCGCCGGGAAGTTTCGCAGGCAGAGAGGGAAGCGTATGCTGCCTGTGATTTTGGGTGTGTCCGTGGCGGGGGCTCTGTGCCTTGGCATAGGGGCATATCTGATAGCAGGGCAGATGGCGGGGGATATATCTGACGGACAGGGAGCAATCGGGGCAGGGGCTCAGGTTTCACCGGGACAGCCCCAGGGAGGTTCCGATTCAGGGGACACTTACGGTTCCGGGGGACAGGATCCGGCAAAGCTGCCGGCGCGAAAGGAGGCGGAGCCGGTATCGCCGGAGGAATTGGCCGCCCTGCAGCAGGAGGCCGCGGAGGCGGCGGGCAGACTGCAGGCGGGGGCATACCATCTGATTTCGCTCCAGGATGACGGCACCGTGGCAGCCAGCGGTATGAACCGTTACGGAAATCTAAATGTGGGCAAATGGAGCGGCATCCGCTCCGTCTGTGCAGGCCCGGGCCACACGGTGGGAGTCCGGGAGGACGGAAGCGCCGTGGCCGCAGGGGACACTTCAGAGGGAAAGTGCGCGGTGGATACCTGGAAAGGGCTTGTGAAAGCGGCTGCCGGAGAGAATCATACGCTTGGGCTTAGGGAGGACGGCACCGTGGTGGCTGCAGGCGCAAATACCCAAAATCAGTGCAATGTGTCCGACTGGAGCGGGATACGGGATGTGGCCGCAGGCGGAAACCACTCTCTGGGTCTGCGCGAAGACGGAACAGTAGTTGCCGCGGGAGACGATGCCCAGGGCCAGTGCCGGACCGCAGAGTGGACGGATATCGTTCAGATTGCCGCCAGAGGGAATGTCAGCGCAGGGCTGAAAGCGGACGGCAGCATTGTAATAGCGGGGGACAGCGGAGCGTTTGAGGATGCCCTTTCGTGGAAGCAGGTCATAGCCATTTCCCTCAGTGAGGGTTGTCTGGCGGGAATCTTGAGCGACAGGACGGTGGTGGTCGCGGGAAGTTCTATCATATCCCAGGACAGGGTGGCCTCATGGGAGGGAATAGAGGCCATTGCGGCGGCGGACGAGACTTTGTTCGGCAGGAAAGCGGACGGCAGCATCGTCAGGACCACCTATGAATACGGCAATGCCGCCAGAGAGGAGCTGCGGGGACTGAAGAAAGCGGTATCCGGAGGCGGGTATCTTGCAGGGCTTAAAAATGACGGCACAGTGCTGGTATGGGGCTTGGCAGGAGAGGATTTCGGACAGGCGGCAGTCAGCGGCTGGAGCGGGATACAGGATGTGGCAGCCTGTAGGGACGCCGTATTCGGGGTAAGGGAGGACGGTACGGTTCAGGTCATCGGCCAGGGCTATGAGGAGGTGTCCCACTGGACGGGCATACAGAGGATAGAGGCCTGCGACGGGATCGTGCTGGGCCTGGGCACGGACGGAAAAGTAAGGGCTGCCGGAGCGAATGCCCGGGAGCTGGAAATAAGCAGTTGGGAAAATGTCCGGGCCATATCGGCAGGAGACCGGGGAACGGTAGTGGCGGTGCTTGATGATGGAAGCATAGTCGGAAGCGGCCGGGAATTTATGTACGGAGAGCCGCATACGGAGAGCATCTCTTCCGCCAAGTCCGTGGCCTGCGGCATGTATCATGCGGTCATCGTCCTGGAGGACGGCACCGTAAAAGTCAGTACCATCAGCGCAAGGAACAATGGCGGATACGGCAATGTCTATAGCTGGAGGGATGTGGTGCAGGCGGCCGCAGGCGCGGAACACACGGTTGGGTTAAAGTCGGACGGAACTGTCCTGGCTGCGGGCTCCAACGCCAACGGCCAGTGTGAGGTCAGCGGCTGGACGGATGTGGTCTGTGTGGCGGCAGGAGAGTATTATACCCTTGGCATACAGTCCGATGGGACGCTGCTGGTGGCCGGAAAGCTGCCCGGGGAGTTCTGAGGACTTGGACGGACTCGGTCTACGAGAGTTTCACTGCAGGATCCGGAAGCCATGCTAGACGCAAGCGCTTCAGGGGATGCAGCTTCGGGAACAGATACGGATTTCAGGAAGAAAGGACGGGAGAAAGGAATGGATATCAATCAGTTGTGTCCGGGTTGTATGCGGGAATTGCCCGGGGCGGAACACGGAAAGTCCGGGGCAAACGAGAGGGGCCGGCAGAAAGCGGGGAAATGTCCCCGCTGCGGTTTTGACGCCGCTGCCTACCGGCAGAACAGCCGCTGTCTGCCGCTGTATACCATCCTCGCGGGGAAATATCTGGTGGGCGCGGTGCTGGGAGAGGGCGGCTTCGGCATCACCTACATGGGCTACGACCTGAACATGGAGACGCGGATCGCCATTAAGGAGTACTTCCCGGTGGAGCTGGTGAGCCGCGATACCACGTCCATGACCGGGGACAGGGTCATTTCCCTGAGCGGGGACAAAAGCGTCACCTACAAGCAGGGCCTGAAAAAATATGTGACAGAGGCTCAGAATGTTTCCCGGTTCTCCGAGACGCCGGGCGTGGTGTCTGTAAAAGACTTCTTCTACGAGAACGAGACCGCCTACATCGTCATGGAGTACATAGAGGGCCAGAGCCTGAAAGATTACTTAAAAGAGCGTGGCGGCAGGCTATCTGAGGAAGAGGCGCTGGATATCATGAAACCGGTGCTGGAGGCTTTGGTGAAAGTCCACGAAGCCGGGATCATCCACCGTGACATCAGCCCGGACAATATCATGCTGACATTTGGGGATGGAGGGGACGGTGGGGAATATAGCGGCGCTGCAGGACCGAAAGCGGAATACAAAGCTGTACCAGAGCAGGCTTTCGCCGCAATAGGAAATAGGGAATCCGGCATGAGAGCTGCAGCAGACAGGAGCAGCACAGGCGGTAGGGCAGGGGAAGCCGGCAGGATCCATACAGGCAATGGGGCAGGAACAGAAACAATGGCTGCAGACAGAGGACGACAGATAGATAATAGCCGCCATGTGACTTCCGTGAAGCTCATAGACTTCGGCGCCGCCCGCATGACGGAAAAGAATGATCAGAAGTCCCTGACCATCATCTTAAAGCACGGTTACGCCCCGGAGGAGCAGTACCGCACCCATGGCGAACAGGGCCCCTGGACGGATGTGTACGCGCTCTGCGCCGTGTTCTACCGGATGCTCACCGGCCAGACCCCTGTGCCCGCTATGGACAGGCTGTTTCGGGACGATCTGAAGTCATTGGAAGAATTGAACGCAAATGTCACCAAATCCACCCAGGCAGCCATCCTGAAAGGCCTGGCCGTAAAGCGGGAAGACCGCATCCGCACTGTCACGGAGCTGATGCAGGCTCTGTATGAAAGGAAAGCCATAAAGAATCATTCCGGCAGGAAGCTTTTTTGGGCTGCGGGAATCTGCTCAGGCTGTCTGCTGCTGGCGGCCGCTGCAGGGGCGATTATACTGTGGTCGCATCCACAGGAACAGAGTAAGGGAAATATCCCGGAAATCAATCCGGCGGAGAACGGTTCAGAACCAGAAGCCATTGCGCCGGAAATAGGAGCGACAGTGGAATTTGAGGCGGAAGAGCTGGGAGAGACAGTGGCATTTCCGGATTCCCAGACCAGCCTCAGTATCGGAGGAAACCATGCTTTGTTTGTAATGCCGGACGGCACTGTAAAGGCCAGAGGCGCAAATGCGTACGGGCAGTGCATGGTAAAAGACTGGAGGGATATTGTGGCAGTGTCCGCGGGTCCCTGGCATTCTCTTGGCCTGCGCTCGGACGGAAAGGTATTTGCCGCCGGGAGGAATGGGAATGGGGAATGCGATGTGGATACCTGGGAAAATGTGGTTTCCATTGCAGCCGGCGGAAATGATGTCAGCTATGGGTTGACGGCAGAGGGAAAGGTCCTGGCCTGTGGGATGAACACAGGAGACCATTTCAGCCATGCGGCGGAGTGGGAGGATATTGTCGCCATTACGTCTACGGACTGGGGCGGCGTAATAGGACTGGACAGGGAGGGTACGGTCCATTACGCAGGCAGCGCTGAGGGCGTGGACGAGGACGGTTCTCTGCGTCCGTTCAGATTTGAGGAGGAATATCTTCCGGTATCCGGATGGATGGGAGTGAAGCATCTGTTTCTGTTCTCCCAGGATACACTTCTGGGACTGAAAGAGGACGGAAGCCTGATGTCCGCATATATCACGGAAAATGCGGTGCCCCATGATACGCTGCTTTCTGTAGAAGCATGGCAGGAAATAGGACAATTGGATGTAGGATGGCCTGTGATGGGCGTCAAAAGAGACGGTACGATGGTCTTTGGCAACGACTCGGATGTCATTGATATGCAGGGGGCTTTAAGCGAATGGGATCAGGTACAGGCCGTGGGAGTAATGGGTGGTATGGCAATCGGACTTGGGAAAGACGGTACCATTCTGGAATATCGGCAGAATGTGGGGAATGCGGATATAGAGACCATGGACAACCTGGAGTGGATTCATGTGCTGGAGTCTTCGGACGGCGATAACCTGGTAGCCATGGACAGGGAGAATAGAATTCTGACCCATGGCGGCGGAGGGATATATCTGAACCCGCTGGAGACGTTGAATACGGCGGAAGAAATGTCTGCCCGGATGATTGCGGATTTCGTGGGAGAGGATGCGGTGGTTCTGAAAGACGGCAGAGTCTGCTTTTACAGGGACTGGGCCGGCGGCGGAGCCTGGATGGGGGATGCGGAGCCATATGCAGGGGAACATGTCATGCAGGCGCTGGAATTGCAGAGGAGATATCAGAGGCATCTGTATGCGTTCCTGCTCGAAGACGGACATGTAGAAATCTGCCTGGCGGGACCTGATTTAGAGAATGGGGCGCTGGCGGAGGAGATGGAGAGGCAGAGACAGAGCGTAACGGGAGCGGAAAGCTGGGAGGAAGTGGTCCAAATAGCCGGAAGCGCGCAGAACGGCCTATATGGATTGCACCGGGACGGTACCGTCAGCCTGGCCAGGGCAGGAGGGACGAAAAAACTGGAAAACTGTCAGGGGATAACAGGGCTTGCAGGCCGGGGGGGAGATATCCTTGGCGTGAGAGAGGACGGCACCGTGGAAGTGATAGCGGCCGGAGAGTATGCGGTTATGTTCGGGAGGACGCAGGTGTCTGCCTGGACCGGCATTCAGGATATTTCCATGGGAGAGAGCCATGTGGCCGGGCTGAGAGAAGACGGCACTGTAATTGCGGCCGGAAGCAATCACGAGGGACAGTGCGATGTGGAGGACTGGACCGACGTGATATACATGACCACAGGAAGAAACTGTACTTTGGGGATTACCAGCGCCGGACAGCTGAAAATGGCCGGTGAGCTGTATTAGAATCGGAAGATTCTCTATAGTGCAACAGGCACAGGAGCCCAGAGGCTGTGTCCGCAGTATCCGGCGGATCTGCCCATAAACAGCGACAGCCGGTTCAAACCGGATCTGTCCGGCCGGAGGCCGGAACAAAAGGTTGCGGGATATGACATTTTGTGATAAGATAAATTGCAAATCAGCTGTTGAATATACGGTTTACCTGAAAGAGGGAGGACTGATATGAACGATTATGTGATATGCATGGATGCTTCCGGGGACATTGTCCGGGAGACGGCGCGGGAGAACGGTATTGAATTCGTGCCCATGGAGTATTCCCTGGGGGAGGAGATGCGCACGTCCAGGGGATGCGAGGACGAGGCGGTGCTGAAGCGTTTCTATGACGGACAGCGGGGCGGAGACCTGACCAGGACTTCCCAGATTTCCCCCTATATGTACGAGGAATATTTCGGGAAATTTCTGCGGGAGGGCAAATCAGTGCTGTATTTCTGTCTGTCCAGCGGACTGTCGGCTACCTATGAAAGCTCCATGCTGGCTGCCGGAAATCTGAAAGAAGAGTATCCGGAACAGGATATTCTGTCAGTGGATACCTTGGCAGCTACCGGCGGCATGGGCATTCTGGCGGAACGGGCCATTGAGAACCGGAAAAACGGCATGGGCCTGCGCGAGAACTTTGAGGATGTCAGCGCCCTGATTCCGAATCTGCGCCATTTCTTCATGGTGCAGGATCTGATGTACCTGAAGCGGGGCGGCAGAGTCGGCGCTGCCACCGCCATCGTGGGCTCTGCGCTGAACATCAAGCCAATCCTGAAGATTGACGAGAAAGGCAAGCTGGTGACCATAGACAAGAAGCGGGGCAACAAGGCGGCCATGACGGCGCTGTTTACCTATTTAAAAGAAAACCACAATCCGAAGCTGTGCAGGACCGTATATATCTGCGATGCGGACACGCCGGAGCTGGCCGATGCCCTGGTGGAGAAAGTAAAGGAGGAGGGCATTGACGCGGAGGTTCGCCGCACCATGCTGTCCCCCATCATCGGAGCCCATACCGGGCCGGGAATGCTGTCCATGATTTTCATCGGAAAATGACGGCATTGCAGAGAGGATGCGGGTATACGCCCGGTGGCACCCTGCAGAACGGATAAAAGCGGATTTCGGATTTACAAAGGACGACTTGTACGAAAGAGAATAGATCTGCGGAAGAAAGTCTCATTGGAATATTTCAGTGGGCTTTTTTTCGTGGGCTGACAGGGCTGCGTATTTTGGACTATCCGTCCAATGACGAAAGGAAAAATTTATGTTATGATGGACTAAACGGGAAGAAAGGGGATGGAGCCGAATGGGACGGAATGAAACGGAGGCAAAGGGAAACGTGAAATCCGACAGTTTATATCTGCACATTGATTCGGTAAAGACCGGCAGGCGGCTGGAGCGGCTGATAAGGCAGAGGGGATATTCGGTGAGGGACATACAGTGCCTCCTGCGCTTATCCTGCCCCCAGCCGGTGTATCGATGGATGCGGGGACAGATACTGCCATCGGTAGAGCATTTGTTCGTCTTGGCCAAGCTGCTTCAGGTACATATGGAGGAACTGCTGGTACCTTTGTATGAAATGCCGGGAGAAGCGCCTGGAGCGGGAGACAGGAACTGTCCAGAGCGTTTGAGATGGAGGCGGATGACTGCGTACAGCTGTAAATATCTATATTGGAAAGCGGCATGAAGTCGGCATGAAGCGGGGACCGAAATGTTTCATTTTATGATAGATCTGGAGAATACTCGGAGCAAAGGCCTGCAGGGGGCGGAATATCTTTCTCCTGACGATCATGTGACGGTTTTTTACAGTGAGTCCTGTCTGAAAGTGGAGAAAGGAAAGCTGCAGCAGATCATCGATGCGGGCAGCGTTCTGGACATCTGCCGTCTGCAGAGGAACGGCAAAAATGCGCTGGATTTCTATATCACCTCCAGAATCGGGGAGCTCTTCGGCGCCGGATACCAGGGGATAGTGGCCATTGTGAGCAGTGACAAGGGATACTGTGCCGTACAGGATTATTGGGCAAAATGCGTGAAGCCTGCCAGGACGGTGATTTTACAGCCGAATATCGAGCAGTGCATCGGCTGCTCCAACGAGAACAGCGCCAGGAGAGGGATGATTCAGGAGAGACTGCGGGAAGTGAATCTGGAGACCCAGTACGGCCTGTATGGGGAACATCTGAAAATGAGGCAGATACTGGAGGACAGCTTCGCGGATACGGCCTACAGGGATCTGCTGGGACAGATTATAAATGTGGTGGAAAGACAGAAAGGGCACGGACGCAGGGTGCTGTATCTGGATACAATCAAGCGATTCGGCAGGGAGAAAGGGCTGGAGATATACACGAAGATAAAGCAGACAATGTGAACAAAAGAGAACGCAGTAATGGAGGAAGAGCCTCGTTGCTGGCAAATGCAGAAGCGAAACGGAAGACTGCCAAAAGCGAAGGAGGTATCTATGAGGGACTGGATCGTTATCAACGGAAAGAGAGTTATCTGGGAGGATTTTGTAGGGATTCTGGACTATTACAGGTATAAGAGCATTATCCGGGAGAGGAGTCGTGATGTCAGGAATCAGTATAATTACATGTTGTATGTGTTGCAGGAACTGGCCTGCGACTATCACGAGGGCAGCGATTACGTGCTTGACCACATGGAAGACTTCATAACCAGGCATTATATGAAGATGCCCAAAGAACGCAGACTCCCTGAGGCACTGGAGGAGCTTTTCAACCAGATGCAGGCAAGGCTTCACATTGATCTGTCCGAAATGCTGGACGAATGTGTGCAGAATTCGCAGAAGACCTATCAGGACATGCAGGATGCGCAGAAGCGGGAGAGCGAAAGGCTCGCTCTGATCCGCTCGCTTTCCGTAAAGCACAGCGAGATCAACAGCAGGGAATTGCCAAAAAAGGTGTCCTATCTGATGCATTTGCAGAAAGCGAAAACCGGATGCAAGGGATACAAGGTAAAGGAGCAGGAGATCCGTGCCACGGGCATGTGGTGCGAGCTTCTGATCCGCAGCCTCTCGGTAAATACCATAACCAATGGTCTGATGAAGCGGGCGGTGGAAAATGACATCCTGTCCGAGATAGAACTGTCGGATCTGCTTCGAACCAAATGCCATATAGATACAGAGTATGAAAAGTACGCGGCGGAGCTTTCAGGCCTGTCCCTGGACGAGCCTGTGGATATCTATATAAAGGATTTCCTCGAACTGTGCGAGCCCAGGTTCCGGGAAATTTTGGGGATAAGGGAGGAAATTCTGGGGAAAGAGGGCGGAAAATAACTGCTAATAAGCGCAGCGTTAAAGAAGAAAGGCTGTGGCAAAAGACTGATAAAAACTGTAGAAAGACCGCGGCGTTCGAAAATGGGGTTGACAAATATTTCTAATAAGTACATAGGTGCATAATGCAAGATGGAGCGGACAAAGTTGTCTTTCTGAAAAGGGAGATATCTTTGTCTTTTTTTGCTCGTTTTTTCATTCATTTTTCAGAAGCTGGGTGTCATATGACGAAATATACCTTTATTACAGGAGGCGTGGTCTCAGGGCTCGGCAAGGGAATCACCGCTGCGTCTCTGGGGAGACTTTTGAAAGCTAGAGGCTTGAATGTGGCAGCACAGAAGCTGGATCCGTATATCAATGTGGATCCCGGCACCATGAGCCCCTATCAGCATGGGGAAGTCTATGTGACGGAGGACGGCACGGAGACGGACCTGGATCTGGGGCATTATGAGCGGTTCATCCATGAGGACTTGATTTTTAAGTCGTCATAAAAGCTATGTTCTGGACAGGAGAGGCTATATCCCGGATAGGAAAGAGATATAGCATTGGATGCGGATTGCAGATATTGCACATTCTATGGTTGGCAGATTCGGGCTGATATGGTAAAATAATGGTTATGGTAAATTAAATTTATTAAAGTGAATAATCACACAAATACTGGACAATCGCAATGGTTTTCTGTATGATTATGGTAAAATGACCTTTTTTAGGGCAAGCAGCGGCCGGATGGCCGACCTGCCATGTGCGTTGCTGTGCACATGGTAATTTACTCAGGCCATAAGCTGACGAGCCGCCGCCTCGATTAATGCCAGCAGGCGTATGGCCGTAAAGGAGCGTAATGGACGATGAACATCCGATGCGTTGTGGAGCGAATTACATACCAGAATCCGGAAAACGGCTATTCCGTGCTGAAAGTCCATGTGAAAGGCTATGACGACCTGGTCACAGTGGTGGGGAACCTCTTGGATGCCAATGTAGGCTCCGTGCTTTTGGTGGAGGGGAACTGGAAAGTGGACACCAAGTATGGCCGCCAGTTTATGGCAGTAAGCTGGGAAGAGACGCTGCCCGCCACGGTCTATGGCATGGAGAAATACCTGGGCAGTGGGCTGATTAAGGGCGTGGGACCAAAGTACGCAAAGAAAATCGTCCAGAAATTCGGGACAGAAACCTTTACTGTCATAGAAGAAAATATCCAGCTTCTTATAGAGATACCTGGCATCGGACACAAGCGCGTCCGCATGATAGAGGAAAGCTGGGAGCGGCAGAAAGAGGTAAAAAATGTCATGCTTTTCCTCCAGGAGCATGGTGTCAGCACAGCCTTTGCCGCCAGGATATACAGACAGTATGGAAACGAGAGCATTGCCAGGATGAGAGAGAACCCCTTTCAGCTGGCGGACGATATCTGGGGTATCGGATTCAGGACCGCAGACGGTATTGCGCAGAAGCTGGGTATTGGAAAAGAGGCTTATGTCCGTCTTCGCAGCGGCATCATGTACACCTTAAGCGAACTGGCCGATGAGGGGCATGTGTACGCGCACAAAGAACAGCTGATCCAGAAAGCGGCAGTTCTGCTGGAGGCCGACGAGGGCTGCGTTGTCATGACCATGGATCAGATGCTTAAGGACAAAGATTTAATCCAAGAGGAGGATGCTGTTTATCTGCCTCCTTTCTATTATGCGGAGACAGGCACGGCCAATAAACTAAAGCGTCTGGCCCAGGCTCCGGCTGACGACAGGCTCTGGGTGCGGCTGGCCAAAGCCAGACAGGAGAGCGGGAACAAGGCTCTCTCCGTGGACGTGGCCAGGATTGAGGAATCCGTAGGCATGCATTATGATGAGATACAGGCAGACGCCATCAGACGCGCCGCCATGGCAAAGGTGATGGTTTTGACAGGAGGGCCCGGCACCGGCAAGACCACCACCACCCAGGGAATCATCGCTGCTTACCGGGCATACGGCCTGAAGATCCTGCTGGCGGCTCCCACGGGCAGGGCTGCCAAGCGGATGACAGAGGCCACCGGCCTGGAGGCAAAGACTATCCACAGGCTGCTGGAATGCAAGCCGCCCCAGGGCTACCAGAAAGATGAGGGGAACCCTCTGGAGGGGGATGTGCTGATCGTGGACGAGTGTTCCATGATCGATATCGTGCTGATGAATTCTCTGCTAAAGGCAGTTCCGGCAGGAATGCGGCTGATCCTGGTGGGGGACATTGACCAGCTGCCCTCGGTGGGAGCCGGGAACGTGCTGCGGGACATCATTGATTCCGGAAGCTTTCCGGTGATCCGGCTGACCAGGATCTTCCGGCAGGCACAGGAGAGCCGGATCGTCATGAGCGCCCACAGGATCAATGCCGGGCAGATGCCGGACATTTCCAACGGAAAGGGAACGGACTTCTTTTTCCTCCAGCGGGAGGAGCCGGAGGAGGCAGCGGCGGAAATCGTCAGGCTTGTGAAAGAGAAACTGCCGCGCTATTATCATGTGGGAGCAGCCGCGGTACAGGTGCTGACCCCCATGCAGAAAGGCGTGGTGGGAGCCACCAATCTGAACCTTGCGCTCCAGGAAGCCCTGAATCCGGAGGGCGAGGGGCTGCGGCGCAGCGGTTTCGTATATCGCGCCAATGATAAGGTAATGCAGATCAAGAATAATTACGACAAAGAAATCTTCAACGGAGACATCGGCACCATTGAGTCCGTGGATGTGGCGCAGCGGATACTCACCGTGAACTTTGATAATCGGAGAATCGAGTATGAGGCAGCGGAGCTGGACGAGCTGGTGCATGCCTATGCCACCACCATCCACAAGGCCCAGGGGTCGGAGTACCCCATTGTGGTAATGCCGGTGCTGATGACCCATTTCGTGATGCTCCAGAGGAACCTGATCTACACCGGCATCACCAGGGCCAAAAAGATACTGGTGATGGTGGGGACGAGGAAAGCCCTTGCCTACGCGGTGGGAAACGTGACCGTGACGGCGCGCAACAGCATGCTAAAGGCACGGCTGTCAGAGGAGATAATGACGCAAGGGGGGCGTACGACAGCCTGACAGTCAGGAGGACTGAGAGGCGTTTCGCTGGGCAATTAGGCTTTTCACCAGCTTCTCCACCTCTTCCAGACAGGCTCCGCAGACGGTACCTGCGCCGGTGATTCCCTGTACTTCCTCCACGGTATCGGCTCCGGAATCCACGGCCTCTTTGATCGCGCCGGCTGTGACGGCCTGGCAGTTACAGATGATTCGCTCTAAATCCATACATTGTCACCATCCTTTCGGGGACAGTATGTGCATAAACCGAAATTTTATGTGAATTTCACATCAGATAAGGAGAAACCAATGACAAAGAAACAGCGGGCACTGAAAATCATCGAGAGATTAAAGGAGGAGTATCCCCAGGCAGACTGCACGCTGGAATATGACCAGGCATGGAAGCTGCTGGTGAGCGTGCGCCTGGCTGCCCAGTGCACAGATGCCCGGGTGAACGTGGTGGTGGAGAAATTATATGAAAAGTTTCCGGACGTGAACGCCTTGGCAGAAGCTCCTGCGGAGGCCATAGAAGAGATCGTCCATCCCTGCGGGCTGGGGAAAAGCAAGGCCAGGGACATCAGCGCCTGCATGAGGATGCTTCGGGACGAATACGGCGGGAAAGTGCCGGACGACTTCGATAAGCTGCTGGCTCTGCCCGGCGTAGGGCGTAAGAGCGCCAATCTGATCATGGGGGATGTGTTTGGGAAGCCGGCCATCGTTACGGATACCCACTGTATCCGCCTGGTGAACCGTATGGGGCTGGTGGACGGCATCAAGGAGCCGGCAAAGGTGGAAAAGGAGCTCTGGAAGATCATTCCGCCCGAGGAGGGGAATGATTTCTGCCACCGTCTGGTAGATCATGGCAGGGCAGTCTGCACGGCGCGTACAAAGCCTTACTGCGATAAGTGCTGTCTGCAGGATATCTGCAAAAAGGCAGGAGTATGACAAAGTACATTTCCACCGAAGTAAGAACCGCAAATAAGATCACAAATTCAATTTCCAGGCAACAGGCGCAAGGCCGCCAGAGTGCAAAGAGATGCACATCTCTTAGAGATAAATCAATATCTCCTGGAGGGAATTGAGATAGGAGGCAAAATGGAAGAATTGAAGAAACTGATGCAATCGGAATGGCGGGACAGGCTGAAGCACTGGCTCCGCACCCTTAGGGAGGATTTCTATGAGCCTTTGGGAGAGATTTCATGGGAGGCATTTCCCACCATGGACTACCTGACTCGCGAAGAGGCGCTCGGGGGCAAGTTTGAGCCAGTGAAGCCAGGATATACCTGGGGAAAGCTTTGGGAATACTGCTGGTTCAAGGGAAGTATTGATCTCCCTGAGGAAGCGCAGGGGCAGCGGATCGTCATGGATCTGCAGCCCGGCGGAGAGTCCACGGTGTTCATCAATGGAAAAGCTTTTGGAACCTACCGGGCTTCCTGGGTGACGGAGCCGCATCACTTTATGGAGGACAATGTGCTTGCCGCCTGTGCAGAGGCAGGAAAACATTACGATGTGGTGATGGAGACCTATGCGGGTCACTTTATTCCGGAAGCGCCCAGCGGAGGCTGTGCAACAGGTCCTGTGCTGCCCGGAGCCTATCAGGATCCCGCGAAAGAGGGCGAGAGGCGGGTGCTTGGCAAGTGCACCTATGGCATCTGGAATGAGGATGCCTATCAGCTGTATATGGATGTAGAGACCTTAAGACAGCTTCTGCAGACTTTGGATGTGAAGTCTCTTCGGGCGGCGAAAATCGCAAAGGCATTGGAAAAGTTTACCCTGATCGTGGATTTCGAACAGGAAAGGGAGGGGAGAATTGCCACATACCGGGCAGCCAGGGAAGCGCTGCGCCCTGTGATGGAGGCAAAGAACGGCTCCACTGCTCCCGTATTCTATGCAGTGGGCAACGCCCATCTGGACCTGGCATGGCTGTGGCCCATGGCTGAGACCTACCGCAAGACCGCCAGAACCTTTGCGGCCCAACTGCGCCTGATCGAAGAATACCCGGAGTACAAATTCATCCAGAGCCAGCCGGCTTCCTATGAAATGTGCAGGAAATACTATCCTGAGCTGTTCGCCAGGATCAAAGAGGCGGTTAAGGGAGGCCAGTGGATTGCGGACGGAGCCATGTGGGTGGAGCCCGATACAAATATGGCCAGCGGCGAGGCGCTGATCCGCCAGCTGGTGCATGGAAAGCGCTATTATAAGGAAGAGTTCGATGTGGACAGCCAGATCCTGTGGCTGCCGGATACTTTCGGATATACGGCGGCGCTGCCTCAGATCCTGAAAGGCTGCGGCGTGAAATATCTGGTGACCCAGAAGATATTCTGGTCTTACAATGAGGGGGAGCAGTTCCCTTACCACTATTTCAACTGGGAGGGCATGGACGGAACCCAGGTGGTATCTTTCCTGCCTACCAGCTATACCTACCGCACGGATCCTACGGAGGCCAACGATATCTGGAAGAACCGCTCCCAGGTCCAGGATCTGGACGCGTTCCTGATGCCTTACGGCTATGGGGACGGAGGAGGCGGTCCGGCCAGGGACTATATAGAGTTCGCAAAGCGCCAGGAGGATTTAGAGGGCAGCGTCAGGATAAAGATGGCGGGTCCTGGAGAATTCTTCCGTGACATGGAAGAGCAGGGAGGCCCGGAGAATACTTATGTGGGCGAACTGTATTTCAGCGCCCATAGGGGCACCTATACCTCCCAGGCAATGATCAAGCAGAACAACCGCCGCAGCGAGCTCATGCTGCGGGAGATGGAGCTGTGGAGCAGTCTGGCCATGGAAAAAGGCATGGAGTACGATCTGCCAAGGGCGGACGCTCTGTGGAAAGAACTGCTGTTAAACCAGTTCCATGACATCCTGCCCGGTTCCAGTATCGCAAGGGTGTATGTGGAAGCGGAAAAGGCTCACCACGAACTGCAGAAATCCGCAGGCGAGATGACGGACAGGGCGCTGGAGGCGCTGACGGACAGCGGCTGTGAAGAGGCCGTGACAGTCTGGAACTCTTTAAGCTTTGAGCGGAGGACATTGGTGGAACTGCCGGAGCGCTTTGGAGAGGGAGCGGCGACTCTGGAGGGAGAGCATGTTCCGGTGCAGAAAGCGGACGAAAAGGTGAAAGCCTTGGTGACGCTCCCCTCCTGCGGCGCTGTCTGCCTTGTGCCTGTGGATGACCGGTCTTCTGGTTCTGGTGACAATGCAGAAACCGTCAGGGACGCTATGTCGGAAAAGGCTGGCTGTGTGGTGGGCGAAACCCATGACCTGGAGGCGGGACATCGTGTAATGAAACCGGAAGAGGCGAGTTGTGTGGTGAGAGAGACTCCGGACGGATTCGTGATGGAAAATGCCGAGGTCAAAGCGCAGGTCAACAGGCAGGGCGAAGTAGTGTCCTTTGTACTGAAGAGTTCCGGCAGGGAGTTCGCGGCCGGTCCCTTGAACCATCTGCGCCTGTATAAGGATGTGCCCCGCATGTTTGATGCCTGGGACATTGACTCCAATTATACCCAGCAGGAGATAGAGGCTCTCACGGACGTAAAGGTGGAATGTGTCAGGGATGGGCTGGAGGGCGTGCTGAAAGTAAGCGGCCATGTCAGCAAGTCCGCATTTACCCAGCTTATCACCCTTGCCGCGGACAGCAGGCGGCTGGAATTCCATACGGAAATCGACTGGAGGGAACTGCACCGACTGCTGAAAGCAGCGTTCCCTGTAGACGTCTATGCGGAAAACGGAATCAACGAGATTCAGTTCGGCTTTGTGGAGCGTCCTGCCCATCGCTCCAGACTGTACGACAAGGACAGGTTCGAGGTCTGCAACCATCGCTACAGTGCTCTCTGTGAGGGCAACCACGGCGCCGCGGTGCTCAATGACTGCAAATACGGCATCAGCATGAATGGGAACGCGCTGGAGCTGACCCTGCTACGGGCGCCGTCCTGTCCGGAGATGCAGGCGGACAATCGGGTGCATCAGTTTACCTATGGATTTACCGCATGGGAGGGAAGCTTCGCGGACAGCGATGTAGTTAGACAGGGCTATGAATTGAATGTGGAGCCTCAGGTCAGCCATGGCAGAACAGAGCGCTTCTCGGCAGTCTCCATAGACCGGGAGAACGTGATCTTAGATACCATGAAGCCTGCGGAGGATGGCAGCGGGGACATTGTGCTGCGCCTTTACGAATCCAAGAAATCCGCCACTTCCGCCAAAGTGCGCTGCGCTTTCGGCAGCAGGGCGTATCTGTGCGATATGCTGGAAAACGTGCTTTCAGAAATTCCTGTGGAGGACGGAAAGATTGATTTGAACTTCAAAGCGTTTGAGATAAAGACAGTCAGAATCGTAAAATAACCGTTCAGTGGTATCCACGGGATGTTTAGCATGGAAGAAGAGCATTCCAATGGAAAAAAGCATTCCAATGGAAAAGAACGCGCACGTCCGCGGCCTGGCCGCGGGCGTGCAGAAATGAGGAAGAAAATGAAACCAAGCAGAAATCAAAGAATCACCGAAGGACGTCTGCCGGCAGTGCCGCTGATTACCTGCGACCCCTATTTTAGCCTTTGGTCAGGCAGCGACAGACTGTATGAGACGGATACAATGCACTGGACGGGCAGACGCAAGCGCGTCATGGGGACGGCGAAGATAGACGGCGCGGACTACCGATTCCTGGGTCAGGGGAAAGCCCAGGCGATGGAACAGACAGATCTTTCCGTCACCGCGACCTGCAGTACCTACTGCTTTCAGGCAGGGGGCGTGGAACTGTGTCTGAATTTCTGGACACCGCTGCTTCTGGACGATCTGGACGTGATGTCCAGACCTTGCTCCTACGTGGATATGGCAGTGCGCTCCCTGGACGGGAAGCCTCATGAGGTAAAGCTTGCCTGGGAATTTGCCGGAGAGTTCTGCTGCGACAATGGGCAGACGGAGAAAATCGGCGGCGGCAGCTATGCGCTGGAAATGGGAGAGGAGCATCCCATGGGAGAGGAGCGCGCAGCCGGGCGCACCGCCTGGATGGGGCTCAGGCAGCAGCATCCCCTGGGGCACAGCGGGGACAGCATCGCCATCGACTGGGGCTATCTGTATCTGGCAGCGTCCTGTGGGGAGCCTGTGAAAGTATCCTATCATCAGGTGAACAGGAGCCTGTGCGCGTCCGCGGAGTTCCACACCGTAGGGGCAGAGTGGAAGCAGGCGGTGCTGGTGGCGGCTTATGATGACATTGCATCCATCAATTATTTCGGCAGGCTGCTTCCCGGATATTGGGCAAAAGACGGCAAAACCATCAATGAAGCCATTGCCGAAGCAGTGGCCGGACATGACGAACTGCTTGTACGCTGCAACGCTTTCGAGGAAGAGATGGAAAAGGAGACCATGAAGTT